>ENA-OREN01004522-OREN01004522.1-marine-metagenome-genome-assembly--contig:-NODE-4522-length-12087-cov-12.653455_pt1 | contig 12087 bp, 16 predicted proteins | sample MGYA00248624_ERZ508555 | MGnify/ENA primary metagenome ERZ508555 (study PRJEB26222, sample SAMN06267773) | marine metagenome | isolation source: Saanich Inlet, British Columbia, Canada | place...
TGGCAGCCTCATACCCGCCACAGAAATACCCAGCGGTCCCAGAGTTCGCCATACCGGCCAGGGCGTAGCGGGCCGCCGATAGACCTGTTCCCAACGTCGAACGGCTGTCATCCGAGAACGCGAACTTGTCAACCGTGTCCACCGTGCCCGCTGGGGACTCATGCCCGCCGCCGAAGTAGCCTGCGGTTCCAGAGTTAGCCATTGCGGCCTCGCGGTAGCGGGCCGCTGACAACCCTGTTCCCAACGTCGAACGGCTGTCATCAGAGAAAGCGAACTTGTCGACCGTGTCCACACGAGCGGCCGCGTAGCCGCCGCCGAAATACCCAGCGGTGCCGCTGTTCGCCATCGCCGCTAGTTGTCTGGTGGCCGCCGACAGGCCTGTTCCCAACGTCGAACGGGAGTCATCCGAAAACGCGAACTTGTCGACCGTGTCGGTGTTTACCGCGCCTGTCACGAACCCGCCGCCGAAGTAGCCTGCGGTCCCCGAGTTAGCCATCGCGGCCAGGTAGAAGCGGGCCGCTGACAACCCTGTTCCCAACGTCGAACGGCTGTCATCCGAAAACGCGAACTTGTCGACCGTGTCGGTGTATGTCGCCGCCCAACCGCCGCCGAAATATCCTGCGGGGGCCGCCGGGACCGTTCCCGACACGAGGCTGTTCAGCCACGTAGACACCATCGTCCCCGGCCTCGACCTGGACCCGTAGCGGACACTCATTAGGCGGTGATCCGGTTTGCGTAGCCGTGGATGACGATCACGTTTGTGGTTCCGGCGAACGCTTTGAGCACCAGGCTGTTTTGCAGGAGCAGGCCGGGTGCCAGGAGCATGAGGCCCGATTCGGCCGGCACCGTCTGTTCGATATTGCCGTCGGGGGCGGTGGCTTCGCCCCATTCGAGGGTGAGTTTGACATCCGCATCTGACGAGTTGACGGCGTAGACCCACAGCTCGTCGAGGTCGGAGGTACCCGACACGGCGGTGTGGATGGTGGTGCCGGCTGTGGCTGTGGCGACCACGAGGATGCCTTTGCCGTTGGTGGAGCCGGACAGGAGCTGTTTTGCGTATGTTGCCATGTGGTTCTCCTAGAGGAACATTTCGAGGCCGATAATGGTGTTTGCGTCCTCCGGGGACGCTCCCAGCTCTGCCCAAGCGGAGCCGTCGTAGGTGTAGACCTTGTCGGTGTCTTTGAGGTAACTCAGCTGCCCCTCGGCCGGCGAGCCGTGGCCGGAGGTGCGGGCCGATGCGTCATTCCAGACGGTGCAAACCTGGTCCATGAGGTACACCTGAACGTCGGAGGTGGCGCTGAGCACCGCTCCGGCTACGAATGTCTTGTAACCAGCTGGTGCCGGCATGGGGTTCTCCTTACGGTGCGAGCTTGTTTGTGTTGAGGATGCCGAAGTCGGCCGAGTCGAGGATCAGGAACACGGTGTCGCCGCTGCCGGACGTGCCCAGGCGCATAGTCCAGTCCTTCGGCGTGATGTCGTGGGTGACCGATTCGACGCGCAGCACCTGGTTCATGGCTGCGCCGGCTCCGATGGGTTGGAACTGGGCGCGGATGCCGTCGAAGATTGTCAGCTTGGCGACCTTTTCGGCCTGGGCGTCGGTGAGCGCCAACGGCTTGCACTCGAGGCTCGACACCCGCAGGGCAGGCGTGGAGTGCAGGGCGACGAAGTTCTTGCAGGCGTTGAGCACGTCGTCGTCTGAGTCGTTGAGCAGGTTGCGGCGCACCAGGGTTCGGATGCCGTAGGCGGGTTGGCCGATCACGTTCTCGTCGAATATCTGGTCGGTGCCGCCGGTGCGCTGGTAGACGCCTCGCGTGTAGAGGAGCTCGGTGCCGAACATTGTCGTGATGTTGGTGAACGCCGGCTCGGCGGCGGCGGTCCCGTCGCCGGCCCCGAACGTCAGCCCGGTGACACCCGAGTCGGCGTAGCGCTTCTTGTAGGTGAGGATGTCGCCGCGGTCGCCGGCGGTGACGGTGCCGCCGCCTGCCATGCCGTGTCGGACGAAGATTGCGCCGTCCTCGGACTGTGAGAGGCGTTCGGTGTACGTCGTCGTGTTGAGCTGTGCGACGGTTGCGGCCTGCATCGTGATCGACGAGGCGTCGATGTCTCGCGTCGTCGGGTCTGCCGTCGTCGGGGAGCCGGGTTGCGCCGGGTAGGCGACCTGGGAGTCGTCGAGCACCGCCGAGAAGCGAACCGAGCCGACCTCCTGGGAGAACGTCACGTCGGTTAGTTCGCTTCGTGCCAGGAGCGACAGGCCGTCGAGGCACTTGACGATGACCGTCGAATCCCTCGAGTTCGGGTAGAGGGTGTCGACGTCCTCGATGCGTCCCCGGAACAGGGTGGTCATTACACCTGGCGAGTTGATCGACGTCATGACCCGCACCTCGGCGTTCAACCACTGGGCGTCGCCGTATGTGCCGCCGGCCAGGGGCCCGTAGGCGTTGTCCTGGTTGTTGAGGCTGATGCGGCAGCTGCCGGCCCGAAACGAGTCTGTGACCCTCATGCGGCCGTAGGAGATGTGAACGGCTCGGACGTCGGAGGTGACAGTACGGCGGGACCCGTCGAGGAAGATTTCGACGGTGTGCGTTGCTGTCGCCATGTCAGCTCGCGTTTTGTTGCCAGTGTGGAGGCATCGGGCCGTTCGCCTTGACTGCTTCGCCCATTGCGTCCCACACCTCCTGCCCGGTGACAGCTGGGGCGATAATCGTGATCTGGGTGTTTGGTGGTCCACCGGATGCGAGGAAACCGGCAACGGGTGCGAGGAAGTCGCCGCTGGGTCCCCTCGGGCCCTCCGGTGTGCGCTTCCTGCCGCCGGTGCCGCCACCGGAAAAGCCGCCCTTACTTGGTCCGGGTGGTAGGTCTGGGAACTCGTCGCCGCGGAATGCGTCCATAGCGTCCTCCTGGGAGCCGGGGCCCGGCGAGGTGGCCGGGGTGCCACCCAGGATGTTGGACACTTCGGGGTTGGTGATGAAGCCCGCGGCCTCGGCGATTGCGTCGGCTACTACGGCAGCGTCGGACGCAGCTAGCCCAGCTGCATCAGGGAGTGTCGCCCCGCTTGCGCCACGGTTGATGACATCGGAGATGTCGACACCGAAGTTCTCGGCTATCTCGGCGAACATGTCGTCGATCTTCACGCCGGCTTCGGCCATCACGTCCGGGTCGACGAAGTTCACGGGGTCGAAGTCTGCTGCTCCATCGAAGCCGGCCTTCATGCCGGTGTAGACATCCCAGCCCATGTCGACCAGGTTGCGGATGTCCTCGGGGCCGATGGTCAGGACTTCCATGATGTTGACCATCATCGGGCTGTCGGCTTCGCCCTCGACCCAGCCGGCCTTGATCCCGGAGTGCAGCACCGCACCGAACCCCTTGGAGATGTTGTATACCGACGGGTCGTCCAGGGCGTCCTCGAACGCGGGGACGAACTCCTCGTTGAGGAATGTGACCGCGGAAGTAAACGCCGGCAGTAGCTTCTCACCGATTTCGACGCTGACATCGTCGAAGGCGGCGGCTAGGAGTTTCTGCTGGTTGGCGAGGCCGTCAGATGTCCTTGAGAAGTCACCCTGCTGGATCGACGTCTGTTCCAGGATGACTTCGTAGGCGGCCATCGCCTTCACCTGCGGCGTGAGGGCCTTCTTGTCGGTGTCGACGAGACCCATTCCGAGGGCTTTCGTCTTGAGCGTTGCAGCGTCGAGGAGCACGCCGAAGCGGCGCAGCGGTTCGGCTTCGCCCCGGAGGCCGGCTTGGAGGGCGGTCAGGGTTTCCTCGATTGAAGCGTTGTTGAAGCTCGCCATGTCGGCGGCGAGCTTCGTCATCGTGACCGACAGGTCGACGCCCTCGGCCTGGGGCATCCCCATCGCGTGCGCCAGCGACCCGAACACGCCGACCGACTCGAGGGCCTCGCGGCGTGATATGCCGAACGCTGATGCAGAGCTCTCCGCGAACCGTTCCGCAGCTGCGGCGGCGTCGCCAAACAGAACGCGGTTCTTGGATAGGGACTCGTCGACGTCGGCAGCGGCTTCGATCATCGGCTTGAGCACCGCTGTAGCGCCGGCCACAGCGACGCCGATGCCTGCGAACGCCCCCATGCCTATCGACGCTGCCCGCGCCATCCTGTCCGACATGAGGCTCGAACCCTTGGACACGCGCTTGAACGCCCGGTCGAGGTCCTTCGTCTTGCCGACGAAGTTGACTGTGAGGGTACGAACCGGTGATGCCATCAGATGCCCCTCAGCACTTTCTCGATCTGGCGTGAATATTCCTTCTTGATGAACTCATGTGAGGCGACAATCGTCGGGAAGATGACGTACCCCTTGCGGCCCCGGTGAGGTGCGAACTGCATCGTCGAACCGCCCCTTGAGGTGCGCTTCCTTGCGCGGCCGCCGAACTCGACGCCGTGGAGGAACTCGCCGACAGAGGGGCGTGGCTTGCGCGATACGCGGGCCTTGCGTGTCCCACCTATACGCATGCGGGGGGTGCGGCCGGCGATGGCCCGCAGCGACGGCACGACGAGCTCGTACTGGCGGGCGTGCGGAACGGTGCGGGCGCGAACCTTCATCAACTTGACGACATGCTCGGCGACCTCCTTGGAACCGGCGTTGACGCGCTTCCTTGTCTCCGGCGGTGCCTTGCGTAGGGCCTGCTGCATCTCCTGGAGGCCGAAGATCTCGACGTCGCCGGCGAGCTTCTTGGATGTCTTTACCGGTTTGACTGTCACCTGCGCCTCCTCGACTTCGCCTGGTCTGTTGCTTTCTTCTGCTCGTCGACCTGCCAGGACAGGACCCGCCACATCGCGTCGAGCATCGTGTGGTCGAGCTCGTACAGCTCCCTGGGCGAGATCCCTGTCCGCACCGCTAACGCGGCGACCTGGACGGTCAGGGAGTCCCATCCAAAGGGACCGGCTCGTCGCCCTCGTTGACGACACGAATGTCGTCGAGGCCCGCAAGCCACTCGTCGAACGGCTTGATCGCCGGGCCGTTGCCGGCCAGGGCCTGCTTGTGGAGCGCATCGTGGGCTAGCCACGTCAGGTGCTCGACGTGGGGCTGGCTGATCATGGCAATAAACCCGACGCCCCACTTGCGCTCGAAGGCGACTATGGACACGGGTCCTGCTGTGACGGTTCGGGCTTCGCCGTCGTGCGTGATGGCGAAGTCGACTTTCATTCCTCTGGGCATCGTTGGCCCCCCTTCCTGGTTAGGTCGTAGCCCTGGTGATGGCTCCCGTTACCGGCCACGACACAGACAGTGTCGCGAGTGATCCGACCTCTGCCGAGATCGGCGTGTAGCTGGTGATCAGGCATGAGCCGGAATACTTCGGGTTGGTGGCTGACACTGACCCGGCTTCGGGCGTGAACTCGAAGGCAACGGCAGTACCGACGATGCCGTTCAGCGTGGCGTCGACCTCTGAGGCCGCGTAGTCCTGGTTGAAGCTGATGTTGACGGTTCCCCGCCCGATCCCCGACACCAGAGTCTCCACTGAATCGCCGAAACTTGTGGTCGGAATCTGGTCGTAGTTGATCTCTAGCGACGCCTGGGTGATGTGGTCTGAGAGGTCGACGCTATTCACAGTGACTGCTGCGCCAGCACCTCCGATGAACTCTGCCATTTTTTATGCCTCCTTGGGGCCTTTGCCGGCTGCCAGGTGGCCGCCGTCGATGAGCTGCTGGGCCTGCTCGTCGGTTATGTCCGACGAGAAGGTTGTGCCGGGGTCGTGCCCCAGGACGGCGTGGTTTCCCACGACCGTGTAGTCGTTCTTCTTCTTGGTCATGCGTAGACCTCCGTTGTCCACTCGCACCCGAGGTAGGTGGTTTCGTTGAAGTCGACGGCCCCGTACGAGGTCGCCGACATGACCTGGCAGGTTTGTGCGTTGCCGCCGAGGGTCAGGTCGCCCTCGATGAGGGCCCGCACCGAGCCGGCACCCGACATGAGGCTGTCGACGAGGTCCTGCTGGGCGGCCACGTCGAAGCGCTGCATGAGCACCAGGATGGTGAACACGTAGCGCTCGAGGCCGTTGCCGAACGCCTGGTGGTATTCGACGACCGGGGAGCCGGGTAGGACGATGGCACACGGCGGGCTGATCGTGTCCGGGGCGGTGTCGGCCACCTGGATGAACGTCGCCGACGTCGCCAGGCGGGTCTTGATTCCGTCGCGGATCGCCGAGTAGTCGGCCATCGTCAGGCCAACCCAGCCCGCTTGTAGTCCATGAGCAGGAATGCAACGTCGGGGTCGGAGCGCGAGATGCGAACCGGGCCGAAGTCCCCGACGCCGATGACGCCCATAGGGGACGCCTTGCGGCCATACAGCCTCGAGGAGAGCATCAGCGTCGACTGCTTCACGGGGTCCGGTACAGCCGGCCACCCCCACTTGGCTGTCACCTCGACGCTCACCTGGCCGTCGCCGTACACGGGGAACGTGTAGGACCCGATGGCCCGCAGGTTGTTGACGCTGCGCCCCTTCGTGATGTTGTTGAGCGGTTCGACCTGGTAGTCGGTCGACGCCCATGTCGTGTCGAATGTGCCGTCGGCCGACGTGTCCGTCTTGACGATGAGGCCGGTCAGCGTCGAGATGTCGTCGGTAACGGCGAGGTACGGCTGGGCCCGGTATGTGCGAGCCGAGGCCGAGCCGTCGGCGGTGAACTTGCGCCCACAGAGGTCGTTTATCGACTTCTCGGCCGCGTCGATCGCGAGGTTCAGGAAGTCGTCGTCGGCCGACCCGGAGATGCCGAGCGCCGTCTTGAGCTCGCTCAGAGCCACATAGTCGCCCACGAGCTACTTCTTCGCCTTCGCCTTCTTCGCGGGCTTGGGGACGTTGCGGCCATCGGCGTCTGCCTGGGCGGCTTTCGCTTTGCCTTCTCGCCTCGCCTGGTCGTCTTGCGCCATCAGCGTTCTCCTTTACGGGTGTGGGCCCGGCCAGCCCAGGAGGTGATTCCTGGACTGGCCGGGGTGCTCCTACCGGGGGGGCCGGCGGGGAGCTCTGGAGGGGCCTACAGGGTGTCGTTGAGGCCGGTGCCGCTAAGGACGCTGACCGCTGTCGGGTAGCGCCCTGCGGTGAACGCCGTGTACGCGTACACGACCATCTTCACGGTGAGGTTGCCGCCTGCGGTCTGCTCCATGCGGAGCAACGCTGGGGAGCCGTTGCCCTGCTCCCACAGCAGCTGGTCGGCCCTGCGGACTGCGATGATGGCGTCCTCGTCGGTGCCCGAACCCAGGTTGGTGGGCATGTTGCCGTCGACGAAACAGGGCACGCCGGCGATCTGGCCGACCGCTTCGACGCCGGCTGCATCGCCGACACCCATTGCGTTGGTCGGACCCGACGCTGCCGGCAGAACCAGCGGCCTCGAGTTGCCGTCCAGCTGGGCGATGATCCAACTCCACCTGCGTGGGGCGAAGATCAGCGCGTCGCATGGCAGGTAACGGTTGGCACCGATGTCGCCGATGGTGGCGATCAGCTTCGGCCAGAGGCCGGCGATGGTCGCTGTGGCGGCCGTGTAGGTCTGTGACCCGATGCCTGTCGTGTTGAGGATGCCGAGGTGCTGCCCGGATGACCCGGAACCGTTGAGCACCTGGGTGTCCAGGTTGGCGGCGTATGCGGCGGCGAGGTCGTTCATGATCAGCGAGTCGACGCCTGTGCCACGCTCGACGGCCTGGCGGGACACGTCCTGCTGGCCGGCAATCGTCCGCACGTTCACCGTGAGCAGCGTGTCGTCCATGTTGGTTTCCTGGACGGCAGAGTTTTCCGTTGCCTGGACCGCTGTCGCGGACCCGGTGGTAACCCTGCTGATATTCATGGTCATCCCATCAGATCCGATGGGCAACCGGTTGCACAGGTTTGCTGTGACCCGGCCGGCCCTGACGAGCGCAGCGGCCTCGTCGGTGAGGTACTGGGGTACCACAAGCCCGGCGAACGCTCCGGTGCCGACGTCGCGGTGCTCGACCTCCATCTCGGCTGAGTGGCGGGAGATGCGGGCCCCTGCGGAGGGGTCCTGGCGGTGCTGGGACAGGTAGACGTCCCGCAGGAACGAATGACTGCCGTGCGTCGAGTAGGTGAGCGGCTCGTCCTTGACCCGGACTTCGGTTGCCTTGTCGGCTTCCTCGGGGGTCGATGTCACCTCGGCGCGCAGCTTCGCGGCTTCGGCGTTGCGGAGCTGGATGTCTCGCAGCTCGGCGCACCTGGTGTCGAGCTTCTCGGCATCCTCGCGGAGCGCCTTGAGGTTCTCGTCCTCGGTGGTGGTCAGGTCTCGGGCTTCGTCGGCTGCGGTGTCGCAGATTCCCGACATTGTGTCGGCAATCTCGGCACGCTTCTCGACGAGCTGGTCGAGGAGGTCCATGTGTTTCTCCGGTCGTGTAGGTGGGTTGGTATCTGGGTGTCCCACGGGTGCCGGCACGACCGGCGGCGCATGGTTCGGCGCAGTACCTTCAAGTATTAGCCACAGGGTGTGACAGTTGGCTGATTAGAGCAGGCGGGCTCGCCAGACAGACAGCAGCGGGGCGGCTTGTTCGTCGTCGGGGTCGAAGTCGCGCACGGCGAGGACTCGGGCGTCGCCGTAGGCGGGGACCTCGGAGATGAGGCCGACGTGGTGCAGCTTTACCTCCTGGCGTTCGACGAGGGGGCGGCCGTCGGCTGTCTTGCGGCGGTGGTCGCGAACCGGTACGAACCCGACGCTGAACGAGTGCATGACACCGTCGCGGGCGAGTTGCAGGGCTTCGTCGCCTCGCCCCGTTCGACTGACGAGGAACTCGGCGTACAGGCCGTCGGATCGTTCCTCGAGGGTTGTGGCCCGGCCGAGCGGCATGGCGTCCTGGCGGTGTGCCTCGAGGAGCGGGATCTTGTCGCCCCGCTCGACAATGGACTTCGTGAACGCCCCCTGGGTGAAGCGTTCGACGTAGTCGCCTGCGTCGTAGTCAGAGCCGAACGGTGCAGCGATGCCGCAGATGCGTCGCCCCTCGGGGGACTCGCGCACCTCGAGGGTGTCGGCTGCCAGGGCTCGGATGATGATGTCGTTGGTCATGTTGGGAGTCCTTCCAATGCTCGGACTTCTTCGATGGTGACCCAGCCGGCCGCGAGGGCGATCTGGTGGGCCTGGTAGCGGGTCAGGGTGTCGGCCCGCAGGAACGAGTCGATGTTTATCGACGCCGACTGCCCCCTGGGTAGGACCGTCGACAGGGCCTGTTCGAGGCGGACGATGTTGGGGCGCAGCCCGAACCGGACGAACGCCCGCGAGTCCTCCTGGACCGTCGAGTAGGTGAGGCTGTCGCTGCTGGGCGCACCGGCCAGGTGGGCGGGGACGCCGAACAGCGCAGCCACCTGGGTGGCGGACCACTTGCGGGCCTCGAGGAGCTCGAGGTCCGAGTTCGACAGCTGGATGGCCTTGTAGTCGAGGCCACCGGAGAGGACGGCGGGTGTGCGATCCCGGCCGCCGTGTGACTGCACCCACGCCTTCTTGAGGTCGGTGGCTGCTTCGGGCGACAGGTCGGTGTCTGTTTTGATGATCCCCGACGGGATCGAGCCCTCCGAGAAGGTCCGCTCGGTGTATTCGTGCTCGGCGATGGCGAGGCCCAGGGCGTGCTTCTGTGAGTCGAGCACCCCCTGGCCGACGATGTGGCCGGGGCGCATGAAGCCACGCAGGTGGAGAATCTCGGCGGCGGTGTACGTCGAGTCGCCGACCTGGTAGGTAATCGCCCCTGTCGCCTCGGATAGGCGCACCTGGACGGCGTCGGGGTTCAAGACGACGAGCTGGCGGGGGTGTCCGAACCGGTCGAAGTCGCCGAGGCGGGCGTATCCGTTGCCGCGTAGCAGCATCGACGTTATGAGAGCCGAGTAGGTGTCGATGCGGTTCTCGGTCGGGTTGGGTTGGATGATGATTGCAGGCGTGTCGATGCGTTCCCCGTCGCGGTAGACGTGGACCGACAGGCCGGCGATGGTCGAGCTGATCAGCTCCACGCAGCGCCACAGGGTGACGATGCCGAGCGCGGTGTCGTCGGTGACGGCTACGCCTGTCAGGTTCTGGTTCCAGATGGGTGGAACCCACGGTGGGAACGGGTCAGGGTCGCGGGTCTGCACCTTGTTCCGGCGGAATAGGGCCATCAGTAGATCCTCGGTGTCGGGTCGGGTTCAGGGACTGGTATCTCGTTCGCGGCGTCGAGCGCCATGACGGCACACACGGCGGCGTCGATCTTCTTGCTGCTGCCCGTGTGGTCCTTGACTATGCGGGAGCCCAGGCGGTCGGTCTTGAGGCGGCAGTTGGCGATGTGGCGGCGCAGCGCTGCGGCGTGGTCGTTGTCGACGATGGACAGGTTGCCGTCGAGGAGCTCGTCTGCGAATCGTTTAGTGGCCGGCACCATGCGGCGGGCGTTCTGTGGGAACTCGACGACGGGGAGGCCCTCGTCGCCCAGGGCGAGCATCTGTGGCCCCAGGAGGTACCGGTCGTAGACGATGGCCCGAGGCATTAGCCGTTCGGCGTGTTCGACGAGGCCGGCGAGCAGGTCCGGGATGTTGATCCGGTAGTTGTCGGGGCCGTCCATCGGCTTTTCCTGTAGCTCGAGGAGCTCTATGCGGCCGTCTGCGGTTGCGGCCGCTATGGCCGAAGCGTCAGAGCTCCAGGAGCCGTCGATGGCGAGTATCGGGAAGTCGTCGGCGGTGAGCGGTTCGCACTCGCCGACGAGCTCCATCTGGTGCGGCTCGAGCCACACGTCGCGTTCGCTGATCCATGTCGCGAGGTGGAGGCGCTTGAACTCCGGGGACGGCATCTGCTTGAGCTGGCTGTCGAGGTATTCCTCGGTGATCCAGTCGCCATAGGCGGGGTGTGCCTGGGCCCAGGTCGCCGGGTCGGTGTGGTCCGAGTCGGGTGGCGGCGGGTTCCACCATGACCACCATGTCGGGTCCTCGACCTCGCCTGCCTGGACTCGCCGGTCGTACTCGACGAGCTGCGCGAGCGGTGTTCCCTCACCGACACCCGCCGTCGTTATGTGAACGAGCAGGCTCTGTCGTCGAGCACCAGAACCGGACAGGAGCGCCTCGTACAGGTCGCCGGACGGGTGACACCACGTTTCATCCACGATCGACACGACGGGCGACAGGCCGTGTGCGAGGGACCCGTCAGAGCTGAGCACCCTGCATACAGACCCGGAGGACGGGACCTCAATGGCGTCCTTGAACACCTCCGACGCCGCCGACAGCTCCGCGTCCATCTCGATCGTGTCCTGGATGTTCTTGAATACGATCCTCGCCTGGTCCTTAGATCCGGCGACTACGTACACCTCGCAGCCCGGTTCCCCTGATGCGAACAGCGTCCAGGTTGCCGCCGATGCCATCAGGAGGCTCTTGCCGGTTTTGCGCGGCAGGATGATGAGGCCCTGGCGGTGCTTCCAGAGGCCGTCGTCGTTGAGGGCCCAGAGGCCGTCGAGGATGTCGTGTTGCCAGGGTCGCAGCTCGACGAGTTCGCCGGCTAGCTCCCCCCTGGTGTGTCGGACGAACGCCTCGGTGAAGTCGGCTATCTCGCCGCCGAGCGTCGCCGGTGCCCTAACCGACACGCCGCTGGAAACGACTCAGCCGTGATTCGGTTTCAGCGGCCTGGGCGACCGTCAGGCCCAGGCGTGCCCGAGCGGTCGGTGTGAAGCCGAGCTGGGACAGTGACGACATGAGCAGCTTCTCGGCGGCCTGGGTGGCGTAGTGGTACTGGAGCTTCAGGCCGGCGTTCTTGATTTGTGCAGCTGCACGACGCAGCGACGTCACCTCGTCGGCCTGCTCGCAGGCGAGCTTCACGGCGACCGCGTCGGAGGGGCCGAGCCATATGTGACCCGCTTCCCACAGGATCGCCCATGTTTGTTTCCCCTGCGTCTTGAGGTTCGACGGCGCTGCCGGTGCTCGCACCGGGGCGATGCCGACCTCGACGAGCTGCGGCAGGGGCCTCTTGCCGGGGTTGCCCTGGCGCACCCGAACCTCGAGGGGCTTCGGAGGGTTACCCACGGTTCACAGCCGATCTACTCCCCACCTCGGGAAACTGCGGCCAGATTTGTGAAGCAGATCGGAAGAGCACACGTCTGAACTCCAGTCACAGTCAAATCTCGTATGCCGTCTTCTGCTTGAAAAAAAAAAA
>ENA-OREN01004525-OREN01004525.1-marine-metagenome-genome-assembly--contig:-NODE-4525-length-12075-cov-4.024087_pt1 | contig 12075 bp, 12 predicted proteins | sample MGYA00248624_ERZ508555 | MGnify/ENA primary metagenome ERZ508555 (study PRJEB26222, sample SAMN06267773) | marine metagenome | isolation source: Saanich Inlet, British Columbia, Canada | place...
AAATATGCTGAAGTAGCAGAGACGTAGCTATAATTTTTTTGATAGAGTATTTTAGGGTCAACTACATGCCCTAACTGTATATGATGACACTCTTCGCAAAAATATAGGTCTAATGGGTAAGTCTGCTCATCTCTTCCCAGCTCACTCTTAGCAAGAAAATCATTTCCAGGTGGCGTTGGAGTGAGTGACATAGCTTCAACTAAAGAGTTGCTATTGCACATTCGGCAACTCTCTCTAAAATAATAATTAGAGTGTGTCATAGACATCTATACAGCCACATCTTTTGGATCAATTAAGATTACACGACGAACATCTTCCTCATACGCCTCTTGATCTCGTGGATTACGACTCATTGCCAACAGGTCGCAATCCTCCAAAAAAACTGTTGCATGATCTTCCATCGGTGGAGTAAAAATTAACTCTCCTGCTTTTGCTCGTACGCACTTCAACTCATCATTACTACCAGTCGGGCGATAATAGTAGTCAAAAGATCCTGACAAAACATACATGTAATGCCAATCGGTTAGGTGGTAATGGTTAGATCGCACCACCCCTTTTTTAGAAGAGATAAGTGATAGATTTTTCATGGGAAAATTCACCAATGATTGAATCATTCCTCTCTCATCACTATGAGCCTCATCTAAATCAACCAAACCTGTTTTTGGCCACATGCTTTCATTATCTAGCTTAATATTTTTCCAGCTTTCCATTTTCTACTCCTTTAAAATTAATAATTTCATTCATTAGTTCTGCTCTCTGCAAAATAATCTTTCTCTCTATAGTAATTTTTTGTTCACTACCCATTATTTCAATAAAATTACAAAACATGTCCATAAATTGTTCGGACTGCTTTCCATCATTTATACTCTCATTTCCATTCAAATCACGAATTTTATATTGAGGTTGGTATCCTCTTGGCTTAGAGAATATTTTATCGGTAAAAAAAGAGCCATCCACACCCCACAGATCAATCTCATTTTTATAAGCAACTCCAGTGCCCCATTCAAGATATGCCGTCACCCCTTGCGAGAATCTTAGTACCGCCCTACCTCCACTATCAACCTGTAAACCTTCCTTTATTATCTCAGAAAAGAGCACTTTTATCTGTTGATTTGGAAATAGTGAAAGCAGAGCAGAAGTGGTATAAGTTGCCACATCCCACAAAGCGCCGCCACATAACTTAGGATTATTACGGAATCCTGGATTTTCTAAAGTAGGGATGCCAAATCGACAAATAACAGAGTGAATTTTCTTACTATCATCTACAAACCTTTTTACTCTCTGAAATTGCGGATGATAAAGATACATAAATGATTCAATTAAAACCTGCCCTTTTCTCTTAGCAAGAGAAACTAGTGTTTGGGTATCTGTATAACTACATGTCAATGGCTTTTCGCACCAAACATGCTTGCCAGCTTCGATTGATTGTTTGGCCAAAGAAAAATGAACGCCAATTGGTGTGGCAATATAAACAATGTCAACCTCAGTAGAGTTGAGCATCTGTTTTGGGTTATTCCATCCATAACAATTAAAAAGTTTTGCACACTCGTCAACCACTTCGCTGTTACGTGAGCATACTCCTACCAGTTTAATTTTATCCATAGCAGAGAGTGCTGGTAAAATACGATTCTGAGCATGTTTGCCTAAACCCCAAACTGCAACATTTAGTAAACTCATTTTCTGGACCTTGGGCCTTTCCAGTTTTCAACCTTTACTTGCCGAGAGCGAGCAACTGTTAATGTATTTCCAGCGACCTCTTCAGTAATAGTCGATCCAGATGCAATAGTTGCATTAGCATTCACCTTTAACGGAGCTACTAACTCACAACCAGATCCAATATACGCCTGTTCGCCAATCGTTGTTCGATTAATCCCAACCCCATCATGATTGCAGGTAATACTACCCGCTCCAATCGTGACACTTTCTGCCAAATCCGCATCCCCGATAAAGGCAAGGTGGTTGATTCGACACTTTGAACCGATATTTGCATTTTTAATCTCAACAAAATTACCAATTTGAACATAATCTCCAATTGATACACCTGGGCGAATGCGCCCATAAGGGCCAACAGAACACTCTTCACCAATTACAGAATTCTCCACAAGAGAAAATGGATTAATAACTGTTCCTTTGCCAATAATGCAATCTCTAAGAATGCTATTTGCTCCAATGACGACATTATCTTCCAACTTTACATCACCCTCAATAATCACATTTACATCAAATTTTACATTTGTTCCGCAACTAACTACCCCACGAATGTGTAACTGCTCTGGACTCTGTACGCTAACACCTGCTGCAATCAACTGCAATACCCTTTGTAAAGAAATTTCTTTATCTAATTGAATTTTTTTCTTAATTTTATCTATTGTATTGCCGTCCATAATTATTCTACTTTTCTAAGATGAGGAGAGTACTGGGCCATATTTATAAGCAACAACCAATGCGGGCATAATAGCAAGTATCACTGTAACCACTCCCATTTCAGGCTGTATCGCTGACCACAATGTTAATGGCAAAACCCATATTAAGTTATACAGAGTAATACCCCTTGTTACCTTTAAATGACTACCTGTTATTCTCGCAAGATTTTGGTAGGCATGGCTGCGGTGTGCCAAATACCACTTTTTAACCAAAACAATCCGTATAATTTGAGTTGCCGTTGTATCTGCAAAAAAATACCCAAACACTGTTAACCAGCTCCAAATTGATATATTATCAGTTAGTACAGTAAACAATAACAATGAGCCAAATATATATCCTAGAAAAACACTCCCAGCATCCCCCATAAAAATAGTCGCAGGTGGCCAGTTAAAGAGTATAAACCCACTCACTGAAGCTGCTATCAATATGAAAATAGCCGTAATTTCAATAGATCCGTTAGTTAAAAACAATACAACGGCAAGAGTTAAACTAATAAATATTGCCTCAGATGCAGCTAATCCATCGATACCATCTATAAAATTATAGGCATTTATTATCCAGACCATAAAAAATAACAAGAGAAAAATTGTCAGAAAGGTTGGCATCCAATCTAATAACAATAAGCCGCCATATTCCAACCAATAAACCACCCATACAGCAAGAAATATTTGAACAATAAGCTTGATTCTGGCTCTGATATTTTTTATATCATCAACAAAGCCAAAAATACTAGCAACTCCTCCCCCAACTACAATAATCAGAAACAACTCTTTAGGTAATTGCCAATTCCACCAAATTAAAATAAATGATAACAAAGACAAAAAGGAAAAAACAATGCCGCCACCTTTTGGAGTAGGTAACGAGTGTAGCGTCCTGTGATTTTTAATTGCTACAATATTATTATTGATAGCTATCTTTTTATATATTAGAGAAATAACAATACTAAACATAAAAAATATCATTGTAATTACAAGTTCCATTTAATTGTCTCGGTAATTATTAGGCTTTATAACCATTTCCACTAATCGTATTAAGTAACGCAATAACTGAAAAATAGTTAATGAAAACACATTATTATTTTTCAATATCTTTGAGATTTCTTGCGCATTACTTACCTTACTCCGCCATCCAGAATTACTAATACCACCATATTGCATTTTTACCGTAATACGATTTAAATAAGCCCACTGAATATCTCGTCCATAAAAAATCCTCACAAGAAAATCAAAATCCCCTGCCCCCTTATATTTGGTTGAATATAAACCAAACTCATGAAATAGGGATCTTTTCATAAAACATGTTGGATGTGGTGGCAGCCACCCTATTCTAAACAGCCATCGCTTATAGTAATTAGCCATATAATAACGCAATATCTTTTTATTATCGACAATAACCAAATCAGAAAAGCAAAATTCTGATCCAGTAACATGCATTTTATCAACCATATCAGAGACTACACATTTATCATAAAATACATCATCAGAATGAAGAATTGCAATAATATCACCTGTTGCCAGCTTAATGCCTTTATTAAGGCCATCATAAAGCCCCTCATCAGGTTCGGATAAAAATATAGAGATTTTATCGCTGTATTTTTCAATTACATCGACAGTTCCATCTGTAGATCCGCCATCAATTACAATATACTCTATATCTTTATAAGTCTGACTTAAGGCTGAATCTATAGCATCCTTTATGGTTTCTTTATTATTCCAAACAACTGTTATTATGGATACTTTCAAATCTTATCCTTTAAAATATTTTTATAAATTTCTATTTTCTGCTTCGTGATACAATTATTTTCATAAAGCTTTGAAACCTTCACGCTATTTTTGCTCAATTTTTCATAATGATATGATTTTTCTATAGCCTCTTTCAGGTTATCTGGATCACTTAAAAAACACTCTCACCATCTTTTATAAAATTTCTTATATTAGAACATCCTAAGAAGCTCCCTTCTTTTTTTAGTTTAATTTTATACTTTCTTGGTGCACGTTCATTGGTTTTTTGTCGTTTAAGGTTTGATGGAACCTATCTTCCACACCTCAAGGGGGTATTTGAAAAGAATGCTCAACGCTGAACATGCGCGCCGCTTCCTGGTTTTTGTTGTGTCATTACTGGCCTCCTTATAGTTAGTATTATAAGGCTATCTTTGTGTCCAAGCTTGTCAGACCACTACAATTAGAGTCCCATTCAAATATCTTTTTATCATCCAAACCAGAGCAATAAGATCTTAACCATTTTCTAGAATAAAAAGAATTATCGCAACTAGATTTCATAAATTTATCTATTATCTCGCTTGAAAGGCTTATGTCACTATTTAAACGCAACAAAACTTTAGGGTCAATTTCATTTTGAAAACCTAAATTATTATCATAAACCGCTACATTTCCATTATAGGCTATCGACTTTAACAATGAACTTTCCACTGGAGATGACCAGATACTTGGACATAAAATTAACCTTGCGTTTATTGTAAACTCTTTAAGTCCGGATGACCATGTACATTCTTCAAAATGAATATTTGGCAACTCATTTTTTTTTACATTTGGAGATACCGGAAGCAAGAAGCTGTATTGTTTTAAATGCTTAGCCAACTTTAACACATACATAATTCCTTTGGCATCATCGCTACTTCCATGATAAACAATGTCGTATCCATACTTTTTACTAACAGCTGGTTGATGACAAAACTCTCCCGTATTCATTCCAACAATATCACCCCTCACCCTGTCTCCAAAGGTTTTTTTAAGTAAAGAAAATTGCTGGTAATTCTGAGCCAAAAAATACATATCTTGTGAAATTGATTTAATTTTGTTTATTTTGTTTATTGAACTTCTTGTTGATGATATTTTTGGAAATGGATTGCATGATTTATTAATATTACTTGTGCCATTAATACACTTTGTGCACTCTTCGCCTTCTAAATAGTTATATGATTTAATACAAAAAAAACTGTTGTCCATAACATACAGTGCAACATTATTATTCTTTACAAGAGTTGCTAAAATATAACTATTAAAATATTGGGGATATATTAAAATAATCTTATTATTGCGCATTGTTAGCATTCTAATCTGAGCAGAAAATAGACTCCAAAACCATAATATCAACTCAAAAGAAAAATCTATTATTTTTCTTTTCTTTAGTAGCGAGGATATAGACACACTGGGGTTTCTTACATAAATTGAGCTATAATTAAATACATTCTTTCTAGAGTCTAACGACTTAACTAACGCACCTACCCCTCCTTTTCCTGGTGCTATGCCGGAAATTAAATACTTAGGCATTTTTTTTATCAATCTCTGGAACATAACGCATTACCTCATCTTTTCTATATGGCAGCGCTCCAATGATCAACTCCCCTTTAGCATTCCACTTTTTCCACCAATAAGAACAAAATTGATGGACAGATAATGGCTTCCCACTACCAATATTATTTATTTTTGGGCTTCCTGATATACTTTTATCAAATGATAGTGATTGAATAATATCAGATACTACATCGTCAACTAAAATAAAATCTCTTATCTGTTCACCTTTTGTCATTTTAAAGTCTCTACCACTTAATGCAGCATATCTAAGAGATGGCCAAAGTCTATTATCATTTTCACCTTCTCCATACACTTGAAATATTCTAAGAATATTCATATAGACATCTTTTTTTATTGCCCAGCCATATAATAAAACACTTGCAGAAGCTTTTGAGGCTGCATAATAAGTATTAGGCTCTAGTGGTGCTGTTGTTGGTATAAGCTTAAATCTTTCGCCAGCCTTTCCATATTCAAAACATGACCCTAATATTATAAATTTTTTAACTCCTGAGTCATAAGCTTGCTTGCATAAATTATAAGTAGCGACAACATTCCATCGAAAATATTCATCCAAATCATCGTCACCATCCAATACGCCATAAGATGCCATGTGAACAAAAATATCACAGCTTTTTAGGTGTGCACTGTAATCAGACTCCAAATCACCCTCAACCCATATTGGCTGATTAATTAAATCAACCTTTGAGATTGATCCTTTTCTTCTTATAGCGACAATACTATGCCCATCCATCATGGCACTATTGATAAAATTAGAACCAATAAAGCCAGTGCCTCCTGTTAAAAAAATTTTCATATTTTATAGTCTATATATTTTACTAAAGGGTGTAAAGTTAACTCATGACCCTCTAGATATACTTCTTACATATCTAAAGTTAAATAACTGTCCAAAAAAAACATCTTAATTTTTTCAGCTACATAATCTAACTGCTCTTCCCCAAGCCCTGGATAGATACCTAGCCATAATGTTTGATTCATTGTTGTATCTGTATTACTTAAGTCGCTTGCAATTCTAAATTCAATATCTTTAAAATAAGGTTGTTTAGTTAAATTTCCTGCAAACAATAATCGTGTGCCAATTTTATGGTTATCTAAATATTGAGTGAATTTAACCCTATCAATATTATTTTTAAGAGTAACAGGAAATCCGAACCATGAAGGTGTTGAATTTATTGTCGCCTCTGGTAAATCAATAAATTCAGTCAGGCTACTTAATTTGTTTTTAAGATAGGCGAAATTTTCATTGCGCTTTTTAATAAACTCTGGCAAACGTTTTAATTGTGCCAAACCGCACGCTGCTTGCATATCACTGATCTTAAGATTGTAACCAAGGTGTGAATAGGTATATTTATGATCATACCCATGAGGTAGTTCGCCCAACTGTTGTTCAAAGCGTTTTTCACAAGTGTTATCACAACCTGGGTCGCAATAGCAATCTCTGCCCCAATCTCTAAACGATTCAGCAATTGTTATTAGCTCTGAATTGTTAGTGAACACTGCTCCACCCTCTCCCATAGTGATATGGTGCGCTGGATAAAAACTACAAGTGGCGATATCACCAAATGTACCCACATGCCGGCCATTGTATTGCGCACCTAACGCATCACAACAATCTTCAACCAGCCAAAGGTTGTATTTATCGCATAGCACCTTAACCTTTTCTAAGTTGTATGGATTGCCCAAAGTGTGAGCAAGCATGATGGCTTTAGTTTTTGGCGATATTGCCGCTTCAATTAAATCAGCATTAACATTGTGTGTTTTTAAATCAACATCAACAAAAACAGGAATGGCGCCAAATTGCACAATGGGGTTAACCGTAGTTGGAAAGCCTGCTGCCACACCAATCACTTCGTCGCCTTTTTTAATGGCCTTATCACCTAATTTTGGAGAAGTCAAAGTGGCAAAGGCAACCAAATTAGCAGATGAGCCCGAATTGACTGTAATTAGATGTTTTATGTCAATAAATTCTGATAATTCTTTTTCAAATTTTCTATTGAAGCGTCCAGTTGTTAGCCAGCCATCTAGTGACGCATCAACCATATATTTTAGTTCAGTTGCACCTATAACCTTACCAGAAGGTGGCACAACACTTCTACCTGGTTTGAATGTCTTTTTTGTATATTTTAGATCAGCAAACTCTTGCACAAGGTCTGCGATTTCTAATCTTAATTCTTCAGTAGTTTTCATTTATTCATGCTTCTCGTATATTCTTCAATTTCTGATAGGCAGGCAGCTTGCATATCTTCTTTATTAAGCCAAGCTCGATGCCAGCTGATAATTTTTCCTAATGTATGACTTAGTTCCCATACTGGATTCCAGCCAAGCCGGGATTTAGCTTTTGAAATATCCAACTTCAAAAAACCTGCTTCATGTGGGTTAGAATTCTCATCTAATTTCCAACTAGAGTCGGGCCAATGGCCTATCATTTTATCCAATATCCAATCTACTGGCCGTACATCTTGTTCATTTGGCCCAAAATTCCAACCCTCTGCATATTCTTTTTGACCTTCATAAAGCCTTTGTGCCAAGATAAGGTATCCTGACAGCGGCTCTAAAACATGTTGCCAAGGTCGTGTTGCTTTAGGATTTCGAATAACAACAGCATCTCCATTTTCAAATGATCTTAAAATATCTGGAATCAGCCTATCATCGGCCCAATCACCGCCACCAATTACATTTCCAGCCCTAACCGAAGCTAAGCCAATACCTTGCTCCTGCATAAAAGAGCGCCTATAAGATGAGGTTACTAATTCAGCACAGCCTTTACTGCTACTATAAGGATCATGACCACCCATAGAGTCATCCTCCATGTAACCTTTAGATCGCTCATCATTTTCATAGCACTTATCTGTTGTAATATTTACAATAGCTTTTAGATTTGGACAACTTCGCGCCACCTCCAGTACCTTGGCAGTGCCAATTACATTCACTTCATAAGTTTCTATAGGTGCTTCATAAGAGTACCTAACCAAGGGTTGTGCTGCCATATGGATTAAGATATCAGGGTTAAATGACACCATGCTCTCGCGTAAAGCATCCTGATCTCTAATATCTCCAGTATGAGAATCAATTATCGCTTCAATTTTCGCTTCATCGAATAGAGAAGGTATTGTCGGAGGATTGAGAGAGTACCCTCTTACCTCTGCACCCAATGAAAATAACCACAAAGAAAGCCAGCTACCTTTAAAGCCAGTATGTCCTGTTAAAAATACGCGCTTACCCTGCCAAAAATCTTTATCAATCGTTATCATTTACCAAGTTTTCCATGGGGCTTTATCGTCTTCCCAAAGTTTTTGCAGGTATACCTTATCTCTCAATGTATCCATTGGCTGCCAAAAGCCTTCATGCAAAAAGGCCATCAAATTTCCGTCTGATGCTAAACCCTTTAACGGTTCTTGCTCCCAGGTACAGTCATCTCCAGAAATTCTCTCTAAAACTTGTGGAGAAAGCACGAAAAAACCGCCATTTATTAAGGCGCCATCACCTTTGGGTTTTTCTGTAAATTGCTGTATTTGATTATCTTGTATATCTAATGCACCAAACCTACCCGGTGGATAAACAGAAGTCAGAGTTGCGTCTTTACCATGATCCTTATGAAATGCTATTAGTTCCGAAATGTTTACATCTGATACGCCATCGCCATAAGTAAAGCAAAATGCATCCTCATCTTTTACATAATCAGATACCCTACCCAGCCTTCCGCCTGTCATAGAGTTATCACCTGTATCAACCAAAGTAATTGTCCATGGCTCTGCACGCTTTTCGTGCACTTTCATGGAGTTTTCTTTCATACAAAAAGTTATATCTGACTGATGAAGAAAGTAATTAGCAAAATATTCTTTAATAACATAGCCTTTATAGCCACAACATATTACAAAATCATTAATTCCATGCGAGGAATACATCTTCATAATATGCCATAGAATTGGCTTGCCACCAATTTCTACCATTGGCTTAGGTTTTAAACTTGTCTCTTCACTTAAACGCGTACCTAGTCCACCTGCTAAAATTACCGCTTTCATATATTACCCTATTTATTTGATTTATTATTCACCATTATAGATGCGTATATATTCTCTACAACATACATCCATAGTGTAATTTTTATTAAAAAAATCTATTACTTTATTAGCTGAAATATTATCTATATTATTTAAGGCACACTCTAATGTTTTATAGTAGCTGTATACTGAAAAGTTTTGAGATACGTAGCCCATCTTATTACCAAGGACGGAGGAAATCCCTCCAGCTGGCGTACATGCGCAAACTTTTCCTGCAGCTAAAGCCTCAAGCAAGGAAATAGGAAGGCCTTCATATTTTGAACTTAAACAAAATATATCACTACACAGTAAATAATCATACACATTCTTAACTACACCAATAAAATGTATATTATTGGTACCATTATGCTCTTTTATTTCTTCAAAAAAATGATTATTCTTTCCAAGGTCGCCAATAATAACTAAACAAATATTTTCATATTTTTCTCTCAGTTTGAGATAGCTACTTACCAGTAGTTTTTGATTTTTTTGCACATCGACCCTTCCAACATTTAAAAAAACACTTGTGTCTTTTGTTTGTTTAAATTTCTCAATAGTGCGATATGCTAACTCAAAAGATGGCGTTTTAACAGGCTGAGCTAGGCCATTATAAATTTTAATTACTTCAACACGGGGATAACATTTTCGAAAAGACTCATCAACCTCGTCAGATATAGAAATAGGCTGAACATTAAAATAATTGAACAGCACACTATGAATAAAAATACGAATTCTGCCGGCCTCTTTGTGAGCTAAATTATGAACAGTATGAATAAATTTCATCCTTCCTAATATAATTAACTTAATAGAATAGAATAACGATATGCCATGAGTATGGACCACATCTGGCTGTATTTCAAATACAGTATTATATAAAGCTCCAAATAGGCCAAAATCAATCTTCGCACTACTTCTTTTTATAAAAATTAACTTAATACCTTCAGAGCAGAAAGACTTCATTGTCTCCTCTTGGTCTTGGTCTAAAACAATTAAATAAACTTCCAGGCCAATTTCATGTAAAGTGTTAGACAGGTCTATTGTAAATTTTTGCAACCCTCCATAATTTATGGAGGGGATTACATGTACAATTTTCATTCAAAAATTCCTGTCAATACTAGAAATAAAATTATCAACTTTTTTTCCTAGGGTATGCTCTTCCTTAACTGTTTTAAGTGCATTTTTAGAAAGTTTTTTATATAGATTTTGATCTTGTTTCAATTGTATAATTTTTTCAGAGAATAAATTCATATCCCCTTCCTTATATAATAGACAATTATATTTATTCTTAAGTATATCAAACTCTGAAGCTTGATTATTTTTAGAATTATCAGTAACAATTGGAAGTCCATAACAAAAGGCATGATGGGCGCTTAGTCCGACACATGTTGGAATTACAAACACTTGTGCGATATTAAACCATTTAGCAAGCTCAATCTCGTCATACATGGGACCTAAAAATATAAAGTAATTCTCCAAATTATTAGCCTTTACATACAGCTTTAGCTCTTCTTCCAACTCACCACCGCCAATTAGCACCAACCTAACATTACTTTCATCTCTTACTAGTAACTTCATCATATCGACTAATAAAAATGGTTTTTTAATAGCACTCAATCTCAACACTTGCAATAATACAAATTTACCTTTTAAATTGTATTCATCAAGTAATGACTCTTTATCAACTTCACTCACAACTTCTTGGATTTTAAACACTCTTTTTTCATCAACAGCTGTTCCAATAACATCAATCTTTTCTGAAGAAATGCCTCTCTCTATCTGGTAATTAGCGCCAATATTTGTATAGGACATACTTCTATCAGAAATTTTACCAATAAGCTTATACATGAGACTGGAGAATAGTTTTTGGCCACCAATTCTGTGATACATACTCCAAGTTACAACCTTATATCGATAAATATATTTGTTCAACATTAGGCGAAAAGGTAAAGCTATGTCACGAGGATTTGATCCAAAAACTATGATATCCGGATTAATTTTTCTAATAACTTTTTGAAGGCCAATTGAAAAAACAAAAGGACCTATTTCTATAATTTTAGTATGTAGAGAATGGAACTTTTTTTGTGCGGTTAAATCAGCATTTAGTTGATTTTTTTTCAATGTATCGGAAGTTACATATATTTCCAAATTACTTACTAAGGCTAATTTCTGATAAAACTCAAAATCATATTTAGGAATAAATGTTTTAACTATTAAAATCTTTATTTTCACTATCTACCTCTTCTCTCTAATGATATTTAAAATATTATCCTCTATGCTTT
>ENA-OREN01004531-OREN01004531.1-marine-metagenome-genome-assembly--contig:-NODE-4531-length-12066-cov-3.810576_pt1 | contig 12066 bp, 13 predicted proteins | sample MGYA00248624_ERZ508555 | MGnify/ENA primary metagenome ERZ508555 (study PRJEB26222, sample SAMN06267773) | marine metagenome | isolation source: Saanich Inlet, British Columbia, Canada | place...
TAGCGGAGGAGGGACTCGAACCCCCGACACGCGGATTATGATTCCGCTGCTCTAACCAGCTGAGCTACTCCGCCACAGGCATAAATGCCGCCCCCACAACATGGAGACCGGGGGATATAAAGCCCTCGGGGCTAGGGTGTCAAGCGCCTGTTCGCCCCCCGGTGCCCCCTTAAGGAAATGTGGGCGGAATTGACCGTGATCAAGGCGCAAAACGTCTAAATGTTGTTCACTTTACGGTGCCACACAGTGAATCCGCGCACGGGTTCAGTCTGTTTCCTGATGCCACCTGAAAGGTAGCGAACAACCGGAGGACAATTCTATGGCTATTGGCAAGATCACAGAACGTGTAGACGCCATTACCGAAATTACTGATGAACGCGGCCTTGCCGCCCCGCCCTGCCCGCGCAGTGTGAAAATCGAGCTTACAGCCCGGTGCAACTTCAACTGCTCATTCTGCGCCACGGGCTACAAATTGCGCGACAAGCGCGATATGGACTGGGATTTCTACGTCAAATTGCTGAAAGAGCTGAAAGCCGACGGCGTGGAAGAAGTGGGCATGTTTTATCTGGGCGAGAGCTTCATTCTCGACTGGCTGCCCGACGCCATCAAAGCCGCCAAGGATGCGGGCATCGAGTACGTATTCCTGACCTCCAACGGCTCGCTCTCCACACCCGACAAGGTCAAGGCCTGTATGGAAGCCGGGTTGGGCAGCCTTAAATTCTCCCTCAATTACGCCGACGAAGAACAGTTCTGTTCCATCGCCCAGGTGAAAGGCAGCCTGTTCCACACCATGGTCGACAACATCAAGGCCGCGCGCGGCATTCGTGACGAAGGCGGTTATGAGTGCGGTTTATACGGCTCGTACATCGATTATGACGGTGAACAAGGCGAACGCATGGCCGAGATGGTTGCCGAATTCGAGCCTTACCTTGACGAAGTCTATGCCCTGCCGCTGTATTCCCAAGCCGATCTGGTCAGCCTGGACGAGAAAGACCGGGGCTGGGATATCAGAGGCGGCAATCCGGGCCGGGCTGGCTGTATGCGGCCGCCGGTGCCGTGCTGGTCGCTGTTCACCGAAGCTCGCGTATCGTTCGATGGCCATCTGTCGGCCTGTTGTTTCGATCATGACGGACGCTTCCGCATGGGTGATCTGAAAGAGATCAGCTTCATGGAAGCCTGGCAATCGCCGGATTTCCAGGCCCTGAGACAGGCACACCTGAACCGGGATGTGTCGAATACGGTGTGTCGAGACTGTGTCTCGTATGCATAAGTAGCGGTGGAACAACCACCTGCGTCTGTGGCATCCTGACGCCTTCTGAATATTGTAGGAGGCGTCATGAGCCGCACAACAGAGACCATCACCCTACCCACCTACAGCCCCGGCACAACGCGGGAGTTGAAGGTGTGGCGGTGGGGCACACCGGGCGCCAGACCCAAAGTTTATTTCCAGGCCGCCCTGCACGCGGATGAATGGCCGGGCCTGATGGCATCACACCATCTGGCGCCTAAGCTGGATCAGGCCGATGCGGAGGGCCGCATCAAAGGCGAGATCATCATGCTGCCCTACGCCAACCCCATCGGCATGGCGCAGGTGGTAAATGGTCAGATGCTGGGCCGGTTTAATTTTTCCAGCGCCCACGGCAACTTCAATCGAGACTGGCCGGATTTGAGCGATGCCGTCGCCGCCCGGGTTACCGGTAAACTAGGCACCGATCCAGATGCAAACGCCGTCATCATGCGCGAAGCCTTGCTGGCGTGTGTGGCGGACCTGCCGGACACCAGCGAGACCGAGGCCCACACCAAGGCCGTGCTGGGCCTGTCCATTGATGCGGACTATATGTTTGATCTGCATTGCGATCTGGAAGCCACGCTGCACCTCTATGCCCACCAGGAACACACCTCCATTGTCATGGAACTGGCCCGGTACTTAAGCGTGCCGGTGGTGATGGTGGATACGGGCCTGGCCGGTGGTCCGTTTGACGAAACCCATGCCAATCCATGGATGAACGTTAGAGACCAGCTGGGGCTGGACGAAAGTGCTCTGCCCGCTGCGTGTTTTGCCACGACTGTCGAGTTGCGCGGACAAACCGATGTTTCCGATGAGTTGGGTGCACAAGACGCCGCCGGGCTGTTTAACTTTCTGGTTCACCGGGGCGTCCTATCCGGCGACGCACCCACCATGCCGGACGCGCTGTGCGAGCCAACACCGCTGGGCGGCGTGGACTCGCTGAAATCGCCGATCGCCGGGCTGATCGCCTGGAAAAAGAAACTGGGCGAGCGCGTGGAGAAAGGCGAGGTCATTGCCGAGATCATTGATATAGCCGAAGACGATCCGGCGCAGGCCAGAACGCCGGTGCTGGCACGCACACGCGGTTTGCTGTTTTCCATGGATGTGGACCGCATGACCCGGGCGGGTGATACGGTCGGCAAGATTGCGGGCGCAAAAACCCTTGAGCATCGCGACGGTGATAGCCTGCTCAGTAACTAGGGAATAGTTCAGCGGATATCCGGCGTGGCGGCTTCGGGCACCATCGTGTTTGAGTCTTCTTCGCGTGGGCGAAGGTGGCCCAGCCAGTGTTTTTCCCAGAACTTGAAGCCGCGTGAAATCGCAAACACCAGAATCATGTACATAACCATAGCCGTGATAAAACCTTCGTAGGCGAGGTAATACCGACCATTCAGCCACCGCCCCACGCCCAGAATATCCTGGAGCGTAATAGTGCTGGCGATAACCGAGCCGTGCAGCATGAAGATGACTTCGTTGGAATAAGCCGGCAACGCGCGGCGAAAGGCGCTGGGCAGGATAATGCGACGAACCATAGTGGCCGCCGACATGCCGCTGGCCTTGGCGGCTTCGACCTCGCCAAACGGTGTGGTCACGATGGCGCCGCGCAGGAACTCCGTGGTGTAGGCGGCGGTATTAAGCGTGAACGCGATCAGCGCACACCACCAGGCATTGGACAAAATCGGTCCCCACAGAAAACTTTCGCGCACCACTTCAAACTGTCCAAGGCCGAAATACAGCAGATAAGTCTGCACCAATAGCGGTGTGCCTCTGAAAAAATAGGTAAAACACCAGACCGGCGCGTTCCAGAAGGGGTGGCGATAGGCCCGGGCCAACGCCAACGGGATGCACAGAATACCGCCCAACAACAACGACAGAAACGTCAGTTCCAGCGTAACCAGTGCGCCCCACATAAACCGATCAAGATTGTCACCGATCAGCATGAAATCGATGGGTGAATAATTTTCGCTGACCAGAACCAGCCAGTCGCCGATTGGCGTTTCTGTTGGCGTTTGTGTGTCTGTTGCCATGCGTCAGGCCTCACGTACGCCGGCGCTGTACTTGCGGTCTATCCAACGCAAAAATGCGTCAGACACCGCCGTCATGATCAGATAAATGACCAGTACAGCAAACATGAAGGTAAACAGCTGGCGAACCGAGCGCCCGGCCCCGAATGCATTGTAGACTAAATCCTGAATGCCAATAACGGAAACAAGGGCTGTCGATTTAAGTTGAACCAGCCAGTTATTGGTAAAGCCGGGCAGCGCGTAACGCACCATCTGTGGCCAAATCACGCGCGTGAAAATCTGCCACGGCATCATGCCGTAAGCTTTGGCGGCCTCGATCTGCCCAACCGGGATGGCCAAAATTGCGCCACGAAAAGTTTCTGTATAGTAAGCCCCAAAGATGAAACCGATGGTGCCCACACCGGCGGTAAACTGGCTGATTTCCACGTATCCCCACAAGCCTGTGGTATCACCGATGTTGTTCAGGACGGTCTGACCGCCATAAAATATCAGCAGCATAAGAACCAGATCAGGGACACCGCGGATTAGAGTGGTATAGGCCCCGGCGGCTGTTTGCGCCGCTCTGGATTTAGACAGCTTCGCCCAGGCCCCGATCAGGCCCAGCACAACGGCCAGCATGGCCGAGACAATAGCCAGCCGAATGGTGACGAGCGTGCCATCCAGCAACAGTTGTCGATAGTCGAAAATGGCTTCCATGGTCTATTAATCAATCAGCAGCCACGAGAAAGAAAAAGAGAAAAAAGGGGCGGCACGATAATCATGCCGCCCCCCCATTCCGATTAGGTGTCGATCAGGAACCGGCACCATAAATGTCAGTACCGAAGTACTTCATGCTGAGCGCTTCGTAGGAGCCGTCAACACGAATGGCCTGAATGGCATTGTTGAAGGACTGAACCAGATCTGCATTGCCTTTGCGAACGGCAATACCAGCGCCCTCGCCAAAGCAGGGAACATCAATCTGTGCGCCGCCAACAAAACCATAGCCTTTGCCTGCATCCACATTCAGGAAGCCTTCAAGGCCCTGAACGGAATCGGAAAGCTGTGCGTCGATACGACCAGCAGCCAGATCGGCAAACACATCTTCCTGCGTGCCATAGAGCACCAGTTCAGCGTCCGGGAATGCTTTTTCTACCCAGCACTGATGGATCGTGCCGCGCTGTACACCAACGCGTTTTCCAGACAGGCCAGAGGCGCTGATTTCAATACCGGAGCCATCCTTGGCAATAAACATGGCCGGTGTGTCATAGTATCTGTTGGTGAAATCGACGCGCTTTTTGCGTTCTTCCGTGATCGACATGGATGCGATGATCGCATCATATTTTTTGGCCAGAAGGGCTGGAATAATACCGTCCCAGTCCTGTTCAACCAATTCACACTCTGCGTCCATTTTGGCGCACAGCATCATGGCGATATCGATATCAAATCCCTTGAGGGATCCATCGGGCTCTTTCCATGAGAATGGAGGGTAAGCACCTTCAACACCGATGCGCAGTTTTTCACCGGCATTGGCGCTACCAACACCAATAGCCAGCATAACGGCAAATGCCGCGAATATAATTTTCTTGAAGTTCATTTTAATCTCCCTGGTCGTTTAAGTTATCACGCCGTAACAATACGAGCGCAACGGATTGGGCTTCTCGTTATCCCAGCGAATTAGACAAAAATTGCTTAAATCGCTCAGACTTCGGGTTGCCAAACATGTCCTGGGGCGCACCTTGTTCTTCGATACGTCCAGCATGTAAGAATATTACATCATTTGATACGTCTCTTGCGAATCCCATTTCATGTGTCACCACAATCATGGTCCGGCCTTCATCGGCCAGATCGCGCATAACCTTCAAAACCTCGCCCACCAATTCAGGATCCAGCGCCGATGTAGGCTCATCAAACAGCATGACCTCGGGCTCCATAGCCAGCGCGCGGGCGATGGCGGCGCGCTGTTGCTGGCCGCCTGAAATATGAGCCGGATAATAGTCCCGTCGGTCGTGCATGCCGACCTTGTGGAGAATTGCTTCGGCCTTCTCATAGGCTTCGGCTTTTGGTTGTTTCAGCACATGGATGGGGGCTTCGACCACGTTCTCCATGACCGTCATATGGGACCACAGGTTAAAACCCTGAAACACCATGCCTAATCTGGACCGGATTTGGGCCACCTGTTTCATGTCGGCAGGTACGGTTTCGCCGTGTTTGTTCGTTGTCATGCGAATGAGTTCACCATGGACCTTCACGGCACCAGCATTCGGGATTTCCAGCAGATTGATGCAGCGTAAGAAGGTGCTTTTGCCGGACCCGGATGATCCCAGCATAGAGATAACGTCGCCTTTCTGGGCAATCATGGATACGCCCTTCAGGACCTCTACACTGCCAAAGCTTTTGTGCAGGTCTTCAACGACAAGAGCCGGTACAGAACTGGACATACTTTCCCCTGTTGCACCGCTTCAATGGCGGTGCCTGTTTTCATTGCTGTAAGTAATGACTATTTCCTACCCAATCGCAAGGGCTAACAGGGGATCAGACGCAGCGCCAGGAGGTGCCTTCATCGGCAAGGAATGGCTGTACTTCATCGCCTTCCGAACTGGTCACAGAAGGGACAGTTGAAACAGCTGTCTTTTCCAGTGTGAGCGTCTCTGCATTCACGTCCATGTCATAGAACGCAGGGCCGTTTTCCGATGCGAATGCGGCCAGCTGATCAAGCGCGCCTTCTTCATCAAACACCTGGGTATAGGCTTCCATAGCCACCGGTGCGCTGAACACACCGGCGCAGCCACAGGCTGATTCCTTGGCCGGTCGAGCGTGCGGTGCCGTATCGGTACCCAGAAAGAATGGTCCCGGCCCTGAAATAGCGGCTTCGCACAGGGCAAGGCGATGTTTCTCACGCTTGGCGATGGGCAGACAGTACAGATGCGGACGCATACCGCCCCGGAACAAATCGCTACGGTTGATCATCAAATGATGCACGGTGATGGTGGCGGCGATAAAGCCGGGTCTTACGGCGTGACGGTCACGCACAAACTGAACCGCTTCCTGTGTGGTCACATGCTCAAATACGATTTTAAGATCGGGAAAATCCTGCACCAGATTGCTCAGAACCTGATCAATAAAGACGGCTTCACGATCAAATACGTCCACGGCCTGATCTGTGGACTCGCCGTGGATCAACAGGGGCATGCCATCGCGCTGCATACGCTCAAATACGCCATGCACGTTGGCGATATCTGTCACACCAGCGGCTGAATTGGTCGTGGCATTGGCCGGATACATTTTGGCGGCGGTAAAGACGCCGTCTTTGAATCCAGTCGAAATCTCATCCGCGTTCGCCGTATCTGTCAGATAACAGGTCATCAGCGGATCGAACGAAACACCATCCGGCACAGCCGCTTGAATTCGGGCCTTGTACGAAAGGGCTTCTTCCACCGTGGTGATGGGCGGCGTCAGGTTGGGCATGACGATGGCCCGGCCGAACTGGCGAGCGGTGAAAGGCACCACGGCTTCCAGCATGGCACCGTCACGAAAATGAACATGCCAGTCATCAGGGCGCGGGATTGTTACTTGGGTGAAAGCAGGTGGTGTCATCAAATTCTCCTGAGTTCACGGGATGCCGGTATACAGCTCCATTGTCAAGGCAACATCATAGCACGTAACAGGGAGCGAACGATTCTCTATTGTTTATCAACAACATACTGGATTGTGAACGTGGTTTATAATTCCTTAATGAGTTTCAGGTTACAATCATAATCAGAACGGGTTGGAATTCCCGGACCGCCCTAACCTTTCCGGCTCCGACCCGAAAGCCACAAAACCGCCCAAGGGCGTGGATGGTTTGACGAGGATAAGGAGCGTATTATGAAACGTATCGTTGTTATCATAGTAGGCGCTCTCATGATCTTGGTGGGCGCCCTCGTAAAGCCGGCTGAAGCACAAAGCAACTGCGGCCTAAGGCAGGACATAGCCAGCAAACTGGAACGGACATACCAGGAGACCCCGACCGGGATCGGTCTGTCCAAAAATGGTGGTGTGTTCGAAGTTTTCACCTCCCCCAATGGAACCTGGACCATCCTGTTCACGAAACCGGATGGCCTGAGCTGCATGATGGCAGTGGGCGATAACTGGGAATCAAAAGCCCCCGAACTTGCCGGCCTTGCCAGTTGATAAACAGTCTCGCTAGACCACTAAACGTTTCTTGAGGAAATCAGGCGTTCGTTACCACGAACGCCCATTCTGCGTGTTGTGCTTTGACACATAACGTGAAAATTAGAAGTCATCGTATCTATGATATTATGCAACGTTTTGATGCATAATATAGGATAGTTTGATTCAAAAAATGAGAATGTTGTTTTACGGGATAGAGCGGGCGTGAAATGTCAATTTGGAAAAGGCCTGCTTATGACCCATTGCAGATATATTCATTCCATACCTTCAACTAGAACAAGGTTGGTTTTCGCTGACCGATGACGGTGCTCGGCGAGCTTGATGAAGTCAGGATCATGAAGCCATGCCTGTGCCTTCTCAACGCTGGGAAATTTCATTATCACCGTACGTGGATAGGCCCACTCACCTTCCACGACTATCGTTTCACTCTTTGTCGTCACTAACAATTCGCCACCGTGCCGCTGGAATATTGGCATAAAACCAGCGAGGTAAAGTTGGTACTCCTCGATATCACTGATTTCGATCTGGGCTATCATGTAGGCACTCATAATTGATCTCCGTTTCCCTGTTATAGCCAAGAGAATATTACAGATTGGTCTCAAATTGCAGTAAGTTTGTTATGCGGTCCACTTGCCCACACATGGCTATTAGCAGAAGTGATTAACGCTCATCGGTTACGAACAGATCAATCTGCTATTTGGACTGAGGATAGGAGGTCCTGCAAAATTTCTGGCCAGCCGTGGGCAGGGGTCCAGCCCAGTTCCTCGGTTGTTGTTGATATGTCATAGATTGAGGCCCGGGAATCACCGGCATACAGGTCCGGATCTCTAATTTCTGGTGATACACTATATTCCCGCTGCACCACGTCAGTCGTGGGCAGGGCGCTATAGGAATCGGCGCTGGTCACGTAGAAGATGCCCCAGGGAATATGGTCTGCGTTGAGCGCAGCGAGGAACGCTGCCCCGGCATCTCTGGAATCCACATAATCCCGGGCACCTGGAATGGTTCTTCCCCAGGACTTCCACGTATCGTGGGATGCGGGCGGCGGGAGAGTGGTTCCGTCTGCCTCGGATGAGGTCAGGGCCACGTCGTAGACGTATTCCGGTGCCATGATCAGCGACGGGCGCAGACAGATAACATCCATGCCGCCCAACGTGAAGAACCGCCGGGCGATTTTCTCCCCCATGAGCTTGCTGAGACCGTAGGCGGTTTGCGGGTCGGCATGGTGGTCTAAATCGACGGGCAGGTATTGCGGCGGGTTTTCGGGGCTGATGTTAACAGCGGACACGCTGGAGCACTGAACAACTCTCTTGATGCCAGCGTTTCGCGCGCAACTGAACAGATTCCAGGTTCCTTCCACGTTGACGCGGATAAAATCGTCGTCGCTGGCTTTGATAGCCGCGTCCAGCGCGGCAAGGTGAACGATGCAGTCCTGATCGACCAGAGCCTTGTCGATGCTCGTCCGACCAAGAATATCACCCTCAACAAATGCGCACTCATAGGCAGGCTTAGCCTTGTCAAATACCGTTACGTGGAAGGTGTCTTTGAGCGCCTCAACAACATATTTCCCAAGCAGGCCACTGCCGCCAGTTACGAGTACCCGTTTCATGCTATTTCATCTCCGTTTATTTCACTCATCCAACAGAACCGGCCTTTATCGCTGCATGAATAGGCGTATTCTCGCCGTACTGTTTGATGTACTCGTTTGCTGTCCGGTAGATGTCGATGTCAGAGATCATCTAAGTCCATCGTCTAGAAACGCCTCTAACTCAGCACTAATGCCGGGGCAATAGAGGTCGATGAAAGACAGAAGTTCTAAGCCATCTTGATAGGCAGTCTTATAGAACTCTGTCGCATCTTCTGGCGGTTGCCCGACGCTCCGCATTTTTACACACGCCACAGCCACCTCGTATTGGAGCAAAGGGTACACTGGCAAGAGATGATGAATCTCCTCTGGCGGCACCTCTGGCAGCGGGTAACCAGAGTTGAACTCGTCAAGATCAATAAGTTTGGGTTCCTGTTCGTCGTCCATGGTAACTATCCTGTTTTGTCTCACCCAAAGTCATAACCACCGCCCAGCGTTGTGTCAAAACAGAGATGGGAGGATAGAAGTGTCACGGAGCGCCCGTGGTTAGCATGGGCATTCTTCATGAGATCTGAGTTCAATTGATGATGGTGCGTGCCGGCGAGCCTGAAATCACTTCTGGCTGAGCGCTTTCAAAACAGTTGATAGGTTTTACGCCAGCTAGACGGATGATTATCTTAGTGAGCACCCTGATCTACCGTGATCATCTTTCAAACTGGAGCGTGTACAATGACAACCACTACCCCTGACGAAAGCCCCGTTATAGGCATAGTCGGTGCTGGGTTAATTGGGGCGAGTTGGGCCGCGTGTTTTGCTGCCCACGGTTTCTCCGTTAGGGCCTGGGACCCTGCAGACGACGCAGAAGAGCGATTGTACAAGTTTCTTTCCCACTCCATGGATACCGTCCCTGGGGCATTGCCAATTGACCAGCATGGCACAGTGTCATTTCATCAAAGAATGACTGAGATGGTTGCCGGCTGCGACCTGATCATGGAGAACGCACCAGAACGCGAGGATGTGAAGATTGGCCTACTTGCTGAACTGGATGATCTCTGTTCGACCGATACCATCATTGCCTCATCCACATCGTCGCTGCTACTGAGCCGCATTGCCAGCGACTGCGATAACAAAGAACGTGTGATCATTGCGCATCCCTTCAACCCGCCACACCTTTTGCCATTGGTTGAATTATTTGGAACAGCGCCTGACATTGTTGCCCGCGCGTCAACCTTGTTCCAATCTTGCGGCAAGCGACCCGTGATTTTGAAGAAAGAATTGATCGGGCATATTGCGAACCGATTGACCTCGGCATTATTTCGTGAGGCTCTATATATGCTCGAGCAAGGTGTCGCCAGCGCCGAGGATATTGACGCCTGTATTTCTGAAGGGCCAGGACTGCGGTGGGCGCTCATGGGACCTTTCATGAGCTATCATTTGGGCGGCGGTGAAGGTGGCATAGATCACTATATGAAACACCTCGGCCCCTCTCAGGTGAAACGTTGGGCCGACCACGGTACGCCAGAGATGACCGACGATTTCGTCGAACAGATCATTAGTGAAGTCAAGGCCGCGACCCATGGCGATAGCGTTGCCGATATCTCTGAGCGCCGTGACCAGATGCTTCAAGCATTGTTGGGAATGAAGGCTAGTGCCAAGCCGAGCCATTGAAATTCAAAACGTTTGCGCATACCCACATACTCCGCTGCGAATTCTCAGGGGGGCCTTTTGCCTTATGAAATTCAATTGGTAGGTGGCCCCTCATACCCCGTGAACGGTATACGCATGACCCGTGTTAAATGAGTCGACGAAGCCCGCTTTGCGGGATAGAGCAGATGTGAAATGGCACCCACTAACACTTCTGCTTATGACCCGAAGCAGACATCGCCAGATTTCTCCTTACCCCTGAGATTAAACCGAACAGTCGTCAGGTTCCGCCGCCATGTCTTGCATCACTAGTTGGTTGAAGTAATGGTGCAAAGAGTCCCAGAATGGCGCGTAGTAATGCTGTCGCCACACCGGCGATCGACGGGCTTGCTGAACGGCTTCAATGGCAACTTTGTCTTCCATATGAAATGTGTGGAAGGCTTTATGCACGGCAAGCTCTTCCTCCTGAAAATTATCGCATGCCAACGCTTCCGGTCTATAGAAACGCAAATGCATCAACCTTGTCTCAGTGGCGGACACGGGAATTACGATATTTATCTTAATCATAGAATCAAGCAGGGGCACATTCAGGTTAGGATAGATAGTCGAGAAGTACCCCACTTCGGGCTGCTTGGACGGGTCGTGTCCAGCCGATGGCAACAGGATTGGATCGTAGGTGTCGTCCGTCTCCTCGCGCTTGTGACTGAATGCTACCAAACAACCGTCCATATACTCTTTAAACATTCGGTTGCCGTCTCTATCAACACGCGGCACCTCTGGCGACTTTCGATAGGTTTCGTGGGTGAAGGCTTCGTGCAACGTATTGATCGACGCATTTTCCTGATAAGTCTTCCAATTCGCGGCGACGGTCCGCTTCTCGATGAGTGGTTTGTCACTTTCATTTCGGGCAGGCAGGAGTTTATCGATTGCGAAATGTTTCGAAACGGTTGTCTTCCACGGAGAAAGCCATTTGTCGATGTCTTCGGCATTGCCGCCTAAGTTCACAAACACCACGCCCATGCGGGTTTCGGATCGGACTTCGGACAAATCACCATCAATACCGTTCAAGTCCTCAACGGTACAGTTGGGATTTCCATTCCAGTACGGAGCGTCGATCAAACGGCCTTCCAGGTCATATCGCCAGCCATGATAGTAGGTATCGATGCTCTTCAAGCCCGTGCCAGGCATGTGAACAGCAAGGCAACCATCGTACGGGCAAATATTATGGAAGACGCGAACGTGATTATCGGACCCACGCACCGCGACCAAAGGCATGTCCAGAAAATCGAACGGATTAACTGTATTAGTTCCGACTTGATCTGACACCGCACCCTTGAACGGGTGAGGGTTACCGGTTTTGATGGTGGTGCAAAACC
>ENA-OREN01004533-OREN01004533.1-marine-metagenome-genome-assembly--contig:-NODE-4533-length-12066-cov-2.759780_pt1 | contig 12066 bp, 9 predicted proteins | sample MGYA00248624_ERZ508555 | MGnify/ENA primary metagenome ERZ508555 (study PRJEB26222, sample SAMN06267773) | marine metagenome | isolation source: Saanich Inlet, British Columbia, Canada | place...
CGGCGGGAACAGATAGGCCGTGCCGATTTGCACAGCGGCAGCCCCCAAGGCAAAGGCCGCAGCCATGCCACGGCCATCAGCAATTCCGCCCGCCGCAATAACCGGCACCGACACCGCATCGACGACTTGCGGCACCAGCGCAAAGGTGCCCGCCTGGGTCGAGATATCATCGCTTAGAAACATGCCGCGATGACCACCCGCTTCGTAGCCTTGGGCAATGATGGCATCGCACCCGCGTTCTTCCAGCCAGCGGGCCTCTGCCACCGACGTGGCGGAACTGATGATCCGGCAACCGACCGCCTTCACGCGGTCCAACAAATCTGGGGCCGGCAGGCCGAAATGGAAGCTGATCACTTCCGGCGAGATATCTTCGACAATCTCGCACATGGCAGCATCAAATGGCGATCGGCTCGCAGCTGGTGCAGTGGCTGATTTATCCAGACCAAATTCGTCATAGTAACCGCCCAGATGATCCTTCCAGGCCTTTGCACGACCGGGATCAGCTGGAATAGGATCGTGGCAAAAGAAATTCAGGTTGATAGGACGGTCTGTTTGTTGTCGGATAACGCCAACTTCGGCCCGCATCTTGTCAGCCCCCAGCATGGCACAAGGCAATGAACCCACACCCCCGCCTTTGGCCGCTGCAATCGCCAAGGCCGCGCCACCGGCACCCGCCATGGGGGCCTGAATGATAGGCAGTTCCACATCGATCAAGTCAAGGAATGTGCGGTTTGGCCACATGATTATTCAATCCGATTGAGTAATGATCAGGGCATCGACGGCGACGGCACCCTCGCCTTTTGCCCTCACCAGCAGAGGATTAATATCGATGCTTTCGATAACATCACCATTCGCCGCAGCGTAGACCGAAAGTTGGGCCAGCGCCATGGCCAGGGCATCCACGTCCGCCGGGGCCTGGCCGCGCACGCCGTCGAGCATGGCCCGGCCGCGTACTTCATTGATCATCCGGTGCGCCTCATCCACCCCAAAGGGCGCGATGCGGAAGGTGACGTCTTTCAGGACTTCGACAAATATCCCACCTAGTCCGAACAGCACCACGGGGCCAAACACCGGATCCCGGTGTACGCCGATAATGGTTTCAACCCCGCCTGAGACCATGGGTGCCACCAAGATCCCGTCGATGGCCGCATCCCTGGCGTGCTGTCCAACGGCGGCCATGATTGCCTGATACCCGGCCCGCACTTCATCCACGGTTTGCAGGTTCAACTTCACCCCGCCAATGTCCGATTTATGCTGAATATCCGGCGAGACGATTTTCATCACCACCGGATACCCCACCTCCATCGCCGCCTGCGCCGCATCATCAGCGGAATTGGCCAAGCGTCCCGGTGTCATGGGAAGACCTGCCTTGGCCAGGATATCGCCGGCCTCAATCTCGCTCAACGCACGCCTGGGCGGAGCGACAGCCTCGTTGGGCAGGGCGGGCGGGCTATCGGCGGTGGACCCAGGTGCCGCGCGGGCGAAGCTTTTGCCGAAATCCACCAGGGCGGCAATGGCACGGATAGCCCGGTTCGGATCTTCGATTACAAGATATTTCAGGCCTTCCAGATACTCCCGTTCCGGGCCGTGGCAGACCATGGACAGGATCATCAAATCGTCGGGGTAATCCGCACGCACATTCTCCAACACTTCGCGGATCTGAGCCATCATCCGGGGTGAGAAACCCACCGTAGACAAAAACACCAGGGTGGCATCGCAGTCGCCCTCGCTCAACATGGTGCGCAGGCTGCCTTCAAACACCGGCATGTCGTTCAACATCTGTGCCGTTGTATCCACCGGGTTGCGCACGGCGGCCAGCGGCATCAACGCCTTCAGTTTCTTTTGCGCCTTTTCAGGCAGCTCCGGCACCTCCAAGTCATACATTGCCGCGATATCGGATGTCAGAACGCCAATGCCGCCCGAAATGGTCACGATGCCAAGGCGGTTGCGGGCGGGAAATTGCCCCGCCGCGGCGGCACCTGATACATCCAGCAACTCGTCCAGGGAATAAACCCTGACCACCCCATATTGCCGGAACATGGCGTCATAGATGGCATCTGCGCCTGCCAGGGACGCGGTATGGCTGTTGGCAGCCACTGCGCCCACCTCGGATGCACCAACTTTCATCATGACCACCGCCTTGCCATTGGCGCGGGCGGCGGCAAAGGCCTGCATCAGACGTTCAGGCTTACGGGTACCTTCGATATAGGCGGCGATGACAGTGGTACCGGGGTCTGTCGCGCAATGGGCGATACAATCGGCCACATCCACATCAACCTCGTTGCCGGTGGTGATCCAATTGCGCACGCCCAGGCCCCGCTCCCGCGCCAGCACCAGGGTATGACCGCCCACGGCACCGGACTGGCTGATGATCGAGATATTGCCAGGTTTGGGCCAGCCGTGTTCAAAAAATGACGCGAAGGTGCCAATGGCAAAAGATGCCGGGTTGAGCGTTCCCATACAGTTCGGCCCGACCATGCGGATATCATGCTGGGCGGCAATTTCGGCCAGCTCTGCCTGCCAGGCTACGCCTTCCTCGCTGACTTCGGAAAAACCGGAGGAAAAGATTACCACTGAACGCACCCCGGCCTCGGCGCAATTTCGCACCGCATCCACCACCAGGGGCGCGGGCACCGTGACGATGCACATATCCACGGCCTCGGGAAGATCGCGGATATCCTTGTAGGCCTGCAGGCCCTGGATCACGCCGCCACGAGGATTGATGGGATAAATCGTGCCTGTGAAACCCGCCTCTTTCATAAAACGGATGGGGCGGCCGCCGAATTTCTGGATATTGTCCGAGGCGCCGATAATGGCGATGGTCTTCGGATCGAACAGGGGGAGAAGGGAACTTGCTTGGCTTGACACTGTCGTAGCTCCATCCATTGGCGGCCAGGAAGAAGCGGAATGGCCGCACCTTTTCCTTAAAATATCCCTATGCAAAAGCTACGGCGCGGAGCAGAAATTGCCCCGCGCCGTTTAGAGCATTTCCAACTAGGAAATGCTCTGACTCTTAAGAATAGAGCAATTGAACCAATCACTTGGATCACAAGAGTGATTCCAATTGATTGAAAATTGCTCTAGCCCGTACACAACTATGCCGTTGCGGCCACACCCCGGTTCAGGAACCAGGTCAGAGCAACCGCAGGCGCCAGTACCACCGCACCGGCGAGCGCCAATTCAAGGTTCGCATAGCCGGTGAACTCCCCACCGGGCACGGCGAACAACAGGGCGGCAAGCAACAAAACCCCCCTGATCGGCCATTGCAAAACACTGTGGGTCGCGACATTGCCGACACCCAGCAGATAACCTTGCAAGGCACCTGCTAACAGGATGATGCCGATGACAGCAGTGCTGAAGACATTAATGATCTCCCCCCACTCCCCCTGCATAATCAGGGCTGGGTTCAAGACAAAGAAGAACGGTATGAAATAGATCACCGATCCTAATCGCATGGCCTCGAACCCGGTTCGCATCGGTTTAGCCTGAGCCAGAGAGGCCGCCGCAAAAGCACCCAATGCCACTGGTGGCGTGATGAACGACAGCATGCCCCAGTACAACATGAACAAATGCACTGCCATGGGGTTCAAGCCGGATTCGGTCAACGCAGGTGCCAATGTAATGGCCAGAATAATATAGGCCACAGTCACCGTCACCCCGATGCCCATGATGAACGAAGCCAAAGCCCCCATCATCAACAAGACGACCACCGAGTCCCCGGCCATGGACAACAACTCATTCGCCAGGGTGGAGATTTTACCGGTCAGGGACAAAGCACCGACAATCATCCCAATACCCGCCAAAATCGCCGCCAGCTCGACAAACAAACGGCCGACACCAACAATAAAGTCAATGAAGCCATTGAAATCCCAGCGACTGGCTTTGATGAACTGGTTGATCACAATCAACAAGACGGTGGCGTAGTAAGGTGCCAATGCTTCTCGTTGCAGAAACATCAACATCCAGATCAGCAAGGCAAACACGGTAACGTAATGCCAGCCTTCAAACAGGGTCTTGCGAACGGAGGGCATTTCCTCCTTCGGCAGACCTTCCAGCTTCATGCGCGCGGCATAACTGTCGATCTGTATAAACAGGCCGAAGAAATACAACACCGAGGGGATTACGGCAGCGATGACGATATCGGAATAAGGCACTTCCAAATAGGTCGCCATGACAAAGGCGGTGGAGCCCATGATGGGCGGCATCAAAACCCCACCCGTAGAAGCACAGGCCTCAACCCCACCAGCATAATGAGGGGAAAAGCCCGTGCGTTTCATGGCGGGAATGGACAATGCGCCAGTGGTCAAAACGTTGGTGATGACACTGCCGCTCATGGAACCCATCAGGCCGGAAGCGAAAATGGCCACCTTGGCCGGACCACCGCGGACATGTCCTAACAAGGCAAACGCCAGGTTCAGGAAGAATGTGCCACCGCCGGTGTATTGCAACGCCACCCCGAACATCAAAAAGCCGATCACCAGATTGGCGAAGGCCCGGAACGGAATACCGAAAATACCTTCCGAGGAGACCGCATGATAGGCCAGGGCAACCGTGAAATCCTCATTCGAGGCATCAAAGGGCACCGGCAGATAATCTGCATATACCGGATAAAGGGAAACGACGAACACCACCAAAAAAACCGGCGGGCCACCGGCCCGGCGCACAGCTTCCAATGCCAGCAGCCAGAGAACGATAGCGGCATATTTGATGTGATCAGGGGCGGCATATTCCCAACCCAGATCGACAATATCCCTGGCATAAACCAAGAAATAGATATTCACCCCGAAAGCAATCAATGCCAATGCGATATCATAAATCGGCACCGTGGCACCGGTCTTGCTGTTGGCCGGAAAAATCAAAAACACCATGGGCAGTAAAACCGCCAACAAGGCGTAAAAATACTGGGTATCGATGGCAACGAAGCCACCAAACCGACCCAGATTAAACAGCTGATAGACAGATATGACGAGGGAGAGCACCGTCCCCGATACGAGGACCCACTTCCAAAACGGAGTCAACCGGCGATAGCGGTGATCCGCTGTCGCCGGTTGTTCCTGTACAGACGATTGAGACATATTTTCCTATGAACTCAATTGAAAACCAAAGGCAGACCAGCCTTTTTCAATGTCATGGCGCGTGCTGCCATCCATTTCATTTTCAAGTCTTCTTTTGACATGCTGTCCTTACCGGGCAGCGCCTTCCAAGCGGCCATCAGCATGTTCTGACGCTTGTTCAGCTTGTCATTGTGGGCTTGTGCTGCATCGGACCAGATGCCGACTTCCTTCCAATATTGGATCGCACCTTTGTGGTATGGCAGGGCCCAGGTCATGTTCTGGTTCTTGATCGACCAACCAGCGGCACCTGGTGCGGCACCTTTGTAGTTGTCGAATTGAGAAACCACGCCTTTAACCATTGAATAGACCACACCAGCGTCTTTATCGGTGTTGGTGATCAGGGCCGGATAAGCATAGGTCGCGCCTTGGTGCGGCGCATCCTTGGAAATGTTGGCACCCGAGGTCGCCACGTGCATTTGGTTCACCGGATGGGCATTCGCCATGCGGGCCCAGCCTTCTTTGTCGTCATGCATCAGCTGCGGCCAATGAATGCCACGCGGGGAAGCTGCCAAACGCTTTGCGTGAGGTGTAATCGTGCTCATAAAAGCGGCATCGGACTGGCCGTTGATGATGGCATCGACAGAGGCCTTAAAGCCGGAGACTTCAACCTTCGTCACGTCATCCCAGGACAAACCGGCAAATGCCAGGTTGGCCGCAACGTTCCAGTTCAAGGCATCGCCCGCACGTACCCAAGAGACGCGCTTGCCTTTAATGTCGGCAACAGTATTGATACCGGCGTCCTTGGCGGTTGCCAACGCCAGATTATGCGTGCCAATGGCTGTCATAACCACTTGGAAATCCTGCGGGCCCCATTCTTTGGAGGCAAACAGCAGAACGCCTTCCTGGCCGAAATAAGCCGCGATACCACAGGCGCAGAAATCGGCCCGCTTGTCCCGCAGCGGGGCCATGCGTGAAACATCGTTCTTGCCCGGAATAATCCGCAGCGTCGTACCATAGGCTTTCTTAATAGCGTTACCGATAGCGACTGATTGCGCATAGCCCGAGGCGGTGGTGCCATAGGCCGTCCAAGACACTTTTTTCGGTAACATCACATCGCCCGCCATGGCGCTGCTGGCCATGCCGAAACTGGCCGCGACAGCGATTGCCGCTGCCGTACGGAATATTTTACTGTTCATTTCTTGATTTCTCCCTAAGACGTTGCCCCACCCCCAGACCACACATTAGGTGCGATCCAAACACGGAAAACAACATACGACCCGTTCAATAATGACGGAAATTCATTTGCCTTCACGTTCGAAGTTTGATTGTGGCCTGTTGCGATAAGGCCGTCAATGCACCTATGGTCCCGCGCGCCCAGTTTCATGGTTCATTGCCGCCCGCACCAATGATCATTGTGCCGCCTGATAGCAACAGTTAGGCTTGGCAATCAGGCCTGACAGTTAAGCTAGTGTGGGAATTTTGCAGTTCCAATCAATTTTTTTACAGGGTGGCGCGAGTGGAATTTTCCTTTACCGAAGAACAGATGGCAATTCGCGATACGGCGCGTCGTTTCGCCAAAGACCGCCTGGCCCCGCATTTTCGTCAGCGCGAACAAGACCGTAAGATTGGCCGGGACATCATTTCGGAAATGGCTGAACTGGGCCTGATCGGCGCCGACCTGCCGGCTGAATTCGGTGGTCTGGGCCTTGATTGCGTCACGGCCGGGATCATCATCGAGGAAATCGCCGCCGCAGATCTAAGCGTGTCTTATATCCAGCTAATCGGATCTTTAAATGGCCACCTGTTGGCAGATCACGCAACGCCGGAAATCGCCGCCCGGGCCATCGGCGATATCTGTACCGGCAAATCCATCACCTCCCTGGGATTGACGGAACCTCGGGGCGGCTCGGATGCTGCCGGGCTGATTGTCAGTGCCCGCCGGGACGGTGACGACTATGTCCTGAATGGGGAAAAAACCTCGATCTCGTTAAGCACCCAGGCTGATGAAGTCATGTTATTCGCACGCACCGGCACAGAGGAAGAGCGCGGCCGTGGCGTCAGTACGTTCTATGCCCCTTTGAATGGCCCCGGCATCACGCGCACGGAATTCGATGACATGGGCCATGGTGCCGTGGGGCGGGGATCGCTGTTTTTTGACGATGCGCGCATTCCCGCCAGCTGTCTGATGGGGGAAGAGGGCGCGGGCTTTCGCCAGGTGATGAACGGTTTTGATTTTTCCCGCGCCCTGATCGGCCTGCAGGTCCTGGGCCCGGCCCGGGCCTCGCTGGAGGAAGCCTGGCAATACAGCACCGAGCGGGAAGCATTCGGCAAGCCCATTGCAGCCTTTCAGGGCGTGACCCAGCCATTGGCGGAATTCGAGACCTATTTTGAGGCCGCCCGCTTGCTTTGTTACAAAACCCTATGGCTGCGAGATCAAAACCTGTCCCACACCAAGGAAGCGGCCATGGTGAAATGGTGGGCCCCAAAGGTTGCCTTTGAAATTATTCACCAATGCCTGCTGACACATGGCCATTTCGGCTATACCAAAGAGTTGCCGTTCGAACAGCGTATGCGTGATGTTCTGGGCCTGCAAATCGGTGACGGCACGGCGCAAATTCAAAAAATGATCATTGCCCGGGAAACCGTCGGGCGGGTGGCACTACCTTACTAAACGAAGAGAATTGTAGGAGAGATATTATGAGTGGCTGCGAAGCGGAAATCCTACGACAGGTTGTCGATGGTGTCGGGATCATGACCCTGAACCGGCCGGACAAATTCAATTGCATCTCCACCGCCCTGATGGATGGGATGGGTGCGGCCATCGAAGCCTTTGAGGCAGACAAGGCCGTGCGTGTCATTCTGCTGAATGCCGTCGGCAAGACTTTCTGCACCGGAGCCGATTTGGATGAAGTCACGGTGGCACGCAAAAGCCGCGATACCTTGGCCACATTCATTGGCCATATTCATAAGGTTTTCCGCCGTTTGGAAACCTCCCCCCTGCCCGTGGTGGTCTCCGTCAACGGCCTGGCTTTGGCAGGCGGCATTGAAATGATGATGTCATGCGATGTGGCCTTCGCCGCCGAAAGCGCCCAGATCGGTGATCAACATGCCCAATACGGCCTGGTGCCAGGTGGCGGCGGAACCCAACGCCTGCCCCGCCTGGTTGGTTTGCGCCGGGCCCTGGACCTGCAATATACCAACCGCTGGCTGACGGCGGCCGAGGCGGAACGCTGGGGCCTGGTCAATTATGTTGTAGCTGATGATGCCCTGGCCGATGCCGCGCTGGATTACTGCAAGGGCCTGGCAGCGAAAAGCCGGGCCGGGCTGGCTGCTATGAAACGCCTCTCGCGCCAGGGCTTGGAAATGGCCCCGTCCGATGGCTTAAGTTTGGAGGAGGACGCCGTGGTCGCCTGCCTGATGGACCCGGATGCCGAAGAAGGCCTGGCCGCCTTCCAGGCCCGGCGCAAGCCAAACTTTGCATAGGGGATCGTAGGACATGCCCCGATCCTATCCTGACCGGCCCATGGTGGGTGTGGGTGCCGTGGTCTTCAAAGACAGCGAGATCCTGATGATCCGCCGGGGCAAGGCGCCGCGCAAGGGCCATTGGAGCCTGCCGGGCGGAATGCAGGAACTGGGTGAAACCGTCTTTGCCGCCGCTGCCCGTGAGGTCCTGGAAGAAACCAGTATTGTGATCCGGAACATTGCCCTGATTGATGTCATCGACTCCATCACGCCCGATGATGAAGGCCGTGTGCAGTTTCACTACACCTTGGTTGATGTGGTGGCCGATTGGCAGGGCGGTGAAGCGGTGGGGGGCGATGACGCCATGCATGCGGAATTCATGCCGTTACATCGGGCGGAAAGCCTGGACATGTGGGCCGAGACTCACCGTATTATCAAGGTCGCACGGGACATGCGCGGGATTTGAGATGTCCGATCCTGCTCTGAACCGACCACGGATACTCGGGGCAATCAACTGGCTGGGCCTGTGGACCCTGTATCAAAAAGAAGTCCGGCGGTTTCTAAAGGTCACAGCACAAACGGTGATTGGCCCCCTGGTTATGAGCCTGTTGTTCCTGGCCATATTCGCCGTTGCCCTGGGCAGTCGCCGTGGTGAAATAGACGGTGTGGCCTACACATCGTTCCTGGCCCCCGGACTGGTCATGATGGCAATCACCCAGAACGCCTTCGCCAATGCCTCATCATCATTGTTGATCGCCAAGACCCAAGGCACCATCGTCGATCTGTTGATGGCACCATTGCGCCCCCTGGAATTGATATTGGCATTTGTCTTTGCCGCCATGACACGGGGCCTGTTGGTGGCCCTGGTGGTCGCCGTTGCCATGACACCGTTTGTTTCTATGACAATCAACCATATGGGTTTGCTGTTGTTTCACGCCCTTGCAGCAAGCGCATTGCTAGCCCTGCTGGGTATTTTGGCGGGCCTGTGGGCGGAGCGGATGGATAACCTGGCTGCCGTGACCAATTTCGCCATCGCCCCGCTGACCTTTCTGTCCGGCACATTCTTCAGCGCCACGGACCTGCCCCCGGCCCTGCAAGGGCTGCTGACCTTAAACCCGTTCTTTCACATGATCGACGGTTTTCGCCACGGCTTCATCGGCCAGGGACAGGTTGAACCGATTATCGCCGTCACCGTCATGTTGGCTGCCAATTTGGCGGTCTTCTGGCTCTGTCATCGTACCGTCGCCCGTGGCTGGCGCATTAAACCCTGAAGGGGCCTTGCACGTGGATGCCCGGATCAGGTCCGGGCACGACAGAATATTCGTCATTGCCGGGCATGACCCGGCAATCCATGTTGCCGCAATCATCAAGTCATCCAGGGAACACACCTATCGGGGCAAAATGCCTTCGTCCTGATACTGCTGCAACAGCTCGATCAACATATCCTCTGTATCGATACAATCCTGAAAGCCGTGCTGGCGCAGCTTGATGGTACTGACCACCACGGGGGCCGGGTTCTTGCCGGCGGCAAAGTTGAAATCCGCAAACTGCCAGGATTGCCCCACCAGCTTGTCATAGGGAATATCGCGCAGACTATGCGTCTTGGCGATTTCTTCCCAAATGTGCGCCTTTGTCGGCATCACGTCCTGCAGACGCTGGGGTTCGGGCTCTCCCATCACCATGCCGAAATGTTTGGCCAGGGTGGGCCAAAGGCCGGGGAAAGTAATATTGTCGCCGTTGGTAATATTGAAAATCTCGTCCCGCGCGCCATCCGCATCTGTGGCCCAGTCCAGGCATTTGGCGATCAGGCGGGTGTCGATGGCCTCTGTCACATAAGGGCCGCCACCTGGATGACAAAGGGGCAGGCCCTCGGCCCGGCGGATCACCGCATAGACTGCCATGGCAAGGAGAATGTTCAGGGGCGCGTCCAGGGCGAAACCAAAAATGGTCTGCGGCCGTAGGATCATCCAGTTCCAGCCCTTACCTTTTTGCAGATCGCGGACAAAGTCTTCCTGATACCAATAGAAGTTCTCATGCTCGTTGCGGGCCCATCTCTCCCGCGCCGGCACGGGGGGTGGACGCAAATGGGCCCCATAGGCCTTGGTGCCCTGAAAAAGAGAGATCTGGCTGAGGTCCTTCGCCACCCTATCGAGGGGTTCGAGGGCATTTTTCAACATCGTCGTGTTGGTTTCCATTTGCGCCTTGGCCCGCCAGCCCCGGATTACGTCTTCTTCTTCGTATAGGGCGGTATAGATAACGTGGGTGGTATCCGACAGTTCCCCCAGAATTTTTTCGCAGCCCGCACGGTCCATCAAATCGAGGGGAATAAAACGCCCCCCATGTTCGAAGGCGGGTGGCCGGCGTGACAGGGCAGTGACCTTCCACCCGGGCTGGGCATCGAAGTGGCGCAGTGCGGCGCCGCCGACCAGACCCGAAGGACCGAAAATGACGATATTTCCACTCATGATTATGTACCATTGCAACATTGGACGGGTGAGGGGCAGAATAGGGTCCCGCTTCACCTCTCGCAACCGGCTGAAGTGATGAACAGGAGGATATGATCATGAGTCGCCTTTTCGGACCCCTGCGCCAGATGGGATATGTGGTCAAAGATATTGATGCCGCCATGCGCCACTGGATCGATGTGTGCCAGATCGGGCCCTGGTTCTATGTGGATAAGCTGGCCGTTGATGGTTTTCGTTATAAAGGAGAACCCAGCGCGCCCCATATCTCCATCGCCCTGGCGAATTCCGGTGATATGCAGATAGAGCTGATCCAACAGCGCGACAGCGCCCCGACCATGTACCAGGATTTTCTGAATGCGGGCCGCGAAGGCCTGCAGCATTTTTCGACCTGGCCGGAAAATTATCACGAGATCTATGACAAGGCCCTGGCCGCCGGCTACACCGTCGGACAGGAATCCTCCAGCCCCCGTGGCTCCTTTGTCTATTTCCAACAGGAAGGCCATATGGGTACGATCATCGAAATGGCAGAGTTGACCGAAACCCGCCAACGCATGTTCGGTGGCGTCCGGGATGCGGCTGCCGGCTGGGACGGCAGCGACCCGATCCGGGAAAATTGGCCCCGTTGAGGCTTTGGAAAGGGAGCAACCATGTTGAAGAACAGCAAACTGGAAATTCGTCAACTTGCAGGTGCCTTGGGGGCAGAGATCCTGGGCGCGGATTTATCCCAAGACATTGATGGCGGCACGTTTGAGAAAATTTTTGCCGCGTTGATGGAATACGGCATGGTGGTGATCCGGGAGCAAGACATCACGCCGGCCCAGCACAAGGCCTTTTGCCAGCGCATCGGCGATCCGCTGCCGGTGCCGTTCGTGAAAACCCTGGACGACCATCCCGAGATCATCGCCGTCATCAAGGAGGCGGATGAGCGCACGAGAATGGTTTTCGGCGGCACCTGGCATACGGATTTCAGCTTCCTCGCCGCGCCACCCAAAGCTTCCTGCCTTTACGCGCGCGAGATCCCCAGCTTTGGCGGCGATACCCTGTTTGCCTCCATGACCAAAGCCTATGAGGCCCTGTCGCCCGGC
>ENA-OREN01004538-OREN01004538.1-marine-metagenome-genome-assembly--contig:-NODE-4538-length-12050-cov-5.306272_pt1 | contig 12050 bp, 7 predicted proteins | sample MGYA00248624_ERZ508555 | MGnify/ENA primary metagenome ERZ508555 (study PRJEB26222, sample SAMN06267773) | marine metagenome | isolation source: Saanich Inlet, British Columbia, Canada | place...
AACCCTGAAATAAATCAAATGTTAAAAAAGTTTACTAAAAAAGAAATTAATTTTAGTTTTACTCCTCATTTAACACCAATGTTTAGAGGAATTCTGAGCACTATTTACATTGATTTGGAAAATGGAGTCACACAATCAAAAGTTATTAAAAAACTATCTGATTTTTATAAAAAGGATAATTTCATTAAAATTTTAAAAACAGATAGCTTAATAAGTACAAACGATGTTATAAATACAAATTATTGTCTCATATCTGTTTGTAAATCTAAATATGAAAATAAAATAATTACTTTAAACCGACTTGAAAGTGGTTCTAAATCTATGGTTAACAAGAATGAGAATAAAACTAAAAGAGGAATAAGCATAACTATGAATGAATATGATATAGATGATTATTTAGATGGAAAATATGATAAACGAAGTGAATCGTCTAAAGAAATAAAAATTCTTTACAAAAAAATGTTAGATATAATTTCAAATAATTTTGAAAATTTAGAATTTAGACAAAAAAAGAAGTATGGTGGATTTTACTCATCACAAGATGGACAATCAATTTGTACTTTTGAAGCTTACAAATCAAAAATTAATTTGTATTATGCAACAACCAAAAAAAATTTTATACCTTTGTCGGATTTTATTCTTGATAAATCAAAGGGACATTATGGATTAGGAATATTTGGCTCACTAATTAAAAATGAAAAAGACATTGAACGTTCTTTATCATATATTCAAATGGTACATTCAGATAAAATATCCTAAAATTTCATGATTTAACAAATTCATCAAATGCTTAAGATCTAGGTCTTTCTACCCACAGCAATAACATGACTAATGCAAAAAAACGCAAGAAACCAGACAAAACAACACGACAAACCCACGGGAATAGCCACAAGGTAGAGCGAGAAGGACTAGGATTTACCACAAGGTAGCGACCTCAAAATAGGCTTAATTTTTTGAATTATTTCAATTTACTCTAATGATTCCTTGTTTTACCAAAAATTCAATTCCTTGAACAAATGAATTATCATCAATTGTTCCGTCTGCCCACCAGCCTGCATTATTTTTAATCCATGTAGGAACTTCTTCTGGCTTTTCAGATTTTTGAGATATCGATTCCACATGTATGATTTTTTCATCAATTAAAAATTCAATTCCAGTGATGAAGGTATTTTCATCAATTAAACCATCAGACCACCATCCTGCATTGGTTTTTACCCATGTAGGAATTTTTGAAATATTTTCTGAACTTTGAACTGTAGGTATGGGAATATTTTCAGTTTTCTCTTCAAATTCAGTTATGGTAAAAATTTTGATATTACTAATTTCGTCACTAAATTTGGCACTTATTTCATAGATTCCAATTTTTGTTTCTCTATCAATTTTGAATAATGTTTCAAATGTAAAAAATTCACCAGCTAGAACTAAACGAGAATCATGGATTTCGCCATTAGGGTATTTTATTGAAACTGTAACTCGAGAACCGTCTAATTCTTTATTTACATCTCCAAAAATTTTTAAATATTTTGTATCATAGTTAGAAAAAGTCATACTATCATGACTTAAAAAAATACTACCAAAAGCAGATTCTTTCTCAGTTGTTTCTAGAATTTCATCCGGAATTTCATCAAGTAAAATTTGAGATTGAATGTAGGATTGTTGAATGTCTTTGATTGGAGAATATTTATCTAAAATATTTATTTTTTGAAATTTATCAATGAATTCATTTATTTCAGAATTAATTTTATTATATTTTTTAAAATCATAAAATTCAGATTCTTTGTATTTGATTAAATTATCTTTAGTGTTTTTTACAAGTGATGTAAAAATCATGTTTGCCATATGTTTTTTTTCAAATTCTGTAAAACTAGCATCTGCAATTCCACATAAATTTGAATAAACTAATGAAAACACATATCCACAGCCACTAGGAGGTCCAGCATAAGTCATAGGAGATTCATATTGATTCCAAAAGGTATTTTTTGAAATATCTATTGAATCAGGAGCAATACTTTGAAAAGTATGTGCCAAACCTAACGTGTGTCCAACTTCATGAAGTACAAGATCTGTACCTCCCAATTTGTTCTTCCAAACATCATCAGAATCAAGGACTCCAAATGCACAGCAAGGTTGTAACGACTCATCATCCCAATCCATAGCAGGAGCAAATCCAGTTACACCCCAATTATCCACATATGTTGAACCCGGTCTAGTGTCAATTGAAATTAAAACAGGAATAACCCAGTCAAATTTTTTATCATTTAGACTTTGTCGTTCTTGTGCCCATTCAAGAAGATGAGGTTTTATTTGCTCTGAACGTAAAAATGTGAAATTAGTTTCTGTGCCATCCCATGGATTGTATTGTATTGTGCGGTCTGCACTAGTAATTGAATTTTTAAAATCATTAGACATACCTCTAGTTTTTATTGTTTCAATACTAAGTTGAACAGACACAGTTGAAAAAGGAATTAAAGATTCTAATTCATTTGTAATTTTTTTCATATCAATAAATTTACCTACAGTTCCAGATGTAATCATGGATGAACCGGGCATAGAGTATACTACAACGTCAATTAGATAATTATTTTTGTAATTTACCGGATATACAGTTGATGGTGTAATGATGTATTGCATGGCACTATTGATTTGTTCTTGAACAATGTCGGTAAAACAAGAATCATCTGGACAATCATGTAAATTAAACATAAGGTCTGGAATAAACCAACTTCCTAAAACATCATCTGTATTGTAATAATTATCCCAATCAAAATCCATCCAAGGGGCAGCATACAAATCAAAGAAATATAAATTATAATTCCCACCATAGCCCGTAAGTCCAAAAGCATCAAATGGTTCATTTGACGTTACATCTCTAGAAGTTAAAGTATAATCATGAACACTATTTAATTTTGAAAGATCACCTTTTAGAAATATTAAATTTACAGAATTTTCGGAATTTAAATTTGAATCATTTTTAATAATTTCATCATAAAGATATTTTTCAATATCTAATACATCATAAGATTCGTAAGGAATGCTCAAAAGATCATCATTATCCCACCAATTTGGATGATATTTTTCGACCCAAACATAATGATGTAATAGCATATCATCTCCTTCGACTCCTGCTATGGAATTTTTTGTCATATATGCAAATAATTTATCAGAGTCATTCTCAGATGCTGATAAAAAATTATAATTGTAATTGTAATGAATTCCAATTTTATCATTATCAAATACAATTGGTTCATATTCCAAAATAAGATTTTTAAGTATTTGTTCAGGTTGTTGTGATGACCACTCATCACCAATTAAAATTAAATTCACATCAATAGTTTTTTCTGTAATAATTTCATTAGATACATTTGAATACCAAAAATTTGTTTCAGCAAAAACACTTGGAACCATAACTCCAATCATGGCAACTGCTACTATTGCAATAAGAAATACAGTTCTCAATAATTACTAACGTTATTCCAGAACTTAAGAATGTCTGATACTATGTAATACATTTCAAAAAATGCTTAAGATCTAGTTACATTTACCCAGAGTAATAACATGGCTAAAGCAACAAAACAGACTAAAACGACAGAAAATCAACCTGTCACTTCGTGGGATTTGCCACGTGGTAGAGCGATTATACCTAGGTTGAGCCACAAGGTAGCAATTCAATAAAATCTATAATTCAATAACGCTTAAGATTTGGATATGTATAAAATTTCCATGCTTGAGATTCTTCCAACAGAGTTTACTCTCGAACTTCTTGGGACTTTTAAAATTATTGATAATCCAAATATAATTAAAACACAACAATCAAAAATAGAAAATTATTTTAAGGAAAATTCATCTAAATCGGGTAAAATTAGATTAAGTCAAAAAAGTCTAACAACGCATCACAGTGATGATTGGAAACCAGTAGTAGAGGCTCATTTTAATTCAGAACATGATATTTGGTGGTCAAACAGAATTGATCCGGACTACAAACCAAATATTCAAACAAAGCAGGAGTTTGAACAACAACAAAATGTATTCAAAAATGTTTTTGGAATAGATGAACCATATTGGCAGCCACACAATAAAAATACCAAAGCTATATTGGAAATTAATTATAATAAAGATGGCTCACACAAAGAATCAGGATATATTTTAGAACAAAATAAAAAATATTATTTTGGAATGAATAAAAAAATTGGTGGAAATTATGATAGTAATAAGGGTAAAATTGACATGTATGAAGGCAGAATACAAAATTATTTTTTAAATAATAATAATCCTGTCATTAAAGATCCTGAACATATTTTTCTGATTGCAGAAATTAATGAAAATTTTATTGAAACATTAAGTAAATTTGTAAAGAATATTAAAAAAATTAAGGATAATTTGGAGATTGTGCCAGTCTCATATAATAGACAAAATATCAAACCTACGTATGTTTTTGATGAAAAATATGAAGAAAAAAGTACTGAACAACTTAAAGAACTAAAAAAATTAAAATATTCTGAAACTAGTTTAAACCAAGAAATTAACAGTATTGATTTAAGGATTAAATCCATTCCTAAAAAACAAAATATTTCTACTTCAGGATATGTCAGGGACCCTAAACTTGCTAGTCTTTTGAAAATTAAATTTAAACACACATGTCAAGTATGTAACGAAACTACTTTCAAAAATAAGGACGATGATTTTTACACAGAATCTCATCATATTGTTCCATTGGAGTTAGGAGGTGAGGATAAATCAACAAATATTTTAATCGTTTGTGCAAATTGCCATAGAAAATTTCATAGTGCTGATGAAGAAACATTAATTGAAACATATAACGAATTACATAAAGAACTACTTTTATCGAGTTCAATACTTGAAAAATTATATGAATCTAAATGTATTTCTAAAAAAATGTTTGAAAAATTAAACAGTAGTATAGATACAAAGTTAGAATGATTTAGAGTATCCAATACGCTGTAATGCAATTCAAAAATGCTTAAGATCTAGTCGTGTTTACTACAATCAATGACTTGTAAAGACGCAATTAATTCAGACAAAACAGAAACGGGAATCCCAAAGATTTGCCACAAGGTAGAGCGAGAATTTCTAGGATTTACCACAAGGTAGTACTATCATCTATACTAAATTTTCTTTAATTTCGTTAAATTCTTCAAGGGTAATCTCCCCCTTTGCCAATCTCATTTTCAAAATTTTTAATGGATCATTATCTGATGACGATACTATAGGTTCAATTATTTTTTTATCTTGGGATTCAAATTGAGATTTGGCATATTTCATCAACTCAACAAGTCTCTCTGGTTCGGGTGTATTGCGTAAGACCCAAAATGGTTTACCTTTTGACATGAATTTGACTGATCCTTGGGAAGATGCTGGATTTTTTGAGATAAAGATTTCATCGTATTGATCATGCGTAAAATTAGTAATTTCTTCCAATTGACCAAAACCCACTTCCTTCACTTCTGGATTGACAAAAAAGGCTGGATAATACCATACGTCCCCCATTATTCTAAGATTTGTAATAATCTGTGTCTCATCACGAATTAGTACTTCGGGTTCGCCTTTTTCAAATGGGAATGTCATAGGATCAGAATAAGATACCAATACTTCTTCATGTTCATGTAAATCCTTTTTGTTTATTCTTAACTCTATTTTTTTAGAATTATTTTTTAATTTAATTTCTTTAATTATTTTATCAGAAATTTTGTAGTTTCTTAAATTGATAAATTTTAGGAATTGATCAACTATTGCTGCCTGATTTTGAAATTTAAATTGAAATTCAAAATGTATGTTATTTTTAGTCTCAATGATTAATTTACCTGCATTATAATCAAATTCAAAAGTTAAACATTCATCGATATTATGAGTAATTTCTGAATGGTCTATGGATTTTTCCAATTCACCAAACCAGAAAACTTGGTACCACATCGATCTGTTAAATTTCCTATGGGTCCCAACATAAAATTGATAAGAAAATGGTTTTGTAGATGACAACAGGCCAATGTTTCCATGTTGAGGCACTCCATTAATTTTCCAATGAGAAAATTCAAAAGTTAAACCATATGGAAATAATCCACAATCTTTTTGTTTTTCAATATGGTATTTTGTATCGATTTTTTTAGATTTATCTAAATTGGTGTCCCTTGGAAGATTCTCAGAACAATTAAAACACAATCTGTCTTTTAATCTAAATCCTTTTGGCACCTGTTTCTGCGTATTAATCATGCCTGAATGTATAATTTGCTCGAAATCTATCTTCAACATATTCCATTTTAATTTTTTTTTACAAATATAGCAAATTTTAGATGGTTTTTGTTTTGGAATTGATTTGTAGCATTTATTGCATAATTTATCTTCAAAGGTAAATCCTATTGGAAAATCTCTATCCCCTTCTTTCACTATTTTATCATATGTCCACATACTGGGTATCAAATATACAATCTTCCCTCTAAATCTAAATTCTTTTTTACAGATATAGCAAAAATTCCCCATATATCAAATATTAAAATAAAATAGTTAAAGATGATCATATCTAATTTTTTCAAAAATGCTTAAGATCTAGTATTACTTTTACAAATCTAACAATGCCCAACATGGTCTAACCAATACTTCAAACCCTTATCTTCGAACATAGGAAATCAATATCAAGAACAATTTTCTAAAAAACAATCTAAGGTTTTACTACATCTTTCAATTTATTAAATTCTTCAAGGGTAATCTCCCCCTTTGCCAATCTCATTTTCAAAACATCTAATGGTTCTAATTTTTCAATTACTTCTATTTTCTCAGCAGTTTTGGAAAAAGATTCTATCGACTTTTGTGTCATCGTATCCATTGCTCTGATTTCTTCTAATTCAATACCTTTGCTTCTTAATGCAATGTCATCATAAGGATCAATTTCAAGTGCTTTATCAAAACAATCTATAGCTTCTTGAGGTCTTCCCAGTCTACCTAATGCAAGACCTTTTCCCCTCCATGCCATGCCTTCACCCGAATTAATTCCAATTATTTCATCATAACATCTAAGACATTCCTCATCATCAATGGTAGCTAAATCCAGTGCTTCTAAATACAATCCATCAACATCATCATAATTGCCAGAATATGTCATAACATACAAGACCTAATCTAAAACTTAACAATATCGAAATACACTGTAACACATTTCAAAAATGCTTAAGATCTAGGTCTGTTTACCCAGAGTAATAACATGACTAACGCAAATAAACGCAAGAAAACAGACAAAACAACACGACAAACCCACGGGAATAGCCACGTGGTAGAGCGATAAAGAATGGTTGTAACCACAAGGTAGAGTCATTAAAACAGTCTTAATTTTTAGAATTTCTTTCTAATTCCAATTACAACTATTGCTGGAACCCCTAGATACATTGCCAAATTCAATACAATAACTGAAATTCCAATACTCAAAACTTCAGACTCTGTTTCAGCATTTTCCATTAATGATAGAGTGGAAATCAATGGAGTGATTGCAAGCTTGACTGCTTCCTTAAAGTATGGATTTTCACGCTCATAATCAGCAATAATTGGGCTAAATGAATAGTAAATGTCATTGAACATTCCTATGAATGCAGTTCCAGATTCTGTGTTCAGTAATTGGTTGTCACGGAGTTCTCGTAACTGTTGAACTTCATTTGCCATTTCAGAACCATAAGTTGCAGTTGCAATTAGACATCCACCACCTTTTCCAGAGGATTTTTCTTCAGTTTGAATTACTTCACAAACACCATTTACGGATTCAGTTCCAGTTCCACAGTTTACTTCTTGTTCCATTACGGGCTCAGGAATATATTCGGGTTCAGCAATGTATTCGGGTTCATTAATTTGTTCGATAACGGGTTCTTCTAATCCTACTGCTTCATAAATTGAATTATACTGTGAATAATTTTCATCAAACCATTTTTTGTATGATGGTTCATTGTTGTATCTGTCAATGTAGTGTTGTGGATTCTTTGATGGGTCAACAAAGGAAGCTATTTCTAAATTTTTAGATATTTGAATTTCGGGTAATGTAGTTTGTGTCGGAATTAAAGATATATCCAAATCTGCATTTTGTTCATCATGTAATTTTTCAAAAGTATATCTAGAAATACTGTCACTATCACCCAAATAAATAATATTATCTGGTCCAACTGCTAGGAAAATCATATTATGTTGTAACTTATGTTCTGCAACTAATCTGAGGTCTTTGTTAAATTTCTGTAATTTATTATCAAATACAGCATACACATTATCTTCTGAATCTACAGCCACATGTGTGAACTCCGTGCCTGTGCATGGCGTACCTGTTATGTCTCTTTTATTACCAGTTACTGGGTTCCCATCTATCCCCATTACCTGAATTATCTTTGAATCATAATATGCAGATAAATCCCTCCAGTCTGATGTCAAATTTATTTTTTCACATTTGATTAATACTTTAGAATTACTCACACCATGAGATACTTCATCTGATGGATACATAGCATAATAGTTCCCATTAGAATCTACATTCTTTATTGGCGGTAAACTCATGCCTTGGTTAATTAGATAGTATTCATTCAAAGTTTGTCCATCAAGAGTATGTGCTTCAAATACATTTGAACCTCTATCAACTTGGAGATGGTCATCATAACTAATTGAAAAATTATTTCCCAGAATATCTCCAAGTATTGTTTTGATTAATTTTCCTTCATCTGTAAATTTTTGTATATATGTTGTATTCTCATCCTTTTTAGTGGAATCTAAAACATAGATGTATCCGTCTTTGTCTGTATGTATTATTGGTCTGTTGTTAAAATTACTTATTTTAAATAATTTTTCGCCTGTTGTAGATATGATTGTGATTTGATGAGCATCTCCACATACCAGTTTTTTTTCTGCTGTAAATATTGGGGTTGATAAATTACAAGCACTTGGTTTCATGTTGATTGTATTCAAAAGAGTAAGGGTATCTTGAATTGGAGCATCCTTTTTCAACCCCTCAATATTAGTTCCCTTTAAAATTAATTGATGGGGTACACCGTTAAATCCTGATGGTGGTGGTCCATAGATGTATTTTTCTTTATAATATTCTTCAGTAATATTAAATGGAATTGTAAATGAATTGTATTCTCCATTATCTGTATGTTCAAATTCAACAATTTCGTTATCTATAGAAATTATGAATGGAACCTCAATTGCATCAATAAGTTTACGTGGAACATCCATGGAAATAACTCCATAATCCAAAAAACTATCAAATTCTAATTGTAATGCTGAATCTTTTGGAATCATTTCACCTCTACCAGACACAATTCCATTTTCAATTGTTACTGGGATTTTTTGGATATTGTTAAAAACTGTATTAATACGATATTCTCCTTTAGTATTTACAGACGGTTTATTTTCACCATAGTAAACTTCCTTAGAATGTGTCGTGCCTGCATGAGTTGCAGTAACTGTGTATGCTCCAATATCTCTAAAATCAAAATCATCTACATACATTCGTAATGTACTTTGAGCACTTTCTAATGGAATTGTTTTTGAACCAATTGATTTTTTATTATTATCTAAAATTTCTAAAACTATTGGTTCGTCAAGTACATTATAATCAAATAAAATAGTTAATTCAAATGATTGATTTTCATATAGAAGATAATCTGAAATAAAAATATGATTTGGAGTGTTTGATTCTTGACCTGCATCCAGAGTAAATGTGGTTTGATCTGTATTTCCTTGAATAGTGTATTCTCCAGAAATCATAAAATATTGTGTGGCCATAAATCCATCCACATTATTTCCCATGTTTTTAAAATAGGTTAATTTTTTTCCATTCGGATCTATAATTGTTAATGGTATATCTTCATCACTGTTTGTGATATAAGCTATAATTCCTTCGCCTCTAATGTAATGATCTTTATCGAGATGTATTTCTTCAGCAAAAACATTTGGAACCATAACTCCAATCATGGCAACTGCCACTATTGCAATAAGAAATACAGATTTCATTTTATTTTCTTAATTCCAACAATCAATGCAGCTGGAACACCAAGATACATTCCCAAATTCAATAAAATTACTGAAATTCCAATACTCAAAACTTCACTTTCTGAATTAGCATTTTCCATTAGTGATAATGATGATAACATTGGAGTGATTGCAAGCTTGACTGCTTCCTTGAATAGTGGGTTTTCACGCTCATAATCAGCGATAATTGGGCTAAATGAGTAATAGACATCGTTGAATGTACCCATGAATGCAGTTCCAGATTCGGTATTCATCAATTGGTTGTCACGTAGTTCTCGTAACTGTTGAACTTCATTTGACATCTCACTGCCGTATGTTGCTGTTGCAATTAGACAACCACCACCTTCTTTTTCATCAACTACACATTGACCATCTTTGTATGTAGTTCCACTTCCACATTGTAATTCAGGATCTATTTCAAGAGGGTTTTCCACAATGTTGTCAATAATTTTATTCATGTAGAAACCACCAGTTTCCCCAAAGTTTACTTTCTTTTTTCCATAGTTTTCAAATATTTGATAATATTCATTTTCACATATTTCATGGCTGGAAGAATAACTGGATACCGAAACACATTCAAAATCATGTAGATTGAAATTCTGACATTCTTGTAATGATGGCGAATGGCATCCAAGACTGTATTTCTGATGCTGCAACTTACCTGTAGGGATATGATCTCCATTTTCGAAATAGCTTATGCTAATCTGAGGATTTAATTTTGATTCATACCATATTGAACCCCAATGCGATGCAAGGGGATCAGGAGATATAAGATCAGGAACTCGTTCCCTAAAGTTAACATCCGTTCCAATTTCATATTTATCTGTAGGAAAATAGTTTTGAATCTTTTCTGAAGTTTTTGAAATTTTGTTATCAACATAAAATGATTTTTCTATGGATGCCAGATGGTTGTCAGGCTGACCATAAAAAAACTCTAGATGAACATCTCCACTAGTACAATCATCACATTCATAGTATTCTATAGTCATGTGAAATTTTCCATTTTGATCTAAATGGGGCTCATGCGGATAGAATATTTCATAGGTTTTTGTAAATCTGTCTACGTCTGTAGAAAATTGATAAGTAATAGGCGTATTGGGAATTATTTTTGAGACTTCTCCTTCAATTCTGATTATCTCATAAAGAGAGTATTGTGAGTCTATCTGAAAATTTATTGTGACTTCATCAGATACAGGTTCAGGAACATATTCTGGTTCTGGAGTATATGCTATAGTAGATTCAACATTATTTATTAATTCAACATTAGAATTTTTTGCAATTTTTTCTAAAACTACTTTCATCATATCAGCACTGTGATTTTCAAAATCTCCACAGTCCAAGAACATTTCATCACAATCAGTTTTTTTTTCTTTTATAATTATATTGAAATATTCAGATTGGCAGGTAAGATTTCTTTTGGCTTCCCTAAGATCATAATTTGCATTTGGAGTTACACATTGATAATTGGGATATACTCTCCCGCAATCAAAATATCCCTGATCTTCACACTGAACTTCTGTATGAGTATCAAATGAATTATCTCCATCTTCAAAAAACAAAATAGTCAGTTCCAAATGCTGATCCCAATTTACCACATCACGCACAGGACGATATGTAGTGTGAGAATACCCATCACAATTTAATGTCAAACAATACTCTGAATAACCATCAGTTCCACCACTACCTGTCCACAACCATTTAGAACCTAGTTCAGATGATGTAGGCACATAATTTTCATTAATTAATTTTCTAACATCGTTCGCCTTAATTTTTAATTCATAATCTTCTTGATCTAATCCTACTGCCTCATAGATTGAAGAATATTGTGGGTAATTCTCATCAAACCACTCTTTGTATGCAGGTTCATTGTTGTATCTGTCAATGTAGTGTTGTGGATCTTTTGTTTGATCAACAAAGGATGCAATATCTATGGCAAAAACACTTGGAACCATAACTCCAATCATGGCAACTGCTACTATTGCAATAATGAATACAGGTTTCAATAATATCATCAAGAATTTATGATATTTAGGAAATTATTT
>ENA-OREN01004539-OREN01004539.1-marine-metagenome-genome-assembly--contig:-NODE-4539-length-12050-cov-3.355299_pt1 | contig 12050 bp, 11 predicted proteins | sample MGYA00248624_ERZ508555 | MGnify/ENA primary metagenome ERZ508555 (study PRJEB26222, sample SAMN06267773) | marine metagenome | isolation source: Saanich Inlet, British Columbia, Canada | place...
TCTCTTTATCCACCCATTCAATGTTAAATTTTTTATTTAAATTACTATCAGAATTAATATCATTGACCAAGATTTTTGGCGAGCCAAATCCTTGTAGATGCTGCAACACTCCAGCACCAATCCGTCCAATGCCAATAATACCAATGACAACTTTTGACAATCTGCGACCAAAAAAACGATGCCATTTTCCAATATGCATCTCCATATTAGAAAGTTGTACAGAGCGCAAAAGAGTCAACATCAGTCCTATTGTAAGTTCTGCCACTGCTGGAGCTGGAGCATCTGGCGTATAACTCACTACAATTCCGCGCTTTTCTGCTTCCAATAAATTAACACTATCTAGGCCAATTCCTACTCGTGATATCATTTTTAAATTGGTAGCCGCATCCATTACTTTTTTAGTAATGAGCTCAGTTCCGGCAATAATCACATCAAAATCAGATATCATCTCTACCAACTCATTTTCAGTTAGTTTTTTATTAAGAGGGTTTATTAAATATTCGATATTGCTTTTCTTTAGCAAGTCTAACGGCAGACAATTTTTGTCGGCAAATGGAACTGTAGTTATTAAAACTTTAGGCATAAAACTTACTACAAATACAAAGTATATATTTTCACAATAAATTCTTTAAAATTAGAGCTCACTTAGCAACTAGTCTAATAATAAAGAATGTCACAAAATCATATAAATTAATTTTTTTCAAAATTAAGATGATTTCGTAGTTTTTTAGCTATGATTATCTCAGAATCTAATATTTTCTTCTTCCCATCCCCCATGGCTAACTCGATTTTTCTTACTGCACCAACTAATTGTCTAAACCCTGCTGGCTCAACAGATGCCGACTGATCAGATCCATACATGGAACGATCTAAAGTAATATGACGTTCAAGTGACGTTATCCCCATTGCAGAAGCAGCATAAGATACAGCAAGACCTACTTCGTGACCACTATATCCTATGTCGCACTTAAATTTATCTCTTAGAGTGTGGATCATGTTTAAGTTCGCATCTTTTTCATTCATAGGATAAGTGGATACTGTATGCATCAACTCAAATGAGCAATCGGCGTCTATAAAAATATCGACTGCCTTTTGGATATCACTGTAACTTGTCATACCAGTAGAAATAAAAGTGTGTTTCTTCTCTTTGGCAACTATTTTTAAAAGGTCCTCATAAACAATCATAGCTGAGGCAATTTTATTATATTTGCAATCAAACTGTTTCAAAAACTCTTGGCTATTGATATCCCAGGCTGAAGCAAACCAATCAATGTCATTTTCTTTACAGTATTCATCAATTTCATTGTACTGCTCTGCATTAAATTCTAATCTTAATTTCTGCTCTCTTTGGGTTGATCCCCACGGACTCTCTCTAGGTTCAGATAGCATCTCTTGCGTATATACTAGGTCGAGATCTCTTTTTTGAAACTTTACTGCATCACAGTTCGCATCAACCGCTACATCAATCAACTTTTTACAAGTTGACATATCTCCATTATGATTAATGCCAATTTCTGCAACTATAAAAATAGGTTTCTTCATTTTTCTCCTTCATCTGAATGTAGTATTTTAATAAAATCAATTTTAAAAATATCTTCAAGCAATTCACGTACAACACCGCCCCCACCTTTCGTTTTCAACACAAAAGTAGATATTGATCTAATTTTTTGATGGCTATCTGATGGACAAGCAGTATATCCACATTTCTGCATAACATGAAAATCATTAACATCATTTCCTAGATATAAAATTTTATCTAGAGTAAAGCCCTTTTGTTTTGAAAGTTTATTGATAGCTCTAACCTTGCTCGTTGTGCCTTGTATTACAGGTATTTTTAATTTATTAGCCCTAGAGGTTACAACTGTATTTTTTTCTGTAGAGATAATATAAACTGGTATTTTTAACTTATGTAATACATCAAAAGCTAAACCATCAGCCCTACTGCAGCTAACAGTTTCTTTACCATTCTGATCAACATATACAATATTATTCGTCAGAACGCCATCAAAATCAAATACTATAGCATCGATATCATCTAGTAAAATCATTACATGGTTTGAATATTTTTGTTGTTTATATTGTGCCTCTTTACTTCACTAAAGATTAAGTCTGAGTATTTTTGCAACGCATTTGAACTTAGAGAAGAAACATGTTTTTCAAATTGCAATTCTCTATATTTCATTACTTTTTTTGAAATCTCTGAAACTCTAAACCTCTCAATTAATAAATCTTTAAATTGACTTTTATTCGTGGCCAAATCAAACATATTTAAAGCATCTGAAAAACACAAATAATCACTATATAAGCCATTTTGCGCTTCATTAAAAAATGGGTAAATGATGGGCTTTCCAGCTATGGCAGATTCCAATAATGCTGTTGAACAAAATCCTGTTACAACATTAGACTCTAAAATTAATTTTTGCGCATCATAGAACTCACCATGTATTATTAAATTATCCAAATCTAAAGCGCCAAGTTTGATTAATAGTGCTTCTGTCTCCTCCCAGCCAACACCTTTATTTTTAATAATAAAATTAATTTTTGGATTTTCAATAGCTAATTCTACAAATGCAGTATGCACCTCATTGTGTAACTCATACCAACCAAAATTATCCTCATGCTTCCCTATAATCGCACTACTTGGAGGAAAAGTAAACAACAGAATGCCATTATTTGATTTAAATTTATTATTTTTTAAAATATGAATATACCGATCCATTCTTATCGATCCTAAAGCATGAATTTTACTTGGATTAACGCCACTATATTTATCATATATATTTTTCATAATATTATTATGAAAAACTATTGAGGTGCCACAAAATCCAATTTCATTCAATAATTCAGCATATTTTTTGGTTACCATATGCATATGTTTATTTACAACAAGATTTTCTCTATGAAATACAATGTATGGGCAACCTATATCAACCGCTACAGCAGCCCAATCAAAATCTTGATTGTAGAATATGTTTGCACCAATAATACAATTTATTTCTTTTTTCAGAAATATTGCTTCAAGCAAATTCGACAAATATCCTCTTAACCTTACTCTATCTTTGTGAATTTTAGAATTTGCAGGCGGATTTTTAAAATGATCTTTTAAATCTTTGTCTTTGTAGTTGTAGCCTTTATATGCATAAAAAACCCTAGTTTGCCACTTATATGGCATCTTTAAAACCTTAAAACCAGCTTGCGCCAAATCCTCTAGATCACCACGAAACCTATAAGGGTTTAAGGCTAATATAGTTACTCCATTACCTTGAGAAGCATTATTAACCCTTACTTCCTTCATAAGGAAAATTATTGGATAGTAAAATGGCCACAATATATTGTTATCTATAATGAAGTTAACAATATATGACAATAATTTTTTCATTCCTTATAATACCTACTACTTTAGTATAAATTTTTACACGCAATTCAAAAAACAGATACTATTATTTTAAGTATTCTTTAAGTATGATTTTAGCAGATCTTTCGCCTGCTCCACCATTATAAGTAGAAAAATACTCTTTCAACATCTCTTTTCTAGCGACTTTCTTCTCTTTCCACAACCTTTCAATCTCTTCAATTGGTTGTGATAAAAAATCTCTCAATTTTTTATCAAAATGCTCATCATCATCATTGAAAACAAATATACCTCTAGATATACTTTTGTATGCATCGTCTGTCAATGGATTGTTATATTTCTGGTTAATAAAAACTACTGGCTTTCCAGACATGACTGGCCATCCTAATGTACTTGTTGCACAAGTAGTCAAGAAAATACTATGCTCAGAAATTAAATACCTCATGTCTAACTTTTTAGAAAATAATTCTATATTTTCAGCTTTATTTATATCTGACAATATAGGATCAATATCGGCATTTCTACGATTATCTACCGGGTATGTTTTATAGCGAACCCTATGTGGCAATTTACTTAAAACATTTTTAATCAACTTCTGTTCTGTCCTTGCTCTTTGATAATCTGTTTTTTGTGATCCAGTAAACCCCATATGGTAAAAATTAGTTGAAATATATACAATACTAGGTTGATGTCCATGGTTAGTTCTTGCATATTTCATATTAATAAGACGTAATGGCGCACCTACAACATAATGTCTTGCATTATTACAATGCGTATTTTTCTCAACTTCGGTAATTTTATAATTGTAAGAAAACATAGCATCAACTGTATTATTATCAAATATAGCATGCAGCATATCATGCGCCCTACTTATCTCTATTGTCACTCCATGCTGGCTAGAAAGAACAGGAATACACGAATTTCTACAAACATAAGAAAGTGCGTAACCTTTAATATTCCCTGGTGCATTTACTAATACAGCTCGACTCAATTTATTTGTTTTTGTAATTACACCTCTCCAACCTTCCACCATTAATTCAAATTGCTCAAGGTGCTTCTCTAGATGGGAGCTAAATAATAACATAGTACTCTCTACAGCAGATGGAACAACCCATTCCTCTACTCTTTTACGCATAATAGGTAGAATATTTTTGCATAATATTGTGTGAGCATCCATATTTAATACCTTGTTTTCTTTATTAGATATAGGGTCTTCTTGCTGTATCTCTGTAATTCTTACACCATAACGCAATAATGAAGCTGCAATCTCTATATTTAACTCATTCTCATTTGGCATAAGAATTTCTCTTTTGAAAAAAGAGCTTGGCAAATATTTCATTAATTTAACCGCTAATCGATAAAATATTGTTCTATATCCGGCTACTTTAAAGCGCCTCCAATAAGAAATTTCATGTGTAGAGAGTGTATCCCATTCATCATCTTGAAGAGTGTACTTTACCGTTGAAAACAATGGATTAGATTGAAGTATTTTTTCCCATGGATGGTTCATCATATTTCCATCTGGACCACATTTACCTTCCACTCGAATAAACAACCTAGATTCAGAAAAATCTTCTTTCTCTAAAGATGCAACCTTATAAAGAATATCTTGAAAATCTACTGTAGCCCACGAAACAGTGAGTGCTATTTCTCTCTCATTAGTAGTATTTAGCGCATAATCAAATATATTTTTGGATAAATCTTGAATTCCACTCTGAAATTTTCCCCTTTCTTTAATCGTCCACCTTGATTCAATATTGTGGATATTTTTCTTCTTATTCCATAATAAAGATGGTGAACTAGACTTAACTGTAGCAGTCTTTGGCAGGCCATTAATATAAGCCCACTCTAATGCTTGAAGACTGTCACAGAATACGGTATCGTACGTGGAGAAATTAGGATATGTCATGACTTTCGGTTATCCCATCAAATGGAACCACGCCTTTTTCAAATTTAGGTTTTTCAATCAAAAAAGACCATACATCATTCAAAAGCAATTCCATATATGTATTAACAATTTTTTTCGATGAAATTAAAGAGCAATCCACTCCAAAAAAAGTTGTATATTTATTTTGAAATTTTTTGCTAAAAATTTTATTTAACTTATCTCCATTGTATCCAAAGTCTAAGTTTAAATACCTAACATTTGCGCAAAATGTTTTATTCAGCTGCATATTGTTCTTAAAAACTTTAGCGTCAATAAGTTTATTATAATTATACGGAACTCCAAAAATGGATTCTACATAATGCATAAGTGGCGAACTACCAATTGGTATACCCAATCTAAGAACTTTTCCATTTAAGCTTAATAGCCTATCTAAAGGCGATCCAATACCATAATTATTACAAGTGTTATCTTTACATAAATACTCAGAATGTCTACCGATTGCAGCAAATGAATTAACAGGGTGCAAACTTCTAACACTCTCTTTTTTTTCTAGAATTCTTTGACTAAATGCACCATTTATACATTTACTAGTCTCATATATAAAAGGCTTGCCATATCGAGCAACATAAGTAGTATATGTTTGTACTAGAATTGTCCCATCTTTACCTAAAATACGCTCAAGAACTACTTCTAGAGTTTTGGAAACATCCTGCATAGTTTGTATTGACAACATTGATAAATTAGCACTGACAAACACGATATCTCCATTTTTTAGGCCAAACGCTCTAATATTTCTTTCTATAGCTTTCTCAAGATCAGCAGATTTCATGACTTACTAGTTATTAGTAAGAAAATACTATCTATGTTTTTGAAATTTTCAAGCGCTAAATCATTAGCATCAAATTTAATATAGTACTCATCTGATATTAATGTTACTAATTCAATAATTCCTAATGAATCAAGAATTCCATTCAAAAATAGATCGGTATCTGGATTAATTGTAATTCCATTATTCTTAGACTCTATATATTCAATAATTTTTTCATATTTCATAATCTGTAGACTTTTTTATCAAATTTAGATTTAATTAAGGGCCGTGACAGCTTAAGCGATTCTTTTCTAAAAATCACAAGCAAAATTTTATAAAGATTTTACTTGTGATTATTGAATCTAAATTCGCATTCTTTTAGGTGCATATTAAACATACCTTTATCCATTCCTTTGACTTTACCAATCTGTTTTTAGCATAACCCCAGAATGATTCAATTCCATTAATATGTGAATTTCCTCTGGGAAATTCATTCTTGCAATGTAAAAATATATACTAATAAACTTCTTATCATAGAATTAAGAGTCACTTTCAAAATTTGGCAAACTCAACCTTGACAATTCTTTATTGATTGTTTCAGAATCATAACTATTCATCATTGAAATTTTTAAAGATTGGATGGCCAAATATATTCTCTCCTCAGTTTCAGTACCTATAGACATGCGTAGAAACTTCTCTGTACTTTTGCCATATGCTAAACCAGGTACCATGGCTATATCATGCTCTAATAACATATGCAGAGACAAATTCAATATATCTCCATCATATGTTGATACATCTATAAAAAAATAGAAGGTTGATGAACCTGGTAAAAACTTAATTTCATTTTCATCTAAATATTTAGCAATACGTTTTCTTTTTTCTACAACTTCACGAACCTGTGGTAAGGTATAGGCAAGAATATCGTCAAAATATTTTGATACATATTGTAGAAGTATTGTTGGTCCACAAGTAACTAGATGTTGGTTGAGTTTTAATATTTTGCTAATAAATTTTGGTGTTGCTATCATATAACCTATGCGCCAACCCGACATTCCCATATTTTTAGAAAGTGAATTTATAGTAATAACACCGTCCATATTGGGCACAAGGTTTAAAATACTTACAAAATCCTCATCTATAACAAAGTCACTATATGCTTCATCAACCATCAAATACACGCCTCTACTTCGACAAGTAGAATAAATTTCTAAAAGCTCGTCTTTGCTATAAACACGTCCTGATGGATTGTTAGGATTGTTGATAATCATTAACCTAGTCTTGTCAGTAAAGTATTTTTCAAAAAAATTTATTTTTTCGTTATACGGAATAAAACTTACTTTAGCATTGCAAAGTTTTACTTGTTCTTGATAGCTAAGCCAAGCTGGTTCATGAATCAAAACTTCATCTCTTGGATTGAGTATTGCCAACATGCACATAAATATAATAGGCTTTGAGCCGGCAGAAATAAGAATATCGTCTTTCCCATTTACATCTGTACCGTAATACTTATTGTAATAATCAGCAATTTTGTCCCTAAGTTCCGGTATACCTTGACTGTCAGAGTAATGATAACCCTTTTCGAAATCTAGAGGCTCGAATGGAAATCTTGGAATATTAAAATACGACTCTCCAAGAGATAATGAAATAACATCTCTTTTTTGACGACGCAAATCATAAACTAATTGATTAATATATACCGATAAAGCTTCCGGTATTTTGTCAATAACATTGCTTTTTGATAACTCTGGATATTTTATATATGACACTTTTCTATAAATTCTTATTAAACTAAAGTTTGTATTTTTTTGGCTAGAGTTTCTTTTTTTACTTTACCGCTAGAAGATCGTGGGAAGTCTTCCATAATGATAATTTTTTCTGGCCACTTATGTTTTGCTATTTGTTTTTGCAACCAAACCTCGATGACTGATGTCGAATCAATAGGTGTTTTATTGTCAACACGCACAGCCAATACATAACTCTCACCATAGAAATTATGGGCTATTGGAACCGCAGCAGCTTCCATTACTCCTGGATATAGCATTGCTTTTCTTTCAATTTCAGGCAGCATAATCATATACCCCCCTTTTTTAATCAAATCTTTTATCCTTCCAGTCAAAATCAAATTTTTATTTTCTATTTTTGCCAAATCTCCAGTATTAAAAAAACCCTTATCATCCAATTTTTCATTTAACTCACCTTTATTATTAAGGTATCCCAACATTAAAAATGGTGAACGTACCCATAATTCATACCCAGAATCAAATGTTGATATCTCATTATCTTTAAATTTTAATGGACGAAGGTCTACTTCTACATAAGGAAGGATACCTCCAACACCATTCTCCAATCTATTCGAAATTGAAGATACTACTTCACTAGATATAAAAGTAGTCTCTGTAAGTCCGTAATTTTCTAACATTTCAATATCAAATAAGTCTGAAAACTTATTTTTCTCATTTATAGTAATTGGAGCCGTACCAAGAAAACATTTTCGAATTATACAATCCCGCTTGGGAGCAGTATTTGTTAATTCTGCTAATCTTATCAACCCCCGTACAATAGAGGGCACCATCCATAGGGCGTCTATTTTATATCTTTCTATATTTTGCCAAAAACTAAGGAATGTTTTTCCTGAGAATGGCTCACCTATAACAAAACTACCTTTAGTTGCAACTGGTATTAGAACCAAATTGAACAGCCCTCCTAAATATGACATTGGAAGATAGTTCCAAAATCTTAGCTTACTTCTTTTTAATTTATGCAGATCTACGAAAGCCATGCCAGAACTCCAAAGTCGATTACCGTCAACTAGAATAGCTTTTGGGCGACCAGTGGATCCACTTGTTGTAATTACAAGACTCCCTCCGCCATAAATATTAATATCATCCGAAAAAGATTGTATCCACTCAAAATCCGTACCAACATATATTCTAACTATTATAGATTTTATTTCTTTACATTCTTGTACTAAGCTATCTGATAAATGCGATGACATTATCAATAACTTCGCATCTACCATAGATATGGTAGACTCCACCTCTTTTTGTGTAGATGTACAAGGAATTGGAGAAAATCGCATTCCCCCCATAAGGCAAGAGAAAAATAATAATACAAATTCCACAGAGTTTGGTAACATTACGACTAATGTATCGCCAGGATTCATCCCTAGACTCCTCAACCAAGAAGTCATTTTCTTCACTAAAATAAAAAAATCCAAGTAACTTAAATCATTTCCGTCTTCATCTGTACATATAATTTCATGTCGTTGCTCTTTTACTAACTCGGAAAAATCATACAAAAAATCCCTTACATGTGGTTTTTGTAACATATATCACCTTCTTTTATCATAAGAGTATTGTCAATTATTAGATTAGGTTCTCGTAAAACAAAATCAAGATGAAAATCAACTTTATTTTTTCCGCCGACAGTATTATTTGCCCCCAATCCAAAATGAACGCAGCCAATCGCCCCTTCATCAGTAAGCATTGATCCTGTAAGTTTAGCCAAAGGGTTAAGACCAACCCCACATTCTGCAACCACCCTTTTGGATGATCCTAATTCACACAACATTTTCTCAATAATATTTACATAATCTGAACGATCGCTCGAAACCTTAATTACTTTTCCATTAATAACATCTAGGGTTACTGGTGTTGTTAATAAACCAATCTCAGGACAAGTGATTGAACCATCTACCACAATTCTTCCATTGGATTTATTTTCTATCGGGGAAACATTTGACTCAATATCTGGTGGTGAACCAAGATCACCTGCATTAGCCACAAATCCAGGACAGTAATTACCATAACGATTACCAATGTCAAGAGTAAGATCAGTGCCAATAGAACTGGTTACGTGAATACAATTACCAGCTGTAAAAGCATCAGAAAAATAACGCACTAATGATGATTGCGATTTATAGTCTGCAAATATACAATTATCTTCCAACAGCTCCCAACTATATAAAGGCAGGCTTAAAAAACGCGCCCCCACATTAGAAGACTTCATTCTTGCTTGACTGTGCGCTAAAGAATATGTACAAATACTAATAATTAAAGTTGAACTACACATACTTTCAACAACCATATCATTTGGCTCTTTACCATGTGATTGCATTTTAGGTATCTTCAATAGGTTCACTTGTTTAGAAAAATTACAGCTTTCTTTATAGAAAATAGTGGCAATATCTTCTGTATTTTCATCACACAAAATCAAAACATGGTCTGTTGGTACAATTGCGCAACAAGCCTCTAATATATATTTAATTGCCGAATAATGTTTTTGGCTAGGTATATGGTCTTTTATTACAGTCATTTAAAAAAATTAATTAATTTAAAATAGTCCTTTATATAACGCCTCTGAAAATTTCCAATCATCTAGCGTATCTATATCAATAGCTTTATATTTTGGCATGACATATCCAATAAAACCATTATCATTTCCAGCACCATCGGAGCTAGTTACGGTTGTTGATGTAAACAAACTAAATGATCCTACATCGTAGTATTTTGGATGTAAATCTTGTGATCTGATAGCAAATTTACCTGGTTGTAACGGCACCAATTCGCCGTTGTTTTCCATAGTAAACGCCCACTCAATTGGTGATGAATATTCCGACACACCTAAAATAGATTTTTTTTGATTTGATTGTAAAAATAATTTGTTAATTTCTATAATATCTGAAATATCAAGAAACACTGCAGTTGGCATAAACATCCATACTTGATCAAAAATTTTACCCTGTTTGCTATACTCTTCTAATACATACTTCAACACAGGCATGATTGGAGTGTAATCATCAGATAGTTGTGCAGGTCGCATAAAATCAACAGTAAATCCTAATTTATCAACAAGGCCTGCAATAATTTCACTATCTGTTGAAACGTGTATAACATCGAACATATTGCTATTTTTGACTGTTTCTAATATATAAGATATAACGGGCTTGCCGGAGAAGTTACGAATATTTTTATCTGGTATGCGTTTTGAGCCACCCCTAGCGGGAATTATTGCCAATCTCTTTGTCATGATATAAAAGAGCCTTTATCAATAATACCAAGGCTTTCGTCACCATGATTCATCAATAAATCAACCACAGACATATTTTCTTTAAAATCACCAAATAATTGCTGGTATCTTGGATGAACAAAATTAAAATATTTAACAGGTATATTTTCTTTATCAAATGCGTTAGACTTGCATAGATAATTTTCAGACCCTGGAGGGGAAATATATTCCGTTGCACCTAACTCTCTGCAAATCAATGACAACAACTCTTCTTTTTTTCCAACAACTGGTATATCACTAGAAAGCAAAGTCTTTGTTTCTATTCCTAAAAAATCTTTTATACTATTAATAATTTCAATATTGTACATAGCAAGATTAAGGTTGTTATTCTTTATCGGATTGGATATTACCTCTAAAACTTCATTAAAAAAAGGTGATTCTTTATAATTATGCATAATAGTTTTTATATGCTTGTCATAAAATCTAGAAGTTGGATCAATTTTAACTTGATTAATTTTCTGCTCTTTTTGTCCTTTAGATAAAACAGGTATTGTTAACCATTGTTCGCCGTTTGCACTTTTAATTTTATTTCGTTGTTGCCATGAACGCTTACTAAACTGAACAGAATCTAAAAATACAAAAATATCTACGTTATGCATAAGGCCGAAATACCCACACCATGGTAAATATGTTGGCTGCATTATCGCCACTCTCATCACTCTTCTACCGCCAATCCAATGCCATCGTAACCAAAATTATTTCCATTGTATAACATATATTTTTTGCTATGATGCTTAAAAACATGTGGATACTCAATCATCTTACTGTCAAACTCATCAGCATCCAAGGAGATGTCAATACCTACAATATCATCCTTTCGTTGCCAATTTATTCCATCTATTGATTCGGCATAACCAATTCTATAATTTTCACCTCTATAGCTATACCACATTTTATACAAACCGTCTTCTATTAATACACTTGGCCTAGAT
>ENA-OREN01004542-OREN01004542.1-marine-metagenome-genome-assembly--contig:-NODE-4542-length-12048-cov-2.566202_pt1 | contig 12048 bp, 11 predicted proteins | sample MGYA00248624_ERZ508555 | MGnify/ENA primary metagenome ERZ508555 (study PRJEB26222, sample SAMN06267773) | marine metagenome | isolation source: Saanich Inlet, British Columbia, Canada | place...
GAATATTACGTCAATGATGCCGGCGCCCAGGTCGATACCTTGGCGCGCTCCGTCTATCAGCGCTATCTCGAGGCGCTTGGGTGGGAACTTGGCCCGGACGCCTTCGACGAGGGTTATCCCGGCGATTATCTCGTTCCGGTCGGCCAGGCGTTGGCACGAGAACATGGCGAGAAATTCGCCGATGCGCCAGAAAGCGAATGGTTCGAAACCTTCCGCGCCTTTGCCGTCGAGTCGATGCTTTCGCTCATTCGCGACGATCTCGACGCCCTCGGTGTGCACCATGATCTCTTTAGTTCGGAGAAAAAACTGGTCGAAGACGGGCAAGTTCAGAACACATTTGTCGACTTTCAGTCACGCGATCTAATTTATGAAGGCGTGCTGGAGCCACCCAAGGGCAAGCCGCCGCCTGACGACTGGGAACCGCGCCCGCAAAGCCTGTTCCGTGCCACGTCGTTTGGTGACGAGGTCGATCGCCCGCTCAAGAAGTCAGATGGCAGTTGGACCTATTTCGCCACCGACATTGCCTATCACCGCGACAAATTCGAACGTGGTTTTCACGATATGATCGATGTCTGGGGGGCCGATCACGGCGGCTATGTCAAACGCATGAAGGCCGCAGTGAGTGCAGTTTCCAGCGATAAAGCCAAACTTGATGTCAAGCTCTGCAATATGGTCAAACTGACCCAGGGCGGCAAGCCGGTGGCGATGTCGAAACGCTCTGGCCAGTTCGTCACCTTGCGCGATGTGGTCGATGAGGTCGGCAAGGATGTGGTGCGCTTCATCATGCTGACACGCAAGAATGATGCGCCGCTCGAGTTTGATTTGGCGCGGGTTGTCGAGCAGTCGAAGGACAATCCTGTGTTCTATGTGCAATACGCCCATGCGCGTATTCGCTCGGTATTGCGCCGCGCCGAAGCGGAAATGCCCGGGCTTGTAGCCGGCGATTTCCCCGCCAACGTGAATTTGAGCGTGTTGACCGACGCGGCAGAGCTTGATTTGATTAAGTCCATGTGTGGCTGGCCGCGCGCTATTGATTCTGCCGTGTCGTCGCATGAGCCGCACCGCCTCGCCTTTTATTTGCAAGAACTGGCGGCGGCGTTTCACCTGCTCTGGAACAAGGGCAATGAGGATCACGCTTTGCGCTTTATTATAGCCGAAAACGACCAAGTGACCGCTGCGCGCCTGGCACTGATCGGCGCTGTGGCCCAGGTGATCTCATTGGGGCTCGGCATCTTCGCCGTGCAGCCGGTCGAGGAGATGCGCTGAATGTCCGATACACGCGGGCCGGAATATGAGGACGGGGAAGAAACGGTAGCGCCGCCTGGGGCGGCGCCGGAACCAGTGCCCGGCGATACGACGGACTTCTTCGTCGAGGCCGAGGCGGAGGCGGTCGTGACTGAGGAAGCTCGCCCGCGCGCCCGTCTCCTACCCATGTGGATTTTACTGGCTGCGGTGGTCCTGGTCGGTGTCGCCTGGGCCGTGAGCGACCGCTATTTTGACGAAAGCGGCGGGGTTGAGAGCGTGCCTTTGATCACGGCAGAGGAAACGCCGGTCAAAGTGCGGCCTGCAGACCCCGGCGGCGTCGAAGTGCTGGACCGGGATAAATACGTCTATAAAAGCCTGACCGACGATGAGCCAGACGCCGAGAGTTTGCTGCCGCCGCCGGAAGAGCCGATGCAGCGCCCAAGCGTGGAAGTTAGTGAGGCTGAAGCGCTCGTGGATCCGGCTGAGCCGGCTGAAGAAAGTATGGCGGAGGTAATCGAGGCGGCGCCGGAACCGGCCCGCCCGGAGGAACTTGACGTTGCCGCGGTGGCACCGCAGGAAATGCAGCACCAGGAAACCGAACAGGAAATGGAAGAGGCGGCGGAGCCGGTTGTTAAAAACCTGCCCGCCGAGTTGCCCGAGCCAGCCACCCCAGAGGCAGAAGAACTTCTCGATGCCGTGACGCCGGAGCCTGAAATTGTGGAAGCGGAGCCGGTACCGGCGCCTGAACCTGAGCCCGAGCCTGAGTCGGCACCAGAGCCAGAACCCGCGCCAGAATCGGAAGCAAAGGCCGCGCCAGCCGCCGCAGAAACCGTCGCAGAAACCACCGCGGCAACCATCGATGGCCCCGGTTTTATGGTGCAGGTCGGCTCGACGCAAAATGAAGCTGCGGCGGGCGAGGAACTTGAGCGCCTGGCCAAGAAGCACGCGGCGTTATTGGGTGCGCTCGACACTGTTGTGGTGCGTGCCGATCTCGGTGACAAGGGCGTTTGGTATCGCATGCGTGTTGGGCCGTTCGCGGCGCGCGATGAGGCCAACGACGTTTGCGGGCAATTAAAGGCTGTAGACGTCGGTTGCTACGTTGTCGCCAACTGAACCCACTAAAACGAGCCAGGGCAAGACTCCGCGCGCCGTAATATTCGGCTGCGCGGGGCTGCGGCTAGAGGCGGCGGAACATGATTTTTTCCGCGATGCCGATCCGCTTGGCTTTATTCTCTTTGCCAGAAACTGCGATACGCCCGAGCAATTGACGCGATTGGTGGCTGATTTGCGCGCCTCGGTTGGCCGTGCCGATGCACCGGTGCTGATTGATCAGGAGGGCGGCCGGGTGGTCCGCATGGGCCCGCCGCACTGGCGTGCGCCGCCCGCCGCCGCTGTCATCGGTGCATTGGCCGAACGCGACCTCGGTACGGCGCGAGGTGCTGCGTGGCTGAACGCCCGCCTGATTGCCGCCGAGTTGGGTCAGGCTGGTATCGATGTTTGTTGCCTGCCGGTCCTCGACTTGCAATTCGAGGGCGCCAGCTCGGTGGTCGGCGACCGCGCCTTTTCGATGAATGCTGAGATTGTTGCAGAGCTTGGCCGTGCCGCGTGCCGGGGCTTAATGGCGGGCGGAGTGCTGCCGGCAATCAAGCATATGCCTGGCCATGGCCGGGCGATGAGCGACAGCCACCTCGAAATGCCGCGTGTCGAAGCGTCGCTGGATGAACTGAGAGAGAGCGATTTTCGCCCGTTTCAGGCACTGCGCGACATGCCGCTCGGTATTAGCGCCCATGTTTGTTACAGCGCTCTCGACGGCGAAGCGCCGGGAACTCTTTCGCGCACGGTTATTCAGGAGGCCATACGCGGCGCCATAGGCTTCGATGGCCTGCTGTTGAGCGACGACCTCTCAATGGAGGCGCTGTCGGGCACGCTGGGCGAGCGCGCCGCTGCTGCTCTCGCAGCCGGCTGCGACGTCGCGCTGCACTGCAATGGCAGGGCCGAAGAGATGGCGGATGTGGCCGCTTCGGTGGCCGAATTGAGCGCCGAGGCGGTACGCCGCTGGGACGGCGCGAAAGCAAACGTAAAAAAGGATAATTTAAGTGAATTCAGTGTACTATCAGAAGAATTTGATAAGTTGGTGGAGATGTTTTGCTAGGCATTAATCCGGAAACCAGTATCGTATTCCAGCTTTCGGTCTGGGTCATTCCGGTGCTTATGGCGATCACCATGCACGAGGCGGCGCATGGTCTGGCGGCGCGTCTGTTGGGCGATGATACGGCCTATCGCATGGGCCGCGTGACACTCAATCCGATCAAGCATATTGATCTCTTTGGCACCATCCTGTTGCCGGCTGTGCTGATATTCACAACATCGTTCATATTTGGCTATGCCAAGCCGGTGCCGGTCAATTTTGCCAAACTGCGCAAGCCCAAGCGGGATATGTTCTGGGTCGCGCTTGCCGGGCCGGCGGCAAATATCGTCATGGCGCTGATTTCCGGTGCGCTGCTCTATGTCACGCCAATCATGCCGGAAGGGTTCGATATATGGTGGCAGGAGATGCTGAGTGTTTCCGTTCAACTCAACATCATGCTTGCGGTGTTCAACATGCTGCCGGTATTGCCGCTCGACGGCGGGCGTATGCTGGTCGGTGTGTTGCCGCGTACCTACGCGATGCTCTATGCCAAGACCGAGCGCTACGGCTTTTTGGTTTTGATCGCGCTTATTTTCATTTTGCCCTTAATTGCCCAGCAATTTGGCGTATTCTTTAACCCGCTGGCATGGATTCTCTTGCCCATCGTCGATTGGATTTTTGGGCTGCTCACCGCAGTTCTTGGCCTGTAATAGGAATTGAATGACCGAACCAACTGAGAACGGCCAGGAAGTGGCGCCTGAAAAGGTGCCGCCCGTCGCGCCCGAAGGCGCGCCTGCCGATGCGGCCGAACCGGATTTTGAAAGCGGTGAGCGTGAATATGCGCTGATTCTTGATCTCGACGGGTTCGAAGGGCCGCTCGACGTTTTACTTACGCTGACGCGCAACCAAAAAGTCGATCTGAGTAAGATTTCGATCCTCGAATTGGCCGAACAATATCTCGCCTTTATCACCCGGGCACGCGAACTCAAGCTCGAAATCGCTGCCGATTATCTCGTCATGGCCGCTTGGCTGGCCTATATGAAGTCGCGCTTGTTGCTGCCGGAGCCGGAGGGCGATGAAGAGCCGAGCGGGCAGGAAATGGCGGACGCCTTGGCGTTCCGTCTGCGCCGCCTGGAAGCGATGCGCGAAGCGGCGGGAAAACTGATGCGCCGTCCGCGCCTTGGCATTGATGTGTTTGCCGGCGGTGCGCCGGAGGGTATTCAGGTCATTCGTGTTTCGCAATATGAAGCCAGCCTCTACGAATTGTTGAAATCCTATGCCGAGCACAAGCTCGATCAGGAACGCGGTGAGACGTTGCAAATTCTTGCCAGCCAGAGCTATTCCCTCGAGGCGGCATATCGCCGTCTTGGGGAAATGCTGCCTACCATGCCGGAATGGGAATCGATGGCGCGTTTTTTGCCGCCCGAGGCCGGTGGCGGCATCACCATGCGCTCGGCGGTGGCGATCACCTTTGCCGCCAGCTTGGAGCTTGCGCGCCAGGGAAAAATGCAATTGCGCCAGTTCGAGCCGTTCGGGCGCATCTATGTGCGCCGCCCGCCGGAGGAAACATGAATACAGACAGAGGAGAATCCGGAGAGGATATGGCCAGCGAAGAGACCGCCATGAACGAAAATCCTGCCCCGCCGACAGACACACAAGTGGAAACGGCTGAAGACGATTTCGCCGATCAATCGGGCCAACATTTGCGCATTTTGGAGGCACTGTTGTTCGCCTCCGACGGACCGCTCGACGGCGAGACCCTGAACGACAAACTGCCGGATGGCGCCGATGTTGGGGCATTGATCGCCAGCTTGGCCGAGCGCTACGCAAATCGCGGCGTAAACCTTGTTGCTGTCGGCGGTGGCTGGGCGTTTCGCACCGCGCCGGATTTGGCGCCGCATTTGACGGTTTACCGCACTGTCAAACGTCGCCTCTCCCGCGCCGCCATGGAGACGCTCGCCATTATCGCCTATCACCAACCGGTGACACGGGCCGAAGTCGAAGAAATCAGAGGCGTTGGCCTCAGCCGTGGTACGCTTGATCTATTGCTCGAAGCAGGCTGGATCAAGCCCAAGGGCCGGCGGCGGGTGCCGGGCCGGCCGCTTACCTGGGTGACCACCGATGATTTTCTTGAACATTTCGGTATCGAAAGCCTGGCTGATTTGCCTGGCGTCGATGAGTTGAAAGCGACCGGGCTGTTGCAGGCCAATCCCGTTGCCATCGGCGGCGCCGGAGAGCTGCCGCTCGACGATCCGCTTGGCGAATCTTTCGAAGACGATATTGATGACGCTCCTGACGATGCGGAGGATGACCCGTTCGGTGAGCCGCTGGACAATGGTGAGGCGGAAGAGGCGTTTGATGCAGGCGAAGATGGCGAGGAAGACGCCGGGCTGAACGATTCCCAGACCGAATAAGCCACAGCGAAATAATCTCATAAAATAGCTATTGATTTCGCCGGCCGGCACAAAGCCACCAAATTATTATGGTTTAATGAGTGGACAGGGCGCTAAGCTAAAGTTAATCTGCTTTAAATGATAATGATTTGCAATTGCATTATTGCCTGACGGAACCGTTCAACCCGCGATCCAGCACATCATGAGTTTAGTCACCATTTATCCGCCCGCTCGGCGCTGGCTACCTGCCCGTTCGGCGCAAGGCTCGCTTGTTTGGCGTGTGAAACCGGCATGTCCGAAATAAATCTGAGCGCCGGTGCTGCCGCGCTACGACGATTTTCGTGGATCTCCCGTTCGCGCGGGCAAAATATGCGTGGCTGGAGTGCACTGGCTATATTTGTTGCGCTTCTGGTCGCGGTACCAATTTTGGTGGTTTTCGGCCATGTGTTCGTGCCCGCCGGTGAAGTCTGGCGCCATCTGGCCGACACGGTCCTCGTCTCCTATGTGATCAATACCCTGTGGCTCGTGTTTGGCGTCGGTATTGGCGTGTTTGTGCTCGGCGTTGGCACGGCCTGGCTCGTCACCATGTGCCGCTTTCCCGGCCGGGCGTTGCTCGAGTGGGGATTGTTGCTGCCGCTCGCCGTGCCGGCCTACGCCATCGCCTACAGCTATGCCGGTATGCTCGATTATGCCGGGCCGGTGCAGACGGGCCTGCGCGATTGGTTCGGCTGGTCGCGCGCCGATTATTGGTTTCCCAATATTCGCTCGGTCGGCGGCGCGGCGGGCGTTCTCGCCTTTGTCCTATATCCCTACGTTTACATGCTGGCGCGCGCCGCTTTTCTCGAGCAATCGGTGTGCGTGATCGAAATCGGCCGTACGCTCGGACGCGGCCCGTGGCGCAGTTTTACCTCGATCGCCTTGCCCCTGGCTCGGCCGGCCATCGCCACCGGAATCGCGCTGGCGCTGATGGAAACCTTGAGCGATTTTGGCGCGGTGCAGCATTTCGGCGTGGCGACCTTTACCACTGGTATCTACCGCACCTGGTTCGGCCTTGGCGATGCGGCGGCGGCGGCGCAATTGGCGGCAATCCTGCTCGCCTTCGTCTTTATCTTACTCGTCGGCGAGCGTTTGACGCGCGGCCGGGCGCAATTCCACCATACCTCCAGGCGCTACCGCGAATTGCCACGCTATTCCTTGCGCGGCGGCTGGGCGGCTTTAGCAATTCTCGCCTGCGCACTGCCAATTATTCTCGGCTTCCTGTTGCCCGGCGGCCAATTGCTGATATGGCTCTTTGAAACCGTGGGAGAAGAGGCCGGCGGGAGCTCGGGTGGGCGGCTCTGGTGGCATACCGCCAACAGTCTGATGCTGGCTGCCGGTGCGGCGGCGATTGCGGTTTTCGTCGCACTGCTGCTGGCTTACGGCGTGCGCCTCAATCCCCATCCGGTTGCCAGGGGGGCGGCGCGTATCGCCGGGCTCGGCTATGCGGTGCCCGGCTCGGTGATCGCCGTCGGCGTGCTGGTGCCTTTGGCATGGGTAGACAATACGCTCGATAGTTGGTTGCGCGCTTCATTCGGCGTTTCCAGCGGCCTTCTCTTGAGCGGCACGATCACGGCCCTTATGTTCGCCTATGTGGTTCGATTTCTCGCGGTATCTCTCAACACGGTGGACGCCAGCCTGGCCAAAGTAACGCCGGCAATGGATGGCGTTGCGCGCACGCTTGGCATGGGGCCGGCGGCGACGGTGGCGCGCGTCCACGTGCCGATCATCTCGCCCAGCCTTCTAACAGCGGGTTTACTGGTCTTTGTCGATGTGATGAAAGAACTGCCGGCGACGCTTATATTGCGGCCGTTCGATTTCAACACCTTGGCGGTGCGGGCCTTTGAACTCGCTTCCGATGAGCAATTGCGCGCCGCCGCGGCGCCAGCTCTGGCGATTGTCGCAGCCGGTCTCATTCCGGTGGCGCTGCTCAGCCTTGCCATTTCGCGCGCCCGACCGGGCCGCGCACAGGGAGAGGTGCGGGTATGAGCGTGGAAAACAACATCACGCCCGGCCTCAGGATTGAGGCGGTGAGCCACCGCTACGGCCGCGAACCGGTGCTGCGCGGTCTCAGCCTCGATATCGCGCGCGGTGAAATTGTCTGTCTGTTGGGGCCTTCGGGCTGCGGCAAATCCACCACTCTCCGCGTTGCCGCCGGGCTCGAGCCGATCCAGGAGGGGCGCGTTGAAATTGCCGGCAAGGAGGTTGCCCGGCCCGGCTTCTCGGTGCCGCCCGAGCACCGCCGCGTCGGCCTGATGTTCCAGGACTATGCTCTGTTTCCGCATTTGCGTGTGATCGACAATGTCGCCTTCGGCGTGCGTGAGGGCGACAAAGCGGCCAAGCGCGGCGTGGCAATGGAGCTGCTTAGCCGTCTCGGCGTTGACGGCTACGCCCAGGATTTCCCCCATGTTCTCTCGGGTGGCGAACAGCAACGGGTCGCCTTGGCGCGTGCGTTGGCGCCACGCCCGGTGGTGATGCTGCTTGATGAGCCATTTTCCGGCCTCGACCGGCGCCTGCGCGACCGGGTGCGCAACGACACGTTGGATGTGCTGCGCGAGTTATCTGTCGCCACCCTGCTGGTTACCCACGATGCCGAAGAAGCGATGTTGATGGCCGACCGCATCGCCCTTATGCGGGACGGCGCGATCGTCCAGTCGGGAACCGCGGCTGAGCTCTATGAGCAGCCGGAAAGCGCCTTCGCCGCCTCATTTTTCGGCGATGTGAACGTTATTGAGGGCACGATGCAGGGCGGTATGGTCGAGACGCCGCTTGGGCCGCTCGAAGCGCCGCTTCAGGATGGCTGCCGAGTGCGCGTCTTCGTTCGCCCCGAAGGCCTTGAGCTGGCACCGGCGTCCGGTCCAGAGGGAGATGGCGTCGCGGCTGAAATTGTCGAAAGCCACCTGCTTGGCCCGGTCAGCTTGTTGCGATTGAAGGTTAATGGCACCGAACAGCCTTTGACGGCCAGGAGCGATAACGGCGCTCTGTGGAAAGCCGGGAAAAGGGTGCGCATTCGGCTTGACCCAGCGCGTAGTTTTGTGTTCCCTGCAAGTCAGGAAATGTAGCCAATGGCCGCACTTAGCCGCTAGCGTTGCGGCGCCACACGAAAATTTTGGTTAATTGCGGCCCTCGGGAATTTAGAATCTAGGATTGGGAGTGTACCTGAATGACGTTTGGAATTTGGCAAATTGTGCTGATCGTTCTGGTAGTCGTGTTGGTGTTCGGAGCGGGTAAAATCCCTCGGGTCATGGGCGATTTTGCCAAGGGAATCAAAAGCTTCAAGGCGGGCATGAAAGACGGCGAAACGGGCGAGCCGGCTCAGCCGAGCGCCAGCGAGAAGCCAGCTGAGAGTGGCGAAGGGGACGCCAAGGCGATCAACTCAGAAAATGCCTCAGTGGATGCCTCAGTGGATGCCGGCAGCGCGAAAAAAGACGAAGCCGCAAAGGGTTAACAGCTCAACCCAAGCGCCTCGAAGCTCAGCGATTAAGGGAGATCGACGGCCGCGTCTATTGCGGCGAGCATCATGTTAGATATTGGCTGGACAGAGATATTGATCGTCATGGGGATCGCCATTGTGGTGGTTGGCCCGAAGGAGCTGCCCAAAGTTCTGCGCACGGTCGGCAAATGGCGTGGCAAGGCCAGTGCCTATGCGCGCGATTTCCAGCGTTCGATCGAGGATGCTGCCGATTACAGTGAAATGGATGCGGTCAAGAAAGAGATCGAAGAAGCCAACCGCGAATTAAACGATGCAAAGCGCGATCTGGGCGATCAAGCGGCAGCGGTCAAGAGTGATATGGACGCGGCGACCAAGGACACCACTGTCTTGAAGGTCGATTCAGACGGCAGCGTGAACGAGCCGGCAGGCGAAACGTCGGATGGCGGCACGCCCAAGCCGAGCGATGGCCAAGAGAATAGCGCGAACGCCTAAGCCGTGGCAGAACAAGCAGAGAATATAGAGCAAAGCCGAGCGCCGTTGGTGTCGCATCTGAGCGAGGTGCGCCAGCGCCTGCTCTATGTCGTGATCGTGGTGATCGTCGCCTTTATCGGCTGCTTTTTTGTTGCCAACGACATCTTTAATTTCCTCGTCGAGCCGTTAAAAATAGCCATGGAGGACGCCGGTTACGACGCCAAGGTGGTCTATACCAGTCTGCTCGAGGCGTTCTTCACCGAGCTCAAAATCGCCTTCTATGGCGCCCTGTTCATCACCTTTCCGTTTATTGCTATCCAATTTTGGCTGTTTGTCGCACCCGGCCTTTATAAAAATGAAAAAGGCGCCTTGGCGCCGTTTCTGATCGTCACGCCAGTTCTGTTCTTCGCCGGCGCCGCGCTGGTCTATTACCTGATCTTTCCGCAGGCGTGGAGTTTCTTCGTCGGCTTCCAGACCGCCGGCGCGGGCGGCGAAATCCCGACCGAATTATTGCCTAAAATGAACGAGTATCTTTCGCTCGTGATCAAGCTGATTTTCGCCTTCGGCATCTGTTTCCAACTGCCGGTGATGCTGACCCTGATGGGCCGTGTCGGCATCGTTTCCTCTTCCGGGCTGAGGGCCAAGCGTAAATACGCCATTATCATCGTCTTTATCGCCGCCGCCGCGTTGACGCCACCGGATCTGGTCAGCCAGGTCGGTCTCGGCGTTCCGATGCTTCTCCTCTATGAAATCTCGATCTTCCTGGTCAAGGGTGTGGAGAAGAAGCGGGCCAAAAAACGTGCCGAGGAAGAAGCGGAAATGGCCGAGCTTGATGCCATCCTCGCCCAGGATGATGATTCTGAAGAAACGGATTTCAATTTCGGCCGCGATTGATCGGCTGGGCTTTCGCCTGAGCCGCGCCTCGGTTAAAAGAAGCGCACGAAAATTCTGCTCTAGAACGACATATGGTTGAACAATGTTCGACATTAAATGGATTCGCGAAAACCCCGAGGCTTTTGATGGCGGCCTGAAGCTGCGCGGCATGGACGCTTCGGCGGCGCAATTGATCGCGCTCGACGCAACCCGCCGCGCCGCACAGACCGAACTTCAAGATTTGCAGCGCCAGCGCAACGAGGCGTCGAAGGCGATCGGCGCGGCCAAATCGCGCGGCGAGGATGCAGCCGAGGAAATGGCGGCAGCGCAAGGCTTGAAAGAGGCGTTCCAGAAACTTGAGCTCGAAGAGCGCGGTCATGGCGAGGCACTAAAAACAGCACTGGCCGCTTTTCCCAACATGCCGGCCGAGGGCGTGCCGGAGGGCGTCGATGAGGGCGACAATGTCGAGATTCGGCGCTGGGGTGAAAAGCCCAAAATAGCCGGCGAGGCGAAGCAGCATTTTGAGCTCGGTGAGGCGCTCGCCCTGATGGACTTCGAGCGCGCGGCGAAAATATCGGGCGCGCGCTTTGTCGTGCTGTCCGGCGCCCTGGCCCGTCTTGAGCGCGCGTTGGCCGGGTTTATGCTCGATCTGCACACCGGCGAATACGGCTATACCGAAGTGGCGCCGCCCATCCTGGTGCGCGAGCAGGCTGCTTTCGGCACCGGAAATCTGCCGAAATTCGCTGAAGACCTGTTCAAGACCGTTGATGATTACTGGCTGATTCCAACGGCCGAGATGCCGCTTACCAATCTTGTCGCCGGCGAGATATTGGCGGAAGCGGATTTGCCGTTGCGCTTCACCGCCTATACGCCTTGTTTTCGTGCCGAGGCGGGGGCCGCCGGCAAGGATACGCGCGGCATGATCCGCCAACATCAATTCGGCAAGGTCGAGATGGTCAGCATCGCGCATCCCAATGAGTCCGACGCTGAACATGAGCGCATGACTAATTGCGCCGAGGAGGTCTTGCGCCGCCTCGATCTCTCCTACCGAACTGTGGTGTTGTCGACCGGCGATTTGGGATTTTCGGCGCGCAAGACCTACGATATCGAGGTCTGGCTGCCAGGCCAGGATACTTACCGCGAAATTTCGAGCTGCTCCAATTGCGGTGATTTCCAGGCGCGGCGCATGAGCGGGCGCTTTCGCCCGAGCGGCGCCAAAGGCACCGAGTTCGTCCACACGCTGAACGGCTCCGGCTTGGCTGTCGGGCGTACCCTTGTCGCCGTTTTGGAAAATTACCAAAACGCCGATGGCTCGATTACCGTGCCGGAAGTCTTGCGCGACCGCATGGGCGGGATGGAGCGCATAGCATAGTGCCCCCTATCATAGTTCAGCGGTACGTAGGACGGTGCTCGGAGGTTTCCGGCAAGGAGCTCGGCGCGCCGCGATGCCGAGGCATCGCAAGTGGCGC
>ENA-OREN01004551-OREN01004551.1-marine-metagenome-genome-assembly--contig:-NODE-4551-length-12026-cov-2.832036_pt1 | contig 12026 bp, 8 predicted proteins | sample MGYA00248624_ERZ508555 | MGnify/ENA primary metagenome ERZ508555 (study PRJEB26222, sample SAMN06267773) | marine metagenome | isolation source: Saanich Inlet, British Columbia, Canada | place...
TGCGAAAAACTCCCAGAAACTCTGGCTCTTTTGAAAAAAGAAAAGGGCCAGCACCATGGGGAAAAGGGGGGACACATTTTTTAGTCCTATAACCGTGATGGTGGCACCGATACCCATGATTCCAGAATCAATAGAAAACAGGCCTGCGTGAAAAAAACCAAAAAATTCTTTTAAAAAAAATAATGGGCTTAGTTGAGGAGAGAAAAACGTATCGGGTTCAAAATTGGGAGTTCTTACATATTCCGTTAAAGATGCCTCAAGAAAAATACTGTAGAACACCCAGGCTCCCAGAAAAAGTATGCATATTCCAGAGCCCAGATTGAGCAGGAAAAATCGTTTACACTTTACCCACAAATCTAAATGATTTTTATGCAAATCGTGGTAATAAACATATAAAAGGAAAAATATAACTGTAAAAAATAATAACGGGGTTCCAACGATACTGCTGCCTAAAAAAACAGCAGAGAAAAGAGTCAAGGTGTATAAATAAAAATGTTTGGGCGAGGGGGATTTAAAAAAATCATATAATATTAAGGAAACCAGTGCGGAAGAAATTATTAGCAAAACCCAATGTCTTTGAAAAATAAATTCAGGTCGTAGGGAGCCAAAGGGAATCAGGCTTGCCAGGGCTATCGCTGAAATTCTATTCAGATCGGGAACGGTTTTTCTTAAAAAATAGTATAAGACTACGCTGGCAATCCACAGTAATAGCAGTATTGAGGAGCTAAAGGCCCAGTCAGGGTCTGAAAAAAGAGCGTGCCAGAGACGAAAAAGGCTCCATGTATGAAACACTCCGGGATCCCCGAAAAAAAAAGTCATACCGAAACCCAAATCCGGGCGCCATCCGCTGAAAAGCGTGTCCTTTGTGCCGTAAGAAAAAACCACCTCCGAGTCTTGATGCACTAAAAATGTATGCCCCAAAAACAGGCCATAATGACCCAAAAGAATGATACCTAGTAGGACCAGAGGAACAATAACCCAATCTATAAATTCGGGATTTTTGAAGGAGATAAACTTCATTTTAACTTTATTGAATTTTGGTGTGCAGGTTGAATGAGAGGGATACTTCATCCTTATTGAAAAGTTGTTTCTTATGCCGATTATAAAATATTTCAACGTGATTGGAAATACCCATTTTCACCTTCGGGAGGGTATCGTAAACTTTACTGTGAAGCAACTCCACCTTTAAGATGTGAAGAAAACTTTTTGCCACAGGATTACTCTCGCAATTTTTATTTCGGCTTATACTGTACATGGTTGCATGTGCCTTTGGCAATGCCTGAGACTCCTTACTCGCGCCCTGAACTTGTCGGCTGGAGTGCAGGCCCCGATTCCAGGCTTGCGAAACAACTCTGAGATATGCCTGCCTTTCTCTGTTCTACTTGAATTTTTAGTGCCAACCCGTGGTGCTAATTTGGTATGGTGTGCGAGGAGAAAATAGGTTGGTTTGCTTAATCAGGACGGCTTTCTATGGATTTTAATGTGTATGAAAAATTGTGATGAGAGCAATGACACTCAGTTTGATTTTTGGAGTCAAAATCCCTGTGGTGTTACGGGAACGTTAGCAGAGAAGAGTGCGCAACGCGATTGGTTGGAGCCCTGGGTTTCCTGGGAGATTGAGAAATTCCCGAAATCTAACGTAAAGTTTTTGGAGGTGGGTTGTGGACAGGGGGTGGATGCATTTAATGTTTGCTCCAAACTGAAACCTTCCTGTGGATATACGGCAATTGACTATTCTCAAGAATCAATACATAGATGTAACGAATCAATTGATGAGGCGAGACGTCTCTTCAATTTGCCTGTTCTTCCAAATTTTATGGTAGCCGATGCGACAAAACTACCTTTTGAATCAGGGCAATTTGATTTCGTTTACTCTTCAGGTGTGCTGCATCATACTCCGAATCCGCAAATGGGAGTTGATGAGATTTTTCGTGTTTTAAAAGATAACGGCAAGTGCGTGATCGTTTTATATAGATTTGGCTCCCTAAAGGTTGGGATAGCTAAGGCATTTAGAACAATTCAATGGTTTTTTGACCGGATGCTCCGAAACGAACGAATATTTTATAAAATCTTAGCGACTAAGAATCTATTTGGAATGTCCCTTGGGACCATGCTTTTGGAATGCTTTGGTGTTCCGTGGATGCATTGGTACAAGCAATCAGAAATTGAGCAAATGTTTTCCAAGTTTCAAATCGAGAGCATTGAGACATGTGGGTTTAATTTCCCAAAACGAACACCTATAAGAAGCAGAAAAAACGCTTTTGGATATCTTTATAAAATAACCGCTATGAAAGTTGTTTCTGTCCCTGCACCCTCGAAAATCAGCCCGAATGCTACCCAAAAGTAAAAGAACTTTTGACTTGTAGGGGTGTGCTGAGTGTTATAAAACAGCATCAGGGCAAGCAGCCACCGTGCGTGACGGAGTCAATCTCAGGTTCGATTATTATAGTTATTGGTCGGCTTTGGGGTTATCGCCTAAGGCCGTATAGATAATGGGCAGGGGTCTTTCCAAGGTTGCGTGCGCTATGTGGGGTGTATGCCGGTACGAGCACCTCTTCGTGCATTTTGGGATGATTTTTTTTTCCTTCAAGCTCAAATTCCATTTCTCCTTCGAGAACTATCACCAGTTCATCTGTCGGGTGGACAAAGTTATTCCAAACCTGTCCGGGAGGATCGGTCCAAAGATCGCAACTGAATCCCCGAGCTCGCCAGTCCTGCCTGACCTTGTCGATATATGTCAGGTGATTTTTATCAACGGAGCCAGGCCGAAAAATTTTGTATACTACGAAATGAAGGCTATTCCAGATATTTTTTAGCAAAGTGGATAGTTGGCCCATCTCCTTTTTCTCTTATAGTTATCCCATAATGAAGTCAGTTGAAAATCCCTGCCAAAAAGGGAAGTCTTTCCATGACCAACAGCTGGTTTTTCGGCGAAAAGAACACGATCGCAGATATTATATAGTAGACCTTGCCCAGTATAAAATTGATTCCAATAAAAATTGTCAAGCCAAGGGCCATTTTCTTGTTGTCGTTCAGCAGGCGGGTAAAAAGATAAACTACCATCAATAAGAAGATCAAAAAAATAAATGGGAAGGCAAAATCCTTTCTTGGCATGAGATACGCAATCAAGGGCATGGCTAACACAGCCCCGACCAAAAAGGTTCCTCCGTATTTTTTAAGCCATGAGCCAACCAAAACTTCCAGAAATCCAGACCAGATAACAGCCAGCTTTGAACCAAGGAGAGCCCAGTATTTTACAATAAAGTTCTTATCTTCAGGCCCCTCGTCATAAGTCCTGAAAAGGGGATTTAATATTCGGGTCAAAGAAAGGAGGAAGAGCAGGGCGAAGCCCACAATGCTTCCCAAAAGACCCATGACAAAACCTGTCGGAACATAAACAACCTCTACAGGCCCTACAACGCCTTCTGGGAAAATTAAAAAGGTTCCCTTTGTTTCGTATGGCAGGGTTTCCCCAAGCCTATTCAAGGCTATATAGTACATGGGTTGGGTCAAGGCAAACACGGAGCCGATCCCTGGGACAGGTAGCGGCTCAAAGCGGTGACGTGGAAGCCAACCAGACATCCCAAGCTGAACAAACATTTCATATGCAGGCTCAGAAAATTTTCCGAAAAGCCCCTTTCGCGTAGCAGGCTGTTTTGTCAAAAAACCCTCAAACTTCTCAAGCATATTTTTGGTTGGGGAAGGTGCTTCCAGAACATTGATATCATCGAGCCCGATAATCTTCGTGGTCTCTGACTTCAGCTGTGCGTAATGGCTATAGCCTAAGATACTCATGAAGCTCAGAAATTCATCGTGCGTCAACTCCGCCCTGGCCCAAAGCATTGCATATTTGATCGGCACAGGCGTAAGGGTTGACGTTATCACCGAGTCACCAAAATAACACGATGTCCCGTGCAATGCGATGTTCCCGCGCGCGCGCTCACCCTCATAATGAGGTCCCTTTGACGTGGTAAAAGGAAAGCGTGGTAAGTCTCGGTCAGGCCATTCGAAATCCATCCAAATACGGGAAGCCCCTACTTCTTTGCAATACGCATCCACTTGGGTATTTTGTGTTTTTATCTCATGGGCCATCGGAGTTCCCCAATGCAAAGGGAGGCCAAATCGATGCGAACCCAGGTCAATCATCGACAAGATAATTAAACCAAAGACTAGCCGCTTTTTATTAATGACCGCCGAAAATCGTTCTGAAACTAAAATGACCGCCAAAAGCAAAACAAAACAACCCGTAAAGGAGTAACCATACTCAAGCAGGGAGGCTGTAGGCAAATCATGGGAAACCATTGTTTCCCAAATTCCAAGGGAAGCAATACTAAGAATATTGAATGCAAAAGTTACCACCAGTAGAGCGGAAATCACTTTCCTTAAAGCATTGCGATCGATATTAGAAACCAATACGTATGCTGAAATCATGGCCAACACAAAATCCAGCACAAAAAACGTTCGCACTGGAATTCTGAATTGCCCAAATATTGGCAGAGCATTGAGAAAAATATTGATTATGGAAAAAACACCTAAAGCGCGCAAAGCCATGACCAGTCCCATGCCGTGAAGAAGGGTGATTTCCCGGGGCAGGGTTTTTCTCTTCCAAATGGAATAAAAAACCAGCGCCAAAGGCACCAGTCCCATATAGTGGACACCTTCGATTACGTTGTTGCCTGTATAGCTCCAAAAGGCTTCATGGGCATATTTGAATTGCAGATAAAGTGCTCCCGGCGACAAATAACCGAGCCATACCAGTGGATTTGCTGATTGGTGGAACATGTCCAAATTCCCAAGCAAAGACCGGCTTGAAGTTTGCATGAGATCGAAAGTAGGAATAAGCTGGATCAGAGCGATAAGGAAACCAAAAGCCACGGCCAATAAAACGACCAAAGCCCTATACACGAGGCGTCTATCCATAAACACCAGCCCAGCCAGATACATCACCATGAACAGCAGGGTTATCCATTGCATGCCATAGTTGCCAATAAACAGAATCAGCATCACCACAAAAGCCAGAGAGAAAAAATATCGGCGCTTTGGTTCTGACGTAATTTTTTCCACCAAAAACAACATGAGAGGGAGATAGGCCAGGGTACAGCCGAAAACCATGTGTGGAATATTTGTGTAGAGTGCCAGACTTAACAAAATCAGGGTTGGCGCAAAAAACATCCCATAGGCATTGGTCAAGGAATCCCCATAGGATTTTCTAAGCATGAATTGTGCATAAAGATAAATCCCCAGCACCCCAATAAAAAAATGAGCCATCAAGAAATAGGTGTTAATTTTCACCGGCTCGACCCCAAACAAAGTCAGCAGGATTTTTAGTGGATGCATAAGCTGCTGCTGGGAGTCTCCCAGAGAATCAAACCCAGCGGAAAACAGAAAATCGTAAAACGGGTATTTGTCATGAATAAGGCTTTGAAAGTAGTGCATGCTTACAGGGAAGTATTGCCATGCTTCCATACCCTCAAAAACAATTTTCCCTTCAAATATGAAGTTTCGTAATGAGATCGCAAATACTGCCGCCAGTGCCGCAAAACAAACCCATGTTTTGCTTTGGCTCTCAGTACTTAATTTTTCTTTTTCCATGTTTGATTCCAGTTTTTTTAATTGTTGATTTCACAAACCGTCTTGATATCCAACCATCCAAAAAGGAAAAACTGATAAGAAAATCCCGGAGGTGTGGGAACTAAAAGCGGTTTCCAAAGCTGTTGCTAATGGTCATGAAACTGCTTCTAGTCAAGATATGGAATGATGAAACGGTCGTGATTTTTCAGAAAAAACATAAATGCTTGCGTTCATTGGAAAAGTGCCAGAGGATTGAGGTTAGACGTTTCCTGCGAGAAATAAGAAGGCAATAGGAGCCAAGCTAAATTTCTGAAAAATTATATCCATAAACAAGCCGAAAGTCAAAATCAACAATAACATACGAGAGGCCTGTCAATGGTAATTCCCGGGGCCAGGGGAAATCCAAAGAAATGCTCTCAGGATTCCGCAATTACGGTTGAGCTCCTCGACATTCAGGTGCTATCCTGCGTGACCCGCCTCCAAAAGCTGGACGAAAAAGCCGGATCAATAAACTTGGTAAATTCCTGCCACTGCGGAAAAAATTTCTTAAAATTTTCAGGCGACATTCGGGCATCCTTTGCCGGGTAAACTGACCCGCCGTACTTGCGCACAATTTCATCCAATTTTTCAAGTAGGCTGAATATCGCTGCCCCCTTATTCGGGAAATCTATGGCCAGGGTTACTCCTTTTTTGGGGAATGAAAGCACACCGGGAGAACGCTTGTCCCCAAAAATTTTAATAACAGTAAGGAAAGACCCCAGGCCGGAATCGGTTATTTCTTTGATTATTCCAGAAATTCCCTGATAACCCTCATCAAATGGAACCACGCATTGATACTGCAAAAACCCTCGCTTGCCATAAAGACGGTTCCACTGCCCAACAATATCCAGTGGAAAGAAGAATTGATTATAGTGGACCAGTTTCTTGGAACGTTTGGTCCAATGTTTGTGGAAATAAAGGAAGTTAAAAATTCGAACAGACCAATTGTTTAACAAAAAGTCCGGTGCATCAAAAGGTATGTTTACCAATTCATCTTGAGGGGGTGAGCTAATCTCTGAGCTTGCGCTCTCTGCATGGTTTCCTCTCATAAATATTCCCCTGCCCATAGAAGAACCTTTGCTCAAACAATCCATCCAGGCCACAACATATTCATAGCTTTTATCCGATTCCTCCGATAATCGAAAAAATTCTGCAAGCTCGTTAAACTTTATGGATTCCATTTCAATCATAGAGTTCTTTATGGGTTTCAGGGAAAATTCTGCCCACACGATGAGTCCTGTAAGGCCCAGGCCTCCAATCGTACTTTCAAACCATTCCGGATTTTGGGTGGGCGAACAAATTTTTCTGGACCCATCTGACCTCAACAGTTCGAATTGCGACACATGCGAACCCAGGGTGCCTTCGCAATGATGGTTCTTGCCGTGTATGTCATTCGCTAAGGCCCCGCCAACGGATATAAACTTGGTCCCCGGAACGACGGGCAAAAACCAGCCTTTGGGAGTAATCAAATCCAGTATTGCGTCGAGGGTTGCCCCCCCCTCACATCGCAAAATACCCTTCTCTTCATCAAATGCCAGGACTTGATTCAGCCTGGAAGTGTCCAGCAGTACGCCGCCGTTATTGAGGCAGGAATCCCCATAACTTCGACCCTGGGCATAAGGAAGGGCAGGTTTTCCCCCTTCAACGGCTGGCAGGTTTTCAGTTCCTGAACTGATGCACTGCACTGTATGCGAGGCCTTAGGGTATCTGCCCCAGGATTCATATTTCTTCATTCGAACCTTTTCGATAGTTGTTCTTAGTTTGCCGAGATACTTTGTGACAGCAAATATTCCGGTTGCCCCGAAATTAGGCGGATAAAAAAGGCGGGAGCTCGCAGAAAATTTAATATTTCTGACGAAGTTGAAAATCAGGAAAACAGTTTTTTTATAGTCAACCAGGACATTCGCATGGCTGAATTAAGTATCCCCCAATGGCTTTGTGAATGCTTCGACATGCCCCCGACACGCTTATAATAACTGACGGGGATCTCAATAACCCGCATATTATTTTTTATAAACTCAATCATCATTTCCGGGGAAAACTCTGGACCAATTCCGATAAAGTTATGCTTGATCTCATCATAAGAGCTTTTCCAGAAAGTCCGATACGAACAACCCACATCGGAAAATCTTGGCTCATGCTTGAACCACAGTAAACCTATAATTTTTGCGGCAAAAATATTCCCCATTCTCAGCCAAGGCATCATGTTGGCACCCTGACAAATCAGTTGACTGGTAGTTCTTGTTCCCATAACCAAGTCACAGTCTTTTATATATTCATACATTTTGAACACATCCCGTGACCGAAACGTCGCATCGCCCTCAACCATAACAATAATATCGCCTGTGGAGGCATCTATGGCGTGACGAAGTGCATCGCCATAGCCGCGAAATTTCTTTTGAACCAATTTTATGGTTCCCGTTTTTTCGAAATCTTTTAAAATTTCAGCTGTTCCATCTGTGCTACCCCCATCGGCAACAACAATTTCATCCACAACATTCTTGAAATCATTAATCACAAAAGAAATGGAACTGACCTCATTGTAAGAGGGGATCACCAGACTTTTTCTGAGTTCACTAAAATGTGCCTGGTTGACAAGGTATTGCGCATATCTCCAGTCATCGCGGGTATTGATATTTACATACTTGCCCCCTAACTCCTGAGCATAGACCTCTTTTTCCTTAGCCATATTTGATATGGCATCAACCAGTTCTTTCCTTTTTGTCTGGCTGCAGAATTCTGTTTTTTCAATATAATCAAAAATGGACTGCTTTAATACGAACGTCCCCAGACCTAAGATGTCACCCTCAATCTTTTCTGGTTTTTCAACCAAAGAGGTTACCCGCATTCCATCGGCCAGTTGAACGGAGTAATTATTGGAAATATCCTGAGGATTATCAGTGCGCGTGAAGGTTACGATCCCTTCGCCTTCGCAGCTGTCTAATTCCTTGATGATTGCATGGTTTGAATTTAAATAAAATTCATCGCCAAGCAAAACAACAAAGAGATCGCCTACCTTATCCTTTGCCAAATACAATGCGTCTGCTATGCCCAGGTGCGGATCGGAAGTCAAATATTCAATTTTCACGCCATACTTTTTGCCATCACCAAAGTGTTCTTTTATCAGCTCCGCACCATAGCCTACGACAACAAGAATCGAACGGATATCCAACTGGTCCCGCAGTAGTTCAATTTTTCTCTCCAGAATGGGTTTGTTGTTAATAGGGAACATCACCTTGACGGTTTTTTTTCCTCCCACCCTGGTTCTGGCTCGAGTTCCCATTCCGCCAGCTAAAATAACCCCTTTACTAAAATTCATATGTTTTCAGGTAAGATAATTTTTGGGATAGAAGATGTCATCGACTTCGAAATTAGCGGGAAACCCCTGATAAATCCGGGAAGGCTTTGAAAGCAACATCATTAAGCTAAAATATGGGTATAAATACAAAATAGCAGGCACCCGCCTACCGTTGGCTATTATCCCACATTTTCCATTTAAAAAGAAAGGGTCATGACTCCTCGGTGCTCCTTGTTCCCGTGCTACCTGTTGAGTATACGAAGCAACCAGGCTTTCGGAACGGGCAGGAACAATATCAAATAAATGACCAGATACTCCCAGCGGCAGCCGATTACAGGTTTTAGTGCAGATCGGGCCGCCTGATAGTTTTCCATGTTTATATAATTTATAGCGTCATAGAATTTATGCTTTAATCGGGCCGCAATCATTGCATCACCACAGGACCTTACTGCGTCTGGATACAACTCTTCTAACTCATCTAGGGTCTGCCTGTGTTCTTTTGAAACAAGATGCAACATTTTTCTGCTGAGCGATCCAGGCACTCTCCTGTACTTGTAGACAGGCTCATGTATGACCCCAATCTTGTGTTGTGCGGCAATTTTCATGAAGAGATTATAGTCTGGGCAATATTCCAGATTCTCAACAAATCTGAGTCCTTCTCCATCAATCACCGACCTGCGGATCATAACGCTACACATGGGGATATCATATCTTCTCAGAAGATTGTCAAATATATAGCCGCTGTTGTATCGCAACTTACTTCGTTCCTTTTCTTTGCCATTTTCATCAACGATAATCATTCCAGCATAAACCAATCCATACTCGCCGGATTCCATCAACCCCGCTTGCTTTTGTAGGGCGTAAGGTAAATAAATATCATCGGAGTCCAGAAATGCAACGTAAGTTGCCGTTGCCTTTTCCAGGGCCCTGTTTCTTGCTGGTCCCAGAGGAGTATTGATCTCCGAGCGAAAATATTTAAGCCGCGAATCATAGGATGTGGCTATTTGCTGGGTGTCATCCGTTGATGCATTGTCCCAGAAAATGATCTCCCAGTTTTCATAGGTTTGGCAAAAGATACTATCTAAAGCCTCACGGAGATATTGCTCACCATTGAAGCAGTTCATAATCACGCTAACTTTAGGCGGGTTCATTTTAAAATTTTAAATTATCACAAATCTTGTCGTTAAATTTATCCAGCTTTTTTAAAAGAAATTCAATATCAATGCTCTCATGAGTTGGGAGATTAACTATATGTCTGACCACTTTTTCTGCGATTGGACACGAACCAATCCGGTAGCCAATCTTGTCAAGTTTCGATTTTCTCCCGTGGGCAATGCTTTCGAACCAAATCCCCAGCTCAAAGTTTAGCCTGAGGTGGTTGACAAACTTTTTTCGGTCCTTGACTAAAAAAGAGTATCTCAGGAAAGAGTGGTTGGATTTATCTTCGGGTGCTTTTTCACCTAACCAGTGAAAACGTTTTTCCAGTTCAAGCCCCAATCTTCTTCGGTGCTTCAGGTTTTGATCGAGATTTTGCAGTTGCGACAATCCAAGTTTTGCCTGAAAAGCTGACAGCTTGGCAGGGAAAGGATAGCCGTCAGGTTTGTTTGTTTTTAATTCGTCATCAAACCTGAAGGTGAAACCTATTTTATATGCCACCCGATATAAAGACCACCCTAACCAATACAGGTTGGGGCGAAACAAAGGAAATCCAAATAAAAAAGTAAGACATATTTTTTTTAACTGCCGCTCACTCAAAAATGGGGATCCGTCCCGAATTACTTTGATTCGTTCCGCCAGGCTATCATCATTTGTCGTCACCATTCCTCCATACAGAGTGCTAATTACTTTGGAATGGTCGGTCGAAAAAAAGGCTACTTCAGAAAGCGAACCCACCGATTGCTCTTTCCATGAAGCGCCCAGGGCATGAGCGCTATCTTCGATCACGGTTATCTTATGCTTGGCTCCTAAAGCTTTCAGCTCATCAATGTCGCATATCAAGCCGAATGTATGCTGGGCGCATAGTGCCCGAGTTTTGTTTGTGATAACTTTTTCGACACCAGAAACGTCTATGTTGAATGTTTTTGGGTCAACGTCAACATATACGGGTTTTGCACCCCGGTATAGTATTGCATTGGGCACCACTACGCATGTGAATGCGGGGACTATTACTTCATCCCCGGGCCCTATGTCCAATGCTTCCAGTATTGAGTATAGGCCCATCCGGCCCGCACTGAATGCAAAAGCATGTCGGGTTCCTGCCTTTTTAGCGAAAGCGTCTTCGTACTCAGAAACTATATCTTTGTTAAAAAAATCCAGCTTATTTGTCAGGTAATCAGCTAGCATCGATCGCCACTCCAGCCAGCAGTTGCTTCCATAAAAAATAGTATACCTCTTAAAAAAAGGTATTGGCATTTGATCAATTAGCTTTTGGATAGTTTCTTTCATATGCAAAGTAACCCGAGGCGCCTGATCCGAACAAAGTAACACATTAGTCAAACTGCATAGTGAAAATTAAAAACGGGTTTTTCAGAGGCCTCTATGTCGCCTGGATTATTTGACGCAAAATCGCATCTCTGATATAGTTCTCCAATGGGAATGCCGCACCTCTTTGTTTCTAATTCCCCCTCTCAAAACCTGTCCAGCCGCCTAATGCAACTAAAATCTAAATTACGAAATAATACTCTTACCGTTGGATCATGGATCACTTTGGCTCATCCTGCTATCGCAGAGATTATGAGTCGAAGAGGGTTCGATTGGGTAGTAATAGATTTAGAGCACAGTGTAATTAATATCCGGGAAGCCGAGGAATTAATCAGGGTCATCAATCTATGTGGTAATACACCTTTGGTAAGGCTTTCCTCTAACGACTCGGTTCAAATTAAGCGAGTGATGGATGCTGGTTCGGCTGGAATAATTCTTCCTATGGTTCGGTCCCTTGAAGATATTGATATGGCATTTTCCGCTATTCATTATCCGCCTATTGGAATAAGAGGGGTCGGATTGGCGCGTGCACAAAGTTATGGAGCCAAGTTTCACGAGTACAAGAGTTGGCTGGAGATGAGCGCTGTTCTCATTGCGCAAATTGAAAAAATTGATGCCGTGACTAATATAGAGGAAA
>ENA-OREN01004553-OREN01004553.1-marine-metagenome-genome-assembly--contig:-NODE-4553-length-12019-cov-2.830598_pt1 | contig 12019 bp, 9 predicted proteins | sample MGYA00248624_ERZ508555 | MGnify/ENA primary metagenome ERZ508555 (study PRJEB26222, sample SAMN06267773) | marine metagenome | isolation source: Saanich Inlet, British Columbia, Canada | place...
TAATAAAAAATCATCAAAGAGGTATAAATACTTTTCTATGCGCAGAATCCACTTTCACAATGAGTTTCACAAAGACGCCAAGCCCCAGCACATCCATCATTACAAAAATATTCATAAACCATTGTTTTATCTTCACTGCAATAATCAATTTTTTCAATATTGTTGAACCTGCAAGTCCCTTTAAATTTATGATTAATCGCATCATTATCTAAACAATTTGTAGAAACATATTCTCTAGAAGGTCGAATTCCATCAAAATTTTCTCCACCAAGGTTAGTGATCTTCCCAGTTAATCCGAGAATAACCGAGCCAGTTAATGAAAAATAATCTTCAAAAAAGTCTTTCCCATTAGTAATAAAATCTCCTGCAGAAAATGCACTGGAAAATGGAATAACAATCAACAATAAAATAATCAAAATAGCTTTCATTTTTTACTCGCTCTAATCAATTTGAAAACATAACTTTTCATGAATTTTGTTTTCGCCCGTTCTTCCTCATCAAGCATGATATTTAATTTTCTGAAAACACTTTCACGATCCAACTTATATTCGGCATCAATAAAAAATATTTCATCCATTTTTATGTTTTCGTACGTAATTATCTAATGCAATTAAACCCTCTGCCAATCCCTTATTTTGTTGCACAACATCTTTTAATTCTTTAGCAATTTGTTCAACTTCACTTTTAGAAACTTCTCGTAAATCTCCAACTCCCTTGGCAGCAGTTTCAAACATAGAAACCATCCCATCAACTTTAACAGTAAGGTCGTTAACGGATTTTGCTAGTGCCAAATTAGTTTTTTGAGATAAAATACTAACTTCAATTAATTTTAACATATCTAAATTTTCTGACTTTTTATTGCCTTCATTTCTACAAGTCACAGAACACCACTTCTTTTGTCTTCCAGTTAACTCTTTTCCACATCTAGCACATTTCAAAGTCATATATTAAAAATATTTTAAGGATATAAAAATGTTTCTACTCTTCAGATTCTGCCTTATTCTCTTTTTGCTTCTTTTTTAGCTCATCTTCCAAGTCTAACTTCTTAAGTAACTCTTTGTATCGGTTCCTAATTGTAACTTCCGTAACTCCTGCCACATCTGCTACTTCCCTTTGAGTTCTTTTTTCGTTATTCATAACTGCCGCAACGTATAATGATGCTGCTGCAATTCCAGTTGGTCCACGTCCAGAAGTTAATTCTGCTTTCTGAGCCATTTCTAAAATTTCAACAGCCTTACTCTGCGTTTCAGCATTCAATTTTAATTCGGATGAAAATCTAGGTATATAATCTACAGGATTACTTGGTAAAATTCTAACTCCCAATTCCCTTGTGATAAATCGATATGTCCTTCCAATTTCTTTTTTATCAATACCGGAAGCTTCAGCTAATTCATCCAACGTTCTTGGAATTTCATGTCTCCTGCATGCAGCATATAGCGCACCAGAAACAACACTCTCCATGGATCTACCTCTAACCAATCCTCTCTGAACTGCTTGTCTATAGATTTCAGAAGCATCTTCTAAGACTGGATTTGGTAACTTCAAGAATGAACTAACTCTTTTCAATTCTGCTAAAGCCAATTTCAAATTTCTTTCAATGGCTGTAGAAATTCTGTGTTGCCATTTTTGCAACCTCATATATTTATTTTTAGATTTAGTATTTAATCGTAATATGTCTGCATCTGTACCAATGCTAGTTCCCAATCCACCATCGAATTTTGTGGATGTGATAGGTGCACCAGTTCTTCTTCGTTTACTTGCAGATTCAGAATCAAATTCTCGCCATTCTTGACCGAAATCAATCATACGTTCTTCAATAACTAATCCACAATCCTTACAAATAATTTCGCCCCTTTCATCGCGTGACATCAAATTAATGCTTCCGCATTCAGGACATTTTTTTATATATCCAGCAGCCATTTATTATTCACCACCTACCCAAAGTTCAGTAAGTTTTATATATGGGAACCTGATTTGCCCTTTATAAAACTTCCCATTTATCTAGTTTATACATTAGTGCAAAAAATCTTAACAACTTTTTCTGATAGCGATTTTCTTCAAACAAATGCAAAAATTATTAATATTTAAGAATCAAATCATATTAGTTATCTATTGATATAAATCATAAAAAATAAATAAAATTAAGAATTTATAAATTTATTCAAATTAAAACAGCATTAATTGAACCTTCTTGTCCAGGACGAGATGTGATCTTAGCCTTACCTTTAGAAGTTTCCACAACAGTTCCTCTTGTAATTATATTTCTTCTAACAAAATGTCTGTTAGCAGGATTCTCTAAAACTTTATCAATTTTAATTTTCGAACTTTTTTTTGTTTTAGGATCAATCAAATTAATAGTATCAACAGTCAAATTAACTTCCTTTCTTCCACCAGCCATCTTACGGATAGTTTTCTTTTTAACTTCCCCTAATTTGGTGTGCGTAGGATCTCTTCCTAATGCGAAGCCTTTCTTCTTTCTAAAGTCCACATATCTGGATCCACCTACTTTTCTTTTTGATCTTTCTTGACTAATTGCCATTTGTAACTTTCCTGGAATACATTCTATTTATAAAACTTCTTATTTATAAAAATTGTTTACCGATAAGCTTTTAAACAACCCATCTTAGCTAAAATTTATATTTTCAGGGGGATAAAGATAAAATGGAAGAAACAAGACCTTTAGACGCATTAAATAAAGCAAGAGGAAGCCGAGTTATGGTGGAACTAAAGAACGGTAAACAATTTTTGGGAACATTAAAAGCATTCGACATTCATATAAATACTGTATTAGATGAAGCTGAAGAAAGAGAGAACGGTGAAACTAAAAGAAAACTAGGAACAGTATTCGTTAGAGGAGATGCGATAATTTTAATATCGCCGGCATAAATCTAAAATGACAAAAGGAACACCATCCATGGGAAAAAAGTCTGGTAAAAAGAACTTTATCAGATGTAGGAGATGTGGAAAATCAGCATACCACATGAGAAAGAAGAAGTGTTCTAGCTGTGGTTATGGAAAAACTGCCAAAATGAGAGTTTTCGCTTGGCTAAAAAAGAAATAATTCTTTTTTTTATTTTTATTAAACGTTAAATTTTTATAGTATATATTATAAATTAAATTATATTTTCGGGCCCATAGTCCAGTGGTTAAGACGCCGCCTTGACTTGGCGGAGACCGGAGTTCGATTCTCCTTGGGCCCATTGATTCATATTTTCCAGTAAATATTAATTTAAAAGTAAAAAGCTATTGAACAAAATATGGATAAGAAATCAGATTTAAAAACTTACATTATTACTTCTGCTCAAGCAAGCTATCATGAGAACAAAGATGGCGATTCAGTTCCCTATGGCGGCGGGAAAGTAGGAAAAGCAAGACCTAATAAAAAATTACTTGAAGGTTTGGAAATTTTAAGGGATGAGTTAGACGCTGAATTAAAAATAATTCCAATTGCAGGGAAAAATACATTAGAAAATATCTTGCACCAATCTTTAGAAAATAGGGAGGACATTTTTACAGGATCAGTATTGAGACTAAATCAAAATTTACAAGTTAGGGACATTGTAGTTCCACCACAAAATGTAGATCCAACAACCGGAAAAAGAGAATTGGTGGGAAAATATGGTTCCTCATTAATTTTTGCACATTCAAAACAACGGTTTTTCCCAGTTCCAGTATTTAATTCAGACTTACCGAGATATTTATTTACAACCGGAGCGGTAACGCATCCAAATTTTAACACCGCAAATCATCGTGGAGATACTGCGGAAAGAAATCATGTTTACGGGGCATTAATAGTAGAAGTTATCGATGATGAATTTTTCAACATAAGGAATGTTCGCGCATTAAAGAATGGGCGATTCGCCGACATGGGAGAAGTTTATGATGGATCAAAGACTCCCAAGAAAATAGGCGCGGATACTTTAGTTCTGGGCGATTTGCATTGGGGCGACCACGACGAAAATGCAATAACTGCAAACTATGAAATGATAGAACATTTCAAACCAAAAAGAATAATTTTACACGATACATTCAATGGGCATAGTATCAATCATCACGAAAAAGATAATTTATTAAGAAAATCAAGAGAATTTCAAAGAGGAAGACTTTCCCTCGAGGGAGAGTTTGAAGATTTGTACTGGGAATTAGAGAGGTTAGCAAAATTCGCAGGAAAAAACACCCAGATATATGTGGTTTCTTCAAACCACGATGCGTTTTTGCCAAGATATATTAATTCTGGATCATGGATGGATAGGGATATTTGGAATTCAGACATTGGGGCAGCACTTTATTCAAAAGGAATGGAATTGGGATTAGATGAAAAAGAAATTGATGATGCTTCTTTTTTAATTAAACAAGGATTAAAAAGACATGGAAAACTTCCAAGCAATGTTAATTTCTTAAAACTAAAAGATAATTTAAAAAGACATGGCTATCAACTCGCGACCCATGGACACAAGGGTGGACACGGATCAAGGGGCGGCGGAGCAAAATCAAGAGGAATAACTGGCGGCGGAAAAAGTATAACAGGCCATAGCCACACAATGGAAATTTTCGGAGACACATACATTGTTGGGACTTCATCACAATTAGATCTCCCATATACTGCCGGCGGAGGTTCAGCATGGATTGCAGCAAATGCAGTTTTATATAATAATGGTACCGTCCAAATGCTCCCATCAATTAATGGAAAATGGAAGGCAAAAAGATAAATTAACCTACTTTTCAACACAAACTTTATAAAGCTAAATAAGTAATTCTTCATATGAAAAAGAGGGGACAGCTAACGCTATACATAATCCTAGGAATTGTAATTTTGGCAATCTTCATTATATTATTTTCAATGAGATATCAAACCCTTGAACAAGATTTCGAATCAGAGATGAATTCTATAATTGTTCCCGAACAAATTAAACCTGCAAAAGATTATTTTGATGTTTGTTTAAAAAGAGTAACTGTTGAAGGAATAAATTTAATCGCAGCACAAGGGGGATATATAAATATTCCAGAAGAAAAATATAAAAGAACAATAACTGATGATTTTTCAAATGTTTTAAACCTATATTCAGTTTATGATGTGGCCTATTGGTTTTACGAATCCTCAAATGGAATAAAAGAAACCCAAGTTCCGACAAAAGAAAAGATGGAGGAAGAATTAGGATCATACATCGATAACAATTTCAATGACTGTTATTATTTTGCAAAATCTTTTGAAGATGATGGATTTGATATAAACTATCCAGAAAGCATAATGACTGAAGTAATAATTAACAAAAATAATGTCCAAGTAAAATTAAATTCGGATTTAAGAATTTCTCTAAAAGATGTGACCTCAGATATAAATAAGTTAATGATAATATCAGATTCAAAGTTAGGGGAACTTTACGATCTTGCAGTTAGAGTCATGGAAAAAGAAAACGAAGATTTATTTTTAGAAGAAAAAACAATAGATTTCATGTCGGTTTATGAGGAAATCCCATTTTCCACAACAGAATTTTCTTGTGAAAGAAAAGTTTGGAGAAAGGGCGATGTATTAAGGGATTTCAAAGGAATCACAAATACAAACATTGGTGCAATAAGATTGAAAGACCCGACATCCTCGGCATACATAAAAACAAATAAAGATTATTTTGAAATAGATTTAATAAAACCAAATTACATAACAGAGACATTCTCTTATTCAACTGATTTTCCGATGTACATGGATGTATCTCCCATGAAAGGTGAACTCTTGGTGGGTGACGCGTTAACTCAACAAACTCCAGAAATAAGTAAATTCTTAAATTTATTTTTCTGTTTGAATAATTATCATTTTGTTTATGATGTAAAATATCCTGTTCTTATAACATTAGTTGATGAAGAGGGATTCGTATTCCAGTTTGCTAGTATGGTTATTGTAGATAATAATCAACCTAGAGAGAATTTACTTGGCATCATTAATTATGAAGATGAAGGAAATCTTGGAGAGGCATATTGTGGGAGTGCTATAACTGAAACTAGTGTTGTTGCATTAGATGCTTCTAATATGGATGAAATTGTTGATGCAGATGTTTTCTTTAAATGTTTTACAACTGAATGTAATATGGGTAAAACTGAATATGATGGACTTTTGGTTTCTAATTTCCCACAGTGTATGAACGGTTTAGTTAGTGTTAGCAAGGAAGGTTATTTTAGAGGAGAAGCAATTTTATCTACCAATGTTGTTTCTCAAGCCAGTGTTTTACTTGAACCTTTATATGATATAGATTATGAAATAAAAATTATTGAACAAGATGGTTCAATAAGAGAGCTTCTAGAAGATGAGGAAGTAGTATTCACATTAGAAAATGAAGAAGGTGGATTCAGTGTTAATATTGAAGGGGCTAGTGGGAATGTTGCTTTAATTGGTGGAGATTATTTGGCTAAATCATATTTGATAAAAGAGGCAGAGTTTGAACTTGAAATTTCTGAAGGTTCTGCTAAAAAATGTGTCAGTGTTCCTAGAGGGGGATTGCTGGGAGTATTTTTCAAAGAAGAGAAATGTTTTGATTTTGATTTTGATGAAACTACTTTAGATGAAGCTATGGTTGGTGGTGTAGAATTTGGTGTGAGATTTGAGAGGTATTCATTAGATGAAGGGGACCGAATTACATTTTATACTGTGTTTGATAAGAATCCTTCAACTTATGAGGAAGTAAAGGAGATACATGATTCGATTGAGTTCAATCATTTGTTAGGTGAATTTAGATATCCTATTATTAATTAAAGATGGAAAGTAAAAAACTAATTGCAGTATTTTGTATGGTTTTGATAATCGGTTTGCCGTTTGGTTCTTTAAGTGTTGCTGCACAGGATCCAATTAATCCTCGTAAAAGTTTAGGTGATGCTCTAAATCCTTTTGTTGATGAAGTTGATGTAGGAGAAGCAGTAATTGTTAATGTTGATGGTTATGAACCAATAACAATCAGTTCAGATTATTTACAAAATCAAGATTTTCCAGTCTATGTTTTTTTGAAAGGTATGACTGCAGGTAATATTCTTTTTGGAGATGATTCTGAAGAGGGTTCAGATCCTTTATTTGGTGGTATAAATATCAAACGAGTGGTCATTACTCCTGAGAATATGTCTTTGAGATTTATTAATGGTGCTCCAGTTCATATTCCTCCTCAAGATAGATCTTATACAGTTAGTAGTGATGGGTTAATTGATTTTGGATATATGATTGTAAATCTGAGAAAAATAAAAAATGAAAACGATCTTCCGGATAGTATTGATTTGAATATGAGTGCAAGAGTTTATTTTGATAGTGATGCAGGAATTGGAGGGTTGTTTGGTGCCCAAGATTTAAATTTAAAACCTTATTCTGATGAAAGTGATTGGCTTGAAGATCCTAGTGCTCAGGCTAAAAGTAGTTTTTGGAGTGGAAAAGGATATATTAGAACTACAAGTATTGGTGATGATTATGTGACAGTTTCTATTTATGATGGAATGCGTAGAAATGTAGTTTCCAATTTAAAATTAAATCTTAATTCAGAACCTTCGGCCTTTACTCTCCCTGGATTTTCTTCGCTTTTTGGTGAAAAATCTAGAATTGATTTGAAGGCTATAAATGGTGCTCAAGATTCTGTAAATCTTTTGATTAAAACAAGTGTTAACTCTGATCCTTATGAAACAACTTTAGTAAAGGGTATGCGTATTTTCCCAGGTAGTGAATGGACTATTTATAGTGTTAATGGAGATAGTGTAGTGATCTCTGATAATAGTGGAAATAAAAGGGAGTTAATTTATGGTACTGGTGATATTGTAGCCGATCAATGTAAGGATTTTGTCACAGTTTCAGATTCAGATCTTTCAGATTCTTCTATACCTAGTGCAAAAATGAGACATTATTGTACTGCTATATCTGAGGCAAAAAGTGCATTAGGTTATGCATTAAGTGCTCAGCCTTCTAGCGAAAATACTGAACTTCTTAAAGAGATTTATGGTCATTTGTATAAGTATTATAATGAAATTGGAGATTATGCTAATGCTTTAGAAAATCTTCAGAAAAAAGAGAGTTTAGAATTTACTACAATTGGCCAAAATGAAATTAGTGCCTTATTCAATTCTCTTGATTCTGATGGGAAAACAATTCCATTAGATAGTGGAGCCTCAATTACTTTACTTAAGATAAATCAAATGGAAGAGGTCGCTAGTGCTAAGGCAAAGGTTGGAGATTCTTTAGATTATGTTGAAATTAATGTTCATGATCCTTTAATTCATGGAATCAGAGAGGGAGATAGGACTTATGATTGGGTTGTTAGTAGTTTAAGTGAAGATAGAATAATGATTAGAAAGCATTATGATGATGGTGAGTGGGCCGATTCTTTTTCATTAGATGAAGGATATAATAATGTTTATGGTACATCTGTAACTATAAAAGATGTTGATACAAAACAATCTGCATTATTAAGTATTCTCCCAGGTTCTGGTAGGGCTTTTAGTGAATCTAATTTCATGGTTCATTTACCTATTGAAAAACGAGCTATTCAGTGGGTTCCTGAAGAGATTGATAAGAAAATTAATTCTACTACTTCAACAATAGCAAAATTGGAAAGTTCAATAGATAACTTAGAATCTTTAGTTAAGGGTTGGAAGATAGCCTGTTTAAGTGTGTTTACTTTTTTAACTGTTAAAAATTCATTTTTTGGTAATCCTATTGCTAGGCAGTTGGTTATGAGAGATTGGAAAGAGACTTGCAAACAGAAATATGTTGGTGGACAGTATTCTAGTGTTGATGAATGTTTGGAGTTTAATAGTGAAATTATAGAAGATCAAATTGATAATTCTGGTGATGCTGTTGATGTTGTAAATGATGTTATGAAGGATTTTAAAGACTTTGATGATAGTGATTCTAGATCTGCTATTTCGAATGCAATTGGTAATGATTTGAATGAATCACAAATTAGGTTGTTAGTTGAATATGGTGGTTTTGATTTAGAAGATGCACGAAATATGATTTATTTGAAAAATTTTAATGATACTGTTTATAATACTAGATTAATTGAGGTTGGAGAAGATCTTGATCTTTATTCTGATATTGATGTGGGATTAAGTTCTATAACTGATGAAGATGCGAAAAGATTATATGTTTTCTCAAAGTTTCATGAAACTAGTATGACTGATCTTCGTACTTATGGTGAATCTGCTGATGCATGGGCTATTGAATATCTTGAAGGGGAGTATGGTGCATCTGCTGTGTCTGGAGTTTATAGGGTTGAAGAAGCTACTAGAGATACTAGTACATCTTCGGGAATTGAATTTTATACATATTATAATGGTAATAAAAGAAGTGGATTAAGTATGGTTATGGATGATGAACAACTTCCTATTTCTGTGGGTGGTAAGTCTGTTTTCAAAGATAATGATGATAAACTTTATTTAGTGAATCGTGGATCTATGTTTGGTAATGAATACAGTCGCGATTTCTTTCCGAAACCAAAGATTGAATACACTGAATCTGGAAAACCTTGGATAATTCCTATGAAATTAAGGTCAGGTTTATTCGAACATTCTGAATATGCAAATTATGTTCTTGTTGGATTTGATTCTAGTGGTAATCCTGATTCTTATCAAATCTGGAATGTGGGTAGTGATGGGAAAGCTGATGTGTATAAGGCAAATTATGAAGAGAGTGATGATGTTCTAGTTATGCATGAGAGTATTTTAGAATCTAATCCTAGTGTTCTCGGAACTGTAACTAGAACATATTCTACTGCTAATGTTAAAGTGCAAGAAGGTAAAAAAGTTCCAGGTACAGATTATGCTGCTAGTTATGCCGCTTCAAAAATTCAAGAGACTTCTCTTGAGTGTATGGATTTTATGAGTAAGGGAGATTGCGATTTATTGTTCGGTGTTTGTGATCCTGTTATGTGTCCTGTATCTAGATTTGATCTTGGAGGGCATTGGAAAGTGGATAGTGTTGTCCAAACTGGGATTGTAGGAAGTGTATTTTTAGGATTACATAATTTTGGTATCAAGGAACCTTTACCAGTTTGTTTGACTGGTATACTTGCTGGCCTTCAGAATATCAAGACTCTTTATCAAGGTTATAATGAGTGTTTGAATACTGCTAAAGTTAGTGGAGAATCTGTAGGTATTTGCAATACTATCAGATCTGTTTATGTTTGTGAAATGTTGTGGAGGGAGGCAATAGCATTATTCAGCGTTCATGGGAAAATTTTAAGTTTTGTTTCAGAAAAAATATTTGGTAAGAGTGATGGTGGTGGAGAGTATATGGCTTGGCAATCTAGTTGGAAGAATCTTGAAAACTCTGTTACTTTCTTCACAAGCGATTATGCTCAAAGTGCGTTTGCTTCATATAGTTCAAGAAGTACAGAAGAACTAGGTAATGAAGTTTGTAAATCTGCAATATTTGCAAAAGCTCCAGGTGTTGGAGATTTCTTTTCTCAGTTAACAAAACCAGAAAGCCCTCCTCAATTTACTGCATGGTTTGATGAATTAGATTATACTAGTTCAGAAAAAGTAGGATTTTTAGATAAACAATCCTTGTATAGAATTTATTATCATATCTATGCTGGTGAGACTCAAGAATTACAATATACAGTCTATTTGAAAGGACCAAATCTCTATAATCTTGTAGTGACTGATCCTGAGAAAAAGATGAATCGAGCTTATTTGAAAGCTGGTGAATTCGCAGACAAAAGTTTCACAGTTAGTGGGAATAGTGGATATAATGAAGTGTGTGTAGAATATAATGGAATTACTAAATGTGGCTTTGGGAAGACTACTAGTGCATTTTCATTGAATTATTTGAATGATATGATTGTTAGGGATGAAGTTAATAGGCAGATAGATAGTGCTGATATGTGTATTCCTGATTCTCCTAGGGTTGGTCCTAGTTTGGGTAGCTTGATTACTCCTTCAAATTATGGATTGCTTAGAACTGGAATAGTTAGGGTTTGTTCTGTCACAGATCCTGATGATAATAGTGGTAGTGATAAATGGGAAGTAGTTGGGAGTTGCGGTATGGATAGTGTTGGAAGGTCTCTAGGATATTGTTGGTTAGATTCTTCTACATTTCAACTTAATGATGTTATTGATAGGGAAGAAATATTGGCCCAGGTAAGTTCGGATTATGTTGCAGACATTAGTACACAGGCAGGAATGTTATCTGCAAATGAAGCGAATGTTATGATTGATAATAATGCAAATACTAATTCACTGAATGAGTATATTCACAATTTAAGAGAAATTATGAAATACTCCAATGATAATCATATAAAAGCAAGAGGACATACTCTTATTTCTTGGAAGTATTTTTCTGAAGGTTTGAAAATTACTGGACCTGCATCACCTAGTAATGATCTAAATTGTATCGTAGAATATGATTTTGATATCGGTTGGTTCAGTGGCGATACTTTAATTAAATCTCAACATTCTATTGTTGCTAATAATCTTGATTTTAGTTGTGAGTCCGGATCTTGGTTTGTTAGATGGGATAGTTTATTTGATAGTGGAAACTGGCATAATTTGGCAAGCTTATCTGAATGTGGTGGCGATGAAAATTCTGCAAATAGATGGTTTTCTGTTAGTGATAATAATTTTTTAGAAATGTTGAAATGCAGGTATAGGTTGATTCTTCCTACAAGCGGCGCACATTCGAGTTTGTTCCAAGATGATAAAGATGATCTTCCTTTTGTATTTAATACATTAATTCCTCAAATGTCTTATGCGACTGATTGTGATGAAGGTATTAAAATTTTAGTTAATTTGGCAAGAGAGGGTCCGGGTAATGATGATGAACTTCATGTTATTGTAGGTAATGATAAGAAGACTTTTAGTAGTGGCGATTTACAAGACCGGACTGAAAGAACATCTGATGATATATATAATTTATGTACTGGTTTGACCTCACCTAATGATGGTTATTTTGTTCTTCCACCTTATGGTCCATTTTGATTCTATAAAAATTAATGCGGGGGACAGGACTCGAACCTGCGTAGACACTAAGTCACTAGGTCCTAAGCCTAGCCCGTTTGAC
>ENA-OREN01004555-OREN01004555.1-marine-metagenome-genome-assembly--contig:-NODE-4555-length-12011-cov-3.275013_pt1 | contig 12011 bp, 9 predicted proteins | sample MGYA00248624_ERZ508555 | MGnify/ENA primary metagenome ERZ508555 (study PRJEB26222, sample SAMN06267773) | marine metagenome | isolation source: Saanich Inlet, British Columbia, Canada | place...
CCATGACGGCGGGGATCGGGACGAGTGTTTTGCTGGAAACGATTTTGCTGTTTCGGGAGTTGGGCTTGGCCAAGGCGCTCCGCACCGCGCTCGGCATGAGTATGATTAGCATGTTGGGTATGGAGGCTGCCATGAATGTTGTGGATTATTTTTTGGCCGGCGGCGCGCGGTTGACGCTGTGGGTGTTGCCGCTCATGTGGTTGGCCGGTTTTCTCACGCCTTGGCCGTATAATTACTGGCGCTTGGCCAAGCACGGCAAGTCGTGCTGCCACGCCGAATGACCGCCGCCAAGCGCTTGGCCAAGTGGCACGATGTTTTTGTGAAACTGATTCCTCCAACCATGCTCGCCGCCGCTTGGCTCGCCGGTTGTGCCACCGTGCCACCTCCGCCATCGCTTGCGATTTGGGATGCTGCCGAACTGGGGCGAGTCGAGGTTGTCCGGCGGCACTTGGCCGCCAGGACGGATGCGAACGTGCGGGGCGGCATCACCGGGTTGACGGCATTGCATCAGGCGGCGTTTCATGGTCACACGGCGATCGCCACGTTGCTCATTGACGCCGGGGCCGACGTGAACGCGACGGATCGCCGGGGGTGGACGCCATTGCACTCGACGGTTTATTGGGGGCACAACGAGATAGCTGAGTTGCTGCTCGCCAACGGGGCACAAGTGAACGCAAAAGCAGGGGACGGCCGAACTCCGCTGGACTGGGCCGAGCAACTCGGCGTGGAAGAGATAGCCAAGCTCTTCCGCCGCTGGGAGCTTGACATCGAGGCAATTACTGAATGAAAATGCCTCGAGCGGCGTATCTGTTTGCGGTCGTGTTCATAAAAAACCAAAATGGTAAAAACTGATTTGAAGTTGAAGGCGCAGGTTTGCTGCGTGTCGGTGTTGTTTCTCCTGCTGGGTATGGCTTCGGCTGCAACGGCGGCGGGAGAGTCCGGAGTCAAGGCCCCGGCGGGCATGGCGGCGCTGCCGCTCACGCTGCCCAAGCCGATGTTTGTCGGCACGCCGCAGAACATCAAGGGGGTTAAGCAGCTCGAGAAGCCGCTCGGCAAGCCGCGTCCGCCGATGTTTGCGCCGAAGGGTGTGAAGAACCTCGCGCTGGGCAAGAAGATCAGCGGCAGCGACGAGGAGCCGATCATGGGCGAGCTGAAAATGATCACCGACGGCGACCGGGAGGCTGCGGACGGCAGCTACGTGGAGCTTGGCCCGTTCACGCAGCAGATCACGATCGACCTCGAGGCCGAGCACGACATTTACGCAATGGTGTTTTGGCATTACCACAAGCAGGCTAGGGTTTATTTTGATGTCATCGTGCAGGTCTCGAACGATCCGGAGTTCAAGAAGTCGACCACGGTTTACAACAACGACCACGACAACTCCGCTGAGCAGGGTGTCGGCAAGGACAACCATTACGTCGAGACTTCCGAGGGACGGTTACTCGACGCGAAGGGTGTGCGCGGCCGTTATGTGCGCCTTTACAGCGGCGGCAACAACGCGAGCGACCTGAACCACTACATCGAGGTGGAAGTGTACGGCAAATAGGCCGGTCGCGTTCCCGCTGTTTCAATTCGGCTGCTGTGTGGTGTACCCTGTAACGCCCGGCCAATAACCTGTGTGGGGTCGCGGGGTTGCTGTGCGTTCAGTCAATCCAATGAGTCGCCCCATTTTCATACTGCTCATCCTGCTCATCACGGCGGCGGCGGCGGCATTTCGTCTGCCGGATTTGGCGGAGCGTCCCATGCACGGCGACGAGGCGGTCAACGCGGTCAAGCTCGGCGAAACGATCGAGGGCAGGGGCTACGAGTACGATCCGCACGAGTACCACGGCCCGACGCTCAACTACCTGACACGCATCCCGGCTTGGCTTGGTGGCGTCGGGAGTTTTGTCGAGTTGCGGGAAGCGATCCTCCGGGTTGTGCCGGTCGTCTTTGGGACGCTGCTTGTTTTGTTGTTGCTACCGCTCGGGGATGGCTTGGGGCGGGTGGCGGCGGTCTTTGCCGCGCTGTTCATGGCCGTGTCGCCGGCCATGGTTTTTTACAGCCGCTACTTCATTCACGAGATGCTGTTGGTCTGCTTCACCGCTGGCGCAATCGTTTGCGGTTACCGCTACCTGAAACGCCCCGGCATGTTATGGGCTTTACTGGCAGGTGTGTGTCTTGGGTTGATGCATGCCACGAAGGAAACCTTCGTTATTGCGCTTGGCGCGATGGGCGGTGCGGTGTTGGTCATGCTGTGCGCTCGGCGACAGGGAGGGCAGTGGGTCAACGACATTAAACGAGTGAGGCTGGTGCATTGCTCTATGACGCTTCTGGCGGCGGCGGCGGTTTCGGTGACGTTCTTTTCGTCATTTTTCAGCAACGCAAAAGGAGTGGTGGATTCTGTCCTCACCTATTCGACGTACCTTGACCGCGCGGGCCAAACAGGTGTGCATGAGCATCCCTGGCATTACTATCTTGGGTTGCTGGGCCATTACCAATTCGCCGATGGGCCGGTTTTCAGTGAGTTGCTAACTCTCCTGCTGGCATTGGTCGGGTTGGGGTTTGTGGTTAGGGGATCGGTAGGGGGAGTCAATGCCGGGTTGCTTCGTTTTATCGCTCTTTACACGATTTTGATGACGGTTGTTTACTCGTTGATCCCGTACAAAACACCGTGGTGCCTGCTGAATTTTTATCACGGAATCATCCTGCTGGCCGGGGTCGGGGCTGCGGGTTTGTTACGATTTAAGTCGAAGATTTCCAAGGTCGCGCTTGGTTTGCTGCTATGCGTTGGCACTTGGCATTTGGCTTGGCAATCCAATGCTGCCAACAATGAATATAACGCCGACAGTCGCAATCCCTACGTATACGGTCACACTGGGTCGGACATTTTCGATATTGCCGATCGCGTCAAGGAGATGGCGAAGTCTGATGGGGATTGGCGGGACACTCCGATTCAAATCATTTGTCCGGACGATGACTATTGGCCGTTGCCATGGTATCTGCGCGGCTATCTGGTGGAGTACACCAACACGGTGGCGGATGAGACCAAATCCGCCCCGATTATTTTGATACAGCCGCCCTTGGAGGAGGCGCTCATGAGGAAGTTGTTCGAGTTGCCACCGCCCGGGCAGAAGGAACTCTACATGCACCTGTTTGACGAAAACGGCAGGGAGATCAAAATGGAATTGCGCCCGGAGGTCGAGATTCGTGGGTTTGTGTCCAAGTCCCTCTGGGATCGCCATGAGCGTGCCAAGCCGGAGGAGAAGCCGGCTGCCAAGTGAGGGTGTTTGTAGAATGATGAAGCGACAGGGTGATCGGGTTGTTGATGTGGGGGCGCGTTCCATCACGGACGCCCATCACTTTGCGCACGAGGCGATGGCCACGGTGTTCGAGTTGTACATTGTGGAGGAGGACGAGGCTTATGCCCGACAGGGGGCACAGGCGGCATTTGCGGAGGTGGATCGACTCGAGTTGGAGATGAGCCGTTTCCTTTCCAACAGCGATATTTCACGGTTGAATGATGCCGAACCCGGCCAAACGGTGGCCTTGGGGATGGACTCTTTCGAGTGCCTCTGCCGGGCGAAGGAGATGTTTGGCAAAACCGGCGGTGCATTCGATATCAGTATCGGTGCATTGTACGGCTGTTGGCTTCATGAGGATCGCACTTTGCGCCAGCCCAGCCCGAAGGAAATCCAGCATGCGCATGCGCTGACAGGATTGAATCATCTGGAATTGGATGAGTCGGGTTTTTGTGCCGAGGTGCTGACGGAAGGGGTGCAGTTCGACTTGGGCGGCATTGGCAAGGGCTATGCGGCGGAGAAAGTCGCGGAAATTCTTCGCGAATGGAGTCTTGACCAAGCCCTGGTGCTGGCCGGGGCCAGTTCGGTGCTCAGCGTTTCGGTGCCTGAAGGCATGAGCGGCTGGCCGATGAAGCTTAGAAATCCAGAAAACCCGAACGAAGTTTTAGCGCGGTTCGAGCTAAAGGAAGGCGCAGTCAGCGGTTCCGGCAGGCAGAAAGGTCAACATATTATTGATCCTCGCTCCGTTGATGTTGGGCCGGTTAAGGGCCGCTTGGCCGCTTGGTCCGTTGCTCCGGACGCTATTGCAGCGGATGCTTCATCCACGGCGTTCATGATGCTATCGGATGAAGAAATCAACGAATATTGCTTGGCGAATGCCAGAACTGCGGCGATAATCCTCCCCCACGCGGACAGCGGAGAATTCTCCAGTCGAACCGTCAGGTGCTTTGGCGAATTGGAGGAGATAGAGTTGGAAACTTAAATACTTTTCTTTAAACAAATGAATAATCAAATTGATCGAAGAAACTTCATTAGCTCATCAGCTGCGGCTGGTGCCGGACTGATGATCGCGAACAGCGCGCTTGGCCAAGCTGGCGGCAAAAAGGACATAAACATCGCGTTGCTGGGTGCCGGCGCCCAGGGGCAGGTGCTCATGAACGCTATCTTAAAGCTCGGTAGAAATTCGGGTGTTAAATTTCGTGCAGTTTGCGACATCTGGGAAAAGGGCAATCTTCGCCGGGTCTCCCGTACCCTTAAAGCCTACGGCAGGCTCGGCCATAAGGGAACGGCTTATGTCGATTATCAGGAGATGCTTGAGAAGGAGAAGGATCTGGATGCGGTGCTGGTCGCCACTCCGGATTTTTGGCATGCCGAGCACACCATCGCCTGCTTTGAAAAAGGCCTTCATGTCTACTGCGAGAAGGAAATGTCGAACAGCCTGGAGGCGGCGAAGAACATGGTGCTGGCAGGGCGCAAGGCTGAGAAGTTGCTTCAGATTGGCCATCAACGCCGAAGTAACCCCCGCTACATTTATTGCAATGAAAAGATTATCAAGGAAGCAAACTTGCTGAACCGGATTACGAATATTTCCGGTCAGTGGCATCGTAGCCGGGCCGGATGTGTCGATCTGGGTTGGCCGGATGGTACAGAGATTCCAAAGGAAACTCTAAAAAAATTTGGCTTCGACGACATGGCTCAGTTCCGGAACTGGCGATGGTACAAGGGTCTGGGTGGCGGCCCCATTGTCGATCTCGGGTCACATCAGATCGATGTTTACAGTTGGTTCCTCGACAATGCTGTGCCGTCTTCGGTCATGGCCAGCGGCGGGGTGGATTACTGGAAAGATCATGAGTGGTACGACAACGCTATCGCCATCTTTGAGTTCCCGACAAAGAAGGGGCTCGTCCGCGCCTCTTACGAGACACTCACCACGAACAGCAGCAACGGGTATTACGAATTGTTCATGGGGGACGAGGGAACTTTGCTGATTTCAGAATCCGCCGGCCGTGGTGAGTTGTACCGTGAAAGTTGGGTGGATGAAGCCAAATGGGATCCTTGGGTGCAGAAGGGCATGATTAATCTCGAGAAGGCCAGCGCCAAGGCTGCGGTCAAGGCGGGTGACGACGAGGTGGACGTACGAGAGTCTGCTACCCCGGCCTTGTATCGCATGCCGATCGAGATGAAGGATCCTTACCATCAACCCCACTTGGTCAACTTCTTTGAGTCGGTCCGGGGCAACCAGACGTTGAACTGTCCGGGCGAGATCGGCTACGAGACCGCGGTCATGGTTCTCAAGGTGAACGAAGCGATTGCCGCGGCTCGAAAGATCGAGTTGAAGCCGGAAGACTTCAAGGTCTAGCCGGTGTTTTTTTACTCGATATCATTTAGATGATTCAAGTCATCCGGACATTACTGCCGCTGGTGCTTTTGTTCGGTGGGTTTGCCGTTGGCCAAGCGGCGGAAAAGGACAAGGGACTCGGCGATGGTCATGACGGCAACCGCGCTTCCATCACTCACCTCATCGAACTCTGGGATGATAGGGGGAAGCAGATCAAGTCGGCCGATGCTCAACCACGACCCGTCTCCATGCGTAACACCTGTGGCAAGTGTCACGATTATGACACCATGGCCGCTGGTTGGCATTTCCACTCCGGGAGCACCAACGTTCTGAGCGGGCGTGTTGGCGAGCCTTGGATGTTGACTGACAATCGCATCCGAACGCAGATTCCCATATCCAACCGAGACTGGAAGGGTACCTACAAACCAGGCGATGTCGACTTGAACGCTTGGAAGTTCCTCAAAAAGTTTAGCAGCCATTTCCCTGGAGGAAACTACGGTGAGATGGCGCCTTCGGAAGATGAGGAGGGTGAAGGGGATGAGGAGGAAGTCGATACATCGGAGATTTTCCGTTGGGAGATTTCCGGTAAATACGAAATCAACTGCCTTGCCTGCCATCACGCTGATCGCAAACAAAACCAGAGCGACTCCGCTTTGCAGGCAGCGAAAGAGAACTACCGGTGGGCTGCGACGGTTGGCAGCGGATTGGCTTCAGTGAAAGGGACTGCATCTGAATTGGAAGATTTTTACGATCCAGAATTTGACGGGCAAAAAATCATCACAAGCTATGACAAGAGCCGGTTTGATTCCGAGAACAAGGTCTTCCTCGACATCGTCCGCAAACCGCCATCCAACCGCTGTTACTTCTGCCACTCCACGCAGGATTTGCAAACTCCCGGAAAGGATGAGTGGGTGCATAACGAGGACATCCATATGGCTTCGGGGATGAGTTGCTCCGATTGCCACCGCAACGGCGCCGATCACATGATCAGCCGAGGTGACATTGATCCGTCAAAGAACCCCCACGATTCGGACGGTTACCTGAAGGCTTACGATCTGAAAAAAGTCGCCTCCTTTTCTTGCCAGGGCTGTCACATGGGTAACCCCGGAGCCGATGACCTTGCGGCCCGGATGGGTGGTCACCTCGGTGCACCGGTGCCGAAACACAAGGGCATACCGCCTGTTCACTTTGAGAAACTTTCCTGTACTGCCTGCCACTCTGGTCGTTTGCCCACCGAGAGCACTGCTCGTGTTCGCACCGCCCGGATGCACAAGCTTGGACGGCACGGACCGCACGGTAGGATCAGCCCACAGCTTCCACATGTCATTACTCCGGTTTTTGCGCGCATGGCCAATGGCAAGATTGGGCCGCACAACATGATTTGGCCTTCGTTTTGGGGAACCCAAACCAACGGTGTCGTCAAGCCGCTTGCGCCGAACTTGGTACGTGAAATTGCCCCGGATGAATTGGGAATGGAAATAGCTGAACCGGAGCGTGTCAACGACTGGATAGAGTTGACCGAGAAGCAGATTGGCAACGTTCTGAATTTGATTGGTGAATATGAATGGGAACTGGAGGAAGGTGACCCTAAGCCGGAACCGGTCTACGTGGCTGGTGGTCGGTTGTACAGCCTCAGCAACGGCTTAGTCATATCGACTAAGCACGATGCGGCGGAACCTTATAAATGGCCCATCGCACACGATGTCCGGCCTGCGGCTCAGTCCCTTGGCTCAAACGGGCGCTGCGCCGATTGCCACGACAAGGATTCTCCGTTCATCTTCGGCCAGGTCGAGGTAGATACTCCAATCAAGCCGGCCGAGAAACAGACTGTGGCCATGACCAAGTTTGGAGAACTGGATCGAAGTTATTTCCAGATGTTCGCCTTCACCTTTCTGTTCCGCCCTTGGCTGAAGGTGGTCGTGATCATCTCCAGCATCCTGCTAGGCATGGTGCTGTTACTGTACGCCTTGAAAGGCCTGGACACCGTCATAAAGGCAGCCGGGAAAAAAGTGAGCAGTAAGCAGTGAAATCCGTGTCTCAACTTGAAACTGATGACTGGCGACTGAGAACTGAGAACTGAGAACTAAAGTAATGTTTCAAACCATTTCATGGGTGAGCCTGAGCCTCGTTCTCGCAGGGATCGTGGTACATTGGATCGCGTCTCCCAGCTCGCTCTTGGCCAAGCGGGAGGCGCCGGATGCCGGTGGCCGTCCTTCGTCGGGTTGCGGCGTTGGCAAACTATCCACCTTGGCCTGCGCAGTGGCTTTTGGAAGTCTGTTCATTCTATTTGTCACTGGCTTTGGCGGTCGCCTGCTGCTTGGCGAGGCGATCCACGGCTACACCCTCATGGTGCACGTTGGACTCGCCCCGGTATTCGTCATCAGCGCCGGAGTGATGTTGGTCGCTTGGAGTTACCAATGCGGCCTGAACGAGAACGACAGGCGCGGATTGGCCAGCCTACTATGCTTAAGAAAAACAGCCAAGGCTGACACGGTGAACCTTGCCTGGAAACTGACCTTCTGGCTGGCGATGGCCCTCGTGGTGCCGGTGAGCCTCTCGATGGTGCTGGGTATGTTTCCGATCTTCGGCACCCACGGACAGGAGACACTGCTCTGTCTGCACCAATACAGCAGCCTCGCGCTGACACTCGTGGCCATGATCCACGTGTACCTCGTCGTCCGCCGCAAAGCACTCTGCTCTTAAGCGCAAGATTCTTTGTTCTAGCGACTTCCGACTGTTGACTCGGAGACTTCTCATCGGCCTTACAACTGGCTTCTTCCCGGTTGTGGAACAGGCTACCCCCGTTGACGTTCGAGCATGCCGGCAGGGATTACCGCCTGACCGATGTCTATGGCGAAGCCGCGATCAAGATTCTTGCTTAAATCACTGCGCCCGGCCAAGCGCAAGAAAACCTGCGGTTAACCTGATTCAGTCCCTGTCCCACATAGCCAAGGGGTGGATTGGGTTGTCTAATTATAAGTGGCGTTTATATCTGCTCCCACTATTCTCCAATAATAAAACACTCAAGACATTATCCGTTCTATTTATTTTTACTCTTTGATTTAATGATCCAATGCAGCCCTTCAATGAGATGTTGGTGACCGAACTTGGTGTCCAAAGATTTCACCTCATGTCCTAGTTCGGTGTAGAAAAAACGACCGCCTTCGAATTCTCGAATCCAGCTGACCGGATGATCTATGCCCATGGGCTTCCCTCCGCGGGTTTTAAAAGCATCACGAACAGGATCGTAAGACTTTTCATCGACCCGTAGCAGGACTCTTACACCGGACAGACCGGTGACCGACTTGTCGTGGTTTGTCCAGTCGGCGGTGTAATCAAATGTGGGGCCAAAGCCTTTTACCGCCGGATGATTTTTATTTTTCTTATCAACGATCACCTTGGCTTTTACAAATTCTGAGTCGCTATTGAAGTCGCACCCAACCAGTTCCGTCCACCATGGCCAAGTGTTGTGGTGTACTGCAGCGGCGTGTAGCCCCATGATTCCTCCACCTGCGTGATACCAGTTTTTCAACTGCTTTCGCTGTTGTTCATTGAGCGTTTTACCGATATCGGTGGTGCTGCTGAAAATAATCGCTTGGTAGTTATTCAATCGACTGAAATCTTCCGGTGATTCTGTGACGTCCATTTGGATATTATGCTTGGCCCCGAGTCGAACGAGAAACCCGTTAAGCTCCGGCAAAGCAGGATGACGATACCAGGCTGTTTTTGAGAAAATTAAGACACGCTGAAGTTTGCCCTTTTTTGATTTATATTTATCATCTTCTCCATCGTGTGCGACAAGATTGCAGGTGGTTGAGCCAAGTAGCAATAACCCCGTCAGGAGCGTTCCAATAATGGGAGATGCCGAAATCATGTAAGACGATCTTGCAGTTTTGGGCGAACCTTGCAAGCCGAATGAACGAATCCTTTAACTCTGATTGCTGTGTTTAGGAGGTGTTTCATTTGCCTTCAGCTTTTAATTCTTCACCCGTCTTTCCGCCGTGTTTGCGGAGGAGTAGGGCAGTTAACTTTTTATCTTCTTTGGCTGAAGTTTCCTGGCCCTCGAAGGCATGGAGTCAAGCGCACCCTTGAGAAGTGTTCGTGCTGCATCAGCCTCTTTGTCCCTACCGGGGTTGATCGGCGTTTCTTCATGGCGATCACTTGTTGCGTAAAGTGTCCCATCCCGGTACAGCTTGAAGTGTTGATTTTGGGTCCAGATAATTTCCAATCCATTGATGCCCTGGCCGTGATTCTTGGCAGCTAGAGCGAACTTTGGATAATAATACTGGAAAATCCACTTCCTGGGATTGCCGGTTTGGCCGAGACACTGTGGCCAGAAACTGCGGCCATCAAGTTCGACATTGGGTAATTTGGCCCCGGTGATCCCAGCAATCGTCGGCATCATGTCCGAAAAATCAACCAAGTCATCACTCACAACACCAGTAGGAACAGTGCCCGGGCAGCTTATGATCAAAGGTGAATGAGACCCGCCCTCGGTGGCGAAAGCTTTTTCCCCGGTGCGTTGTTCCCCTCCGAAAGGATAAGTGAGGCTGCGGTGAGTGCCATTGTCGGTTGTGAAAATGACAACCGTGTTTTCCCGAAGACCGTGGCTTTCAAGCGCGTCAACGATTTTGCCAACAAGTTTGTCAGCGTAGAGGGTCATGCCTCTAAAATTCTCCAGCGCCTCACCTTTGGCTTGTGCGGTTTTGCCATCAGTGCCAACATTATCGGGTGACTTGGGGAAGGGGGAGTGAACGAGCACCATGGGGTAGTAGGCAAAGAAAGGTTTGTTCTTGTTCCTCCCTATAAAATCGATCAGGAAGTTGGTGAATATGTCGGGGCCGTAGTCATCTTTGCCTGTCTGCAGCAATTTCCCGTCCTGCATAATGCTCGGATTCCAATAGCGCGAACGCTCGGTCCCGGGGTAATTCCATAGACAATAGGTGTCAAAGCCGCATGCAGGGGCAAGGGTGCCACGATTGCCTCCGTGAAGCTGCCATTTGCCGGCAATAGCAGTGGCGTAGCCAGCCTGCTTCATCATCGTCCCGAAGGTGATCTCATCCCTGTCCAGGGTTCCGAATTGAACGTAATTCCGGATGCCGTCGCGGCCGGTCATTATCTTCACCCGACTGGGAGTACAAACCGGCTCGGAATAGCAGTGGTTGAACTTGGCTCCAGTACGTGCCAGTGCATCCAATCGGGGGGTTTTAAAGAAGGTGCTGCCGTAGCAACCATAGTTATCAACGGCTGAATCGTCCGCCATTATAAGGATAACATTGTAAGGCTTCTTTGTTTTTGCAGTTCCCTCGGCAATGGACACCAGGAAACACGCAATTATCAAAAGGAATAATCGGATCGTGAATTGTTTTGTAATAAGAACAGACATCGCCAAGAGCAATCAACCTTGCGCTGACAAGCTTGTATTATTGTAACGGCTTAATTCGAATTTTTCTAAAGGCAATTGCCCCGTGATCGCCCTGCAACATGACTGGCCCTGGTTGGTCCACATTCTCATCCAAATGACCACCAGTACTCCGGTCCACCTTTAGGTTGTCATGTATTTTGACCCCGTTGAGCATTACGGTGACAAGATCACCACGGATGGTGGCCTCGGCGGTCTGCCATTGACCTGGTTTGCGGGAAACAAATTTTGATGGTGCGGAAAAACTGTAAATACCACCATTGCCACCCGAGTTCAGTTTACCATTCTTGTAGTCATCTAAGATCTGGATCTCATGTCGACCTCTGAGGTAGAAACCACTGTTGCTGCCCGCGGGAATCATGTATTCGTAGCGCACAACAAAGTCGCGGAACTTCGAATTGGAAACAATGTCGGTGCCATGTTTGCCCTTGGGGATTTCATTTACCAGCATGCCGTTTTGCGCGCTCCAACTCTTGAGGCCGTCAGGGTTTCGAAGTTTCCAACCGTCAAGGTCCACCCCGTTAAAGAGAGATTTAAAACCCTCCTTTTTCTCCTCCTGACTGACACGATAACGGGTGTCCTGAGGTTCGGAATCCCCCTTAACCAGGCCTAATGCCCAACGAATTCCACCAAGAACGTGAGTTTGGTATTTCTCATTCTCCCAAACATCATTTCGATGGCCAAGCGATGTATAGAAAATACTGCCATTCCCCACTTTTTTGCTCCAGGCAATAGGGTAATCCCCGGGCATCTTGCTGTTTGGATGCTTATCCAGAGTCAGCAACCCGTGAACACGATTGCGGTGAAAACTTTTTAGTAGATAAATCTCATCGTGAATCGTGAAACTTTCACCAAAATGCTGAACGGCAGGATGGCTCAAATCCTGATTAAGGCACTCGACTGTTGCCTGGGCTCCGTGTGTTTGAAACTCCCCTCCGAGCATATCCACGAAGGCTGGAAACCCATGGAA
>ENA-OREN01004557-OREN01004557.1-marine-metagenome-genome-assembly--contig:-NODE-4557-length-12008-cov-4.312547_pt1 | contig 12008 bp, 3 predicted proteins | sample MGYA00248624_ERZ508555 | MGnify/ENA primary metagenome ERZ508555 (study PRJEB26222, sample SAMN06267773) | marine metagenome | isolation source: Saanich Inlet, British Columbia, Canada | place...
AGAACTCATCTTGTTAAAGCACTTTATGAAAATCTTCTTGGACCCAAAATGGGTTCCGAGGAATTAATTGAACAACCGTTCTTAAAATACGAATTAGGAATTTTGAATTCCTCGTTTTCTCCAGATGATGTACGTGAACCTGTTAACCACATTGAGATAAATGCAGCACTTGATCAAAATGTTGATGAACTTGAAGAAGATGACACTGAAACACAATTGAATGCTGAAGGAAATCTGCAATTAGATCATCTTAGAAGGGAAGTTGACACTGACTTGAGTTTGATGAAGGGTGTGTCGTCTGTTGGAATCTCATTTGTTTTGGAATCTAAAAATAACAACGAAACTCCAAACAAAATCCCTGGATTCAAAGTTTGTTTGACCTGGGGTCGCTATACCCAAAATTTAGAATTCGGGCCATTGCCTAGAATGTTTGATAGACATCCAAATTATTTTGTCACGGATTGGATTGATCCAACACAAAATTTCCAACCCCTGAAATTGACTAGCGAACCTGAAGGCCAAGACCGATTGATAACAATGAATGGTGCAACTCTTCATGTTCTTTCCAACCCAATAGAAAATTCTGGAAAATATGTTGTTCGAATCTTTTTAGTCAATGAAACTGAATATGATGTTGACACACGTCAAACAGAATTTATTAGAATTTTTCAGCCACAAATCCGTGTTATTGTTAATGATACTAGTGATATCGGTGATTTTGATTCTTCACATGTCGATGCTGAGCAAGACAATGATGACGAATTACTATATCGAAATTTGAAAACCAAAGCAAAGGGTCACCTGTGTGCCGCAGTATGGAAAGATGTTGATCCTGAATATTCTGATAATGAAATTAAAAACATAACTTGGAAGGATTCTGAAATCTTACCTGTACAGATTAAAGAAGAATTTACATGCCCTGACGTGCGAACCGAATATCTTCCATTATACACTATTTTACAACCTGACAGTAAAACACAAGAATTCAGCGCAAAAAATCTGTCAGAAAAATGGAATAAACATGACCTTGAAAACCAGCTTCGCAGTATTGAAGAAAACTATGGCAAATGGATTCTCCAACAAAAAATAGACTTGAAAGATGATCTAGAATCCAACAAAATTACTCGATCCGTTTATGACTTCGGTGATAAAAATATTAAAAATTGCAATGAATCTAAAAATAAAATTTCAGAAGGAATTGATTTTTTAATCAACAACAAAAAAGCTAGGTCTGCATTTTGTTTTATGAACTCTGTCATGAATGACAAAAGAATTTGCGAAAACAACGAGGATCTGAATTGGAGGGAATTTCAAATGGCATTTATTTTGCAAAGCCTTGTAGGTGTTACCGGAGAGAGACCTGAGGAACGAGATATTGCCGATGTCCTTTGGTTTCCTACTGGTGGTGGTAAGACTGAGGCATATCTTGGAATTGTTATCTTTGCTCTTGCATATAGGCGCTTATCGCTTGGATCTGAAGACACAGATCTAAGTAATGACGGCGGTGTTGGCGTAATCTCCAGATACACGCTAAGATTGCTTACTGTACAACAATTTCATCGTGCGTTGGGAGCTATAGTTTTAGCTGATGTAAAACGTGTCCAAAACTGGTTGCCTAATGACGCAATCACTGGGTCTGAAAAAATAACTGATTCTGTATTATTAAAAAAATTCAGCGATGGCAATTTTTGGGGAAATCAAAGGTTTTCTCTTGGACTGTGGATAGGTAACAAAACTACTCCTAAGGATTTTTCAATTCAAACAGTAGATCATGGAAAAGTGATACCTCACTGTGAAGGTGCATTGTTGCCTAAAACTGACCCAATTAATTCTAGACAAAAAGCTTCCAACGACAGTGGAAATCCAGATCAGGTGCTAAATTGTCCGTTGTGCAAAAATATTCTGTGCATATCAGATGAATCCAAACCAAGTCGTGAATTTGTTAAACTTACGTGGATAGTTCGTTCATCAAAAAATAAAGAAGAACTAGACAAACTAAATCAGAATGACTTTTTCCATAACGAAATTGAAATAAGTTCAAAACCTGAATTTGAATTATTTTCTACTTTTGAAAACAAGTTTTACTATAGATTGACAATGGCCATTAGAACAAAAAGAAAATCTATCAAATTAGAAAGATCCATTGTTGACAGATGGTGGGCTGAATGTGTAGAGTCTAAGTTAGTTAGTTCTGATGAGGACTCTTTACAATCCACATCACCTTCGATGCCTGGTTACTTTTTCCTTGATTATGCTGGAAAGAATTATGACTTTGCTATGTTTTGTACAAATTCTGAATGTACATTAAACAAATTTGAATGGTTTGAAAAACTTGAAAATGAGTTTGATGCTCATGTCCCCCAAGCTTTTAGAATTGAAAATTCAAAAAACGTTTCCTTGTCTATTCCAATTTCAGCTTATGTCTCTGATGCACAAGTTTATTCAAAATGTCCTAGCTTTTTAATTACGACTGTCGATAAATTTGCTCAACTACCGTTTGAGCCAAAGTGTGCATCTATTTTTGGAAATGTGGATGTAATTCATCCTCGTTTTGGATATGGCAGAAGAAGTACAATAGAGTCTCCAATTAGAACAAGACCCTCTAAACCAATACCTCCAAATGATCTTGTAGATGTTTCTGGGTTTAATCCTCCGTCTTTGATTTTACAAGATGAATTGCATCTCATTGAGGGTCCGCTGGGTAGTATGATGGGCATTTATGAAATGGCAGTTGACGTGCTTTGTAATGCTGGATTAAAACCAAAATACATTGCATCCAGTGCCACCATTAAAGAAGCAAAAAGTCAAGTAGGAACAATTTTTCGAAAAGAAGTTTCTATTTTTCCTAAACCTGGAATCAACTCATTTGATAATTATTTTTCAAAAATCCAAGAGGATCATTCTTGTGTTGATGAAAAACCTGGAAGACTATACCTTGGCATGTTATCGTACAAATCTGCTGTATTTCTTCCAATCAAATCTCAATCAATTATCATGTCTGAAATTTTTAAAATGCGACAATATCCTGAACTGTATGATCTAACTGATGAAGAAAAAAAGAACATAGTTGATGAAACAGAACCTTATTGGACTTTTGTTTCATACTTTACTGATTTGGCATTACTTTCAAAATTCACAAATTGGTATAAAGAAAATGTGATGGAAGAGGTGCCCCCATTGAGTACTGTAAAAATTTCTAATTCCTTACAACGGGCAAATTTTCAAACTCTTGAATCTGGATTAAGATTTTTCCCAATTCTGTCTGATATGGATATGACTTTGGATTCAGTTAGTATCTTTTGTACAAATGCTACTGGAAGAATACGGGTTGCATTATATGCAGATGGAAATCCGATTGGAAACTTAATTGATGATTTAGGAAGTAAAGAATGCAGCATTGGTGAAAATATTTTTCAAATTAGTCGGAACTTAAATTATGAAATTCACAATACTGAGAGAATTTGGGTATCTGTAATTAATGAACACTCTACTACACAATTTGAGTCTGTAATTCCCTCATCTGATGCATTTGAGATTGAACCGTTATCTGTTCCTGCTACTTTTCCAAATTCTGTACAAAACCATGTTCCTAGACAAGGAGATTCCATTAAAATCACTCTTAATTCTTCTCCACGCCAATTACTTGAGGAAAAAAATATCCAATTATCTAGTGAAACAGATTCTAAACAACTTGTAAGGCATTTGGAGGAATTGGATGAAAAAGGCAACATAGATTCCCTCCAAACTTCCCCTGTGTTTGGAACTGGTATTGATGTTAGCAGATTGGGACTTATTCAAATTATGACTCAACCAAAAACAAATTCTGGATATATCCAGTCTTCTGGACGTGTTGGTAGAAATAACTTTGGACTTGTATTGACTTGGCTACGTGCAGGTCGTGTAAGAGATCTTAATCACTATGAAAATTTTGTTGGCTATCATAGAATGATTCATAAATTTGTAGAACCTGTTACTGCTTCACCGTTTTCCAGTGAGGCAATTGAATTGTGTCTGGGTCCAATAATTATTGCAATTTTAAGAAATGCTCGTAAGATTAATGGAATTTCAGTAAGCAACAATTGGATCACTCAAGATGGTGCAAAACTTATGCGAGAACATGACGAAGATGATGATGTAAAATCAGTTAAAACTGCATTAGCAAAAATTTCTCAATCTGCCCACATTGCACCTTTTAGAAGAATGGATCCTAATCAATTCTTGATACATTTCAACGAATCCATTTCTAATTGGCATAATGCTGCAGATTATTTATTTAATGAAGAAAAAAACCTTGTTTACAACGAAAGAGTATATCGCTCAATTCCTGAAGAACACGTAGTTTTAGGAACCCCTGAACATAAGATAAGAGGATTTACTACCGTTTTTGAGGATCCTCCTAACTCACTTAGAAATGCAGAATCGACTGCTCTGTTTTCTGGTATTGGCAATGTTTCCAGTGAAATACGTCCTTCTCAATTCATTACGCGTTATGGACCTGGAACTTTGATTTCTCCAAGTGGAAAATCTCTGGTTATTCCATCAGTACAAAACATACTTGGTGATTTACGTGCTCAACCTAAATTTAATGAAGAAAATCTTCAAGGAGATCGTGGATTATTAAAATATGAAATCCATGACGCTAGAATGAAAAGACTGTTACTTCGAAGTAATAGAAATATGGCATATCGAAATCTTAAACTTTTTACTTTGCCTACTAATGCCTCACTTGAATTAACACAAAAAGATACACTCTACCATTGCAACTCTTTTCCAAAGTGGGTATTGTGTACAAGTAACTTACACAAAAATGTACGAATCTTAGCTCATTTGGAATATTCTCAGAACGGTGAATTTGTTAAATGTCCTGAATGTCAGAGATTATCTGAAAATGGAAATGCTGAAAGTAAAACATTTGTTGCATCAAAACTTGTAGTTGCTTGTCGTGAAGGACATCTAGGAGATGTAAATTGGATGACTGAAATCCATTCTACTTTTGATCCTAACTGTAATGGAAATGTGTTTGAAGTAACTTCAGGTGATAATGACAATTCAAACTACAGATGTTTAGGTCATTGGAATCAAAATAATTTTGTTCACAGTAATTGCAATGCATCAGTGAATGCAATAGAATTAACAAATAGATCTAACACAGGACAAATTAGTTGTACCACTGAATTAGTGGAAACTGGTAGGGATGATCCTCATGGATGTAGTCGCAATGGAAATATGTCTCAGGCCAAATTGACCAGTAAATATCAGATGAGTCTTAGAATGCCATTAATTTCTAGCTCTATGGAAATCAAACCCCGAAAATCAAATCTATTTAATAAATTAGAACCTTCAGCAGAAGCAATCGTAACTTTTGTAATTAATCACCCTGATGAAGAAAATGTTTCTAAAGAAGACTTTGTAAATTTTTTAAAAAGGTCAATTGCTAGAGTACAATCTATCAATGACCAGCAGATTATGGCAGTGCAGAATGCTTCTGATGACCTATTTCGAGCCGTACTTGGTCAAATTATGAATTCTGAAGGCCAAACTACTGGTGAACCTGAACTTATTTCAGAAAAACAATCATTAGAAGAGGAATTAGATAGTTTGGAAAATTATACTCGTGAACATGGCACTGGTGTAAGCATATCTGGTGGCTCAACTCACATTAGATACCCAATTACATTTCCAACACCACTAAATTTGAATTTTGAGGCAATGCCTTTTGAAAAAATTAATGTCACTCAGGTACAATCGGGATATAGTAGAGAAATTTCCCCACCAGTACCTGCTGGAACTCCCACTGAAGAAAGAGATTTGGATATTAGTATCGGTGAAAAAGTTTCACAAACTGAAAGATGTATTGTAAATCCTGATGGTACTAATGAGCAAAGATGGTATCTTGCAAATCAATTACAAGGAGAAGGTATTTTCTTGCATTTGGATCCTGATGAACATGAAGACGCAATGGATGTTTTTCATAGAGCTACAAACAATGAGAATTTCCAAACATGGACTCGAATTAATCAAGTGACATTTGATAAATTTAAAGATGAGATAAGAGATTTACGACAAAATCCAAATGAAAATGCTCAGAAAATTGACGAATTAGAAAACAAGATTTTAAAAACTCATCCGCTTTTTGTTTGGTGGCATTCATTTGCACATGAATTTATCAATCAACTTGCAATTGATTCTGGATTCACCGGAGTCTCTCTTGGAGAACGAGTATATGTTTGGGAAAGATCTCCTGGCAGATTTGCAGCTGGCATATTCATTTATGCATCTAGCCCGGGAACTGATGGAACTTTGGGGGGCTTAACTAGTTTAGTTGACACGCGCATACTTCCAGTCATTGTAAGAAAAACTTTGCAGAAAATGCAATCATGCTCCAATGATCCAATCTGTTCCTCATCAAAAATTAACGCTGAAAAAAGAAATGGTGCTGCATGCCACATCTGTTTGATGAATTCTGAAACTTCTTGTGCCTATTTCAATAAATTTTTGGATAGAAATTTAGTTGTAGGTACTTTAAATGGCTGAATTCAACATTGGCCAAGTTAAGGAAATAGGCTCATCAGGTAAGGCCTGGATGGGCTATAATTCTAGAAATATTGCAGATCTTTTATTTGAAGAATTAGAAAAAGCTCAAAACTCTATTCAGATTTCCTCATTTTCAACTGGAAATGACACTGATGTGATGAATCGTTTTTTTGATTTGCTTGAAAAAAAACTCAAAGATACCACATTTGAAATCAGCATGATTGTAAATGACGATGGAAAAAAAAATTCCCATAATACATTTGCAAAGAAAAAAATCAATGAGTTAAAACATAAAAAACCTGAACAGTTTTTTTCACAATTTTTTCAACAAACAAAAGTTGGAAATTTAAATAAAATACTACATGCAAAACTTGTTGTCATTGATGGCACTACTGCTTTAATTGGTTCTGCCAATCTTTCAAAAGGTGCATTAGAATCAAACTATGAAATCATGTTGAAGGTCACAGGAAAAGTTGCTGTTGACCTTTCTCAAATGCTGCATAAACTTTCTTCAGAAATTGAGAGAAAAACTGCATGACTATCAGAAAATATGATCCTGAAAATGCAGAATTTGAAACTAAGAGGAAATTTAATTTTACCTTGATGGATAAATTAATTCCAAAGTTTGATGAACGTTATCGTCAATTTTTACAAGGACGGATGATTGAAGACTGCAAATATACTCAAAAAAAATATTTAAAATTAATGATTAAACTACATTCTACTAAAAGATCCAAAAATACTCATTTGTTGAGATTTTTTACGCTGTATAATGTATCAGGCAATGCAAGTTATTTTGAAAAAACATTTCCTATGCCAATCATTAACCATGTACACCCATCATTCAAACACATCTATAAAAAAATCAACAATCCTTTCAATCCCGGTAAAATAGAATTTTTGCCGCATTACATGCTAAATCTGAATCATGTTTGCTTGTCCAAAACGGAATCAATGGACTACCAGTCATTTAATTATAAAATTGGGGATGGATTATACTCAAAATACAACTCAAAAGAAGGTGCCCCTATACTGTTTTCATCTACCAACATTCTTCTTTTGGGCAGTAGTGAAAATACTTTTTTTGATGAAAAAGAAATCATCAACAAATGTTTTGAATTCATTTATTGGAACCTGCCTGCTCCAAGAAAAATGAACCAACCTACCATCAACAATCTAATTTATCACTCTAGCAGCGGTGTTTATGAAAACAATGTTTTGGAATTAAATAAAACTTTGATCAAAATTATAAAAATTAAAAGAAAAACCGAATCACTGACAATTTTGAAAACAAATAAAATCAAGTGCATGTATGCAGATGTAGTTTTACTTGTGGATGATGGAAATAAGATATTTTCTGAACGACGTCATGTGCAATTAATTGAAAGTGTTGCACAGTCATTTAAGGAGGGTGATGTGTTCACAGGACTAATTGTAAGACAAAATATTTCATCCCCCTATTACTCAGTGGTAATTGGAAGCACAGGCAAAAAAATTATGCCCGATGACTTGTCGCATCTGATTAGTCTTGTAATTCAAAACAAGATTCAACTTCTGGATGAGAGTTCGGGTCTTACGTATGTGGAAAAGTTGAGCAATCTGTCTTATGATGTCTTAAAAATTATCAAAGACAATTCTGGCAAGAATGACGTTTTTCCTTCTTCATTTAGATTGCAAGAAAATTTTGAAACAGAATTAGAAAACTCCATTGAAAAATTATTTCCACTATACATGATTGATGATGAAAAAATTTACCACTTGCCGCCTAGTATGATTTCTTTTCTTTTATCTACTAACCCAAAAAATTTGAAAAATAAAAAACTGGTATTGCTAATTATAAAAATACTCAACTTGTTAAAAATTGATACTCATGATTGGGAATCAACTAGCATGTCCAAACTAACTAATCTTGACAAATCAAAAACATCTGAAGCAATATCGTTGACCTTTTTATTGAAAAATCTTCCAGAACTGTTTAATCAAATGATTTGTGCCCGACTTTTCTCTCAAAAATTCTAATTTGCAATTAATATCAATGGGCCCAAAGGGCTTCGATCCCTTGACCATTGGATTAGAAGTCCAACACTCTATCCATGCTGAGCTATAGGCCCAGAAAATGTTGAAATGCCTGCAGTAAATACCTAGATGATTTTTTTAAAGTGGGCCTAATGAGATTCGAACTCATGATCACCGCCATGTCGAGGCGGTATCCTAACCAGCTAGACTACAGGCCCACACGGATTTTGATTTAATGCGATATTTACAGTTTAGAAAAATAACTTACCTGAGGATAATTACCAATACAGACAAAAATTAAAAGGAATCATGGATTGATAGAAAATATCTTGAATGCAAAAAAGCCAACTGTGATCGAACTATTTGCAGGTGCAGGCGGAATGGCATTGGGTCTTGAAAAGGCAGGATTTGAAACAAAATTGCTGGTGGAATATGACAAAGACTGTGTTGCCACCTTACAAAGGAATAGGCCAAAATGGAATGTAAGTCATGATGATATTCATAACATAACTTTCAAAGGAATGAAAGCAGATGTTGTCACTGGAGGTTTTCCATGTCAGGCATTTAGTCATGCAGGAAATAAATTAGGATTTGAAGATACTAGAGGAACTTTATTTTATGAATTTGCAAGAGCAGTTAAAGAAATAAAACCAAAAATATTTTTAGCAGAAAATGTCGAGGCAATTTTGAGAAACCAAGATGGAAAAACAATTAATGTAATCATGGATGTTTTATCCTCATTTGGTTATAATGTTCGTTATGAAATTTTAAATGCTGTTAATTATGGAGTTGCACAAAAAAGAAAACGTGTTATTTTTATTGGAACAAAAAAAGGTGTAAAATTTCAATATCCTAAACATCAAAAAAATTCTATTACTTTATCTGATGCATTAAAGGATGTTCCAGATTCTGTTGGCAGTAAATATTCTGAAGAAAAAATAAAAATGCTAAAACATGTTCCGCCTGGTGGCTCTTGGGTAGATATGCCCGTGGAGGTTCAAAAAAAATACATGGGAAAAAGTTTCTATTCTACTGGTGGCAGGCGTGGAATGGGAAGAAGAATTGCATGGGATGAGCCTTGTCTTACCTTAACATGCTCTCCTGGTCAAAAAATGACTGAACGATGCCACCCTGAAGAAGAAAGACCGTTTACCGTAAGGGAATATGCACGAATTCAATCATTTCCAGACTCATGGAAGTTTGAGGGTAGTATTTCATCTCAATACAAACAGATTGGAAATGCAGTACCTGTAAAATTGGCAACTGCTGTTGCAAAGGAAGTTTATAATTCCATAATGCACCCTGAATTAATTAAAATTCAATATCAGGAACTGGTATATTTTCTGTAATATCTGCATCAATATCATCATCATTATAATCTATTCCAACATTTTCACTACAATAATCACTTGTAAACCATTGATCCATATTATCTAAATCTGGTTCATCAAAACCTGGAATGTCTATTAATTTTGTTTCATCTATTATAATTTCACTATCTCCAGTTCCACATGGAGGTATTTGTCCCATCATAATATTAGATGATACGCCTGTTAAGTTATCTACTTCACCAAATATAGCCGCCTTAAACAATTGGTCAGTAGTTTCTTCAAAAGAACATTTCGCCAAAGGACCAATATTACCGCGGTTAATACCAAATCTATCGATAGACATCAATGCTCCACGATTTGTCATAATGTCCGTTAATAATGACAAGTGTCTGTAATTAACATATGAACCGGCGCCATCAATAACATCCCGAAGTTCTTTCATTAATACTGAACGTGCCGCTTCGATACCCAAAAGTTCATATATTTCATAAATATCATTGGATTCAACGCGATTCTTATCTATATTTTCTACATTCATAATTTCAAGCATATTATTCCCATTGGTATCCAATACCCATTCATCAATAGTTTTATAGTCATTTTGTTCCTTAATGAGTTTAGTATTACTTTTAAACATCGACACCGTTTTCAGTGGTGAAATACCCTTAATTATAACTTTTTCACGCATATCTTTAATAAGTGTCTTAATATAATTTAAATCATTTACTTTATCATAATCGAGTTTCTTAGTTTTAAACAACCGAACCCGGAATACTAATTTAGATGAATTATCATCACTATAGACACATGATACATTTTCATCGTATTTTTGATTCAATTTGAAATATACCATTTCCATTGTAATATCCTTATTCATCATTATTTCCTTATCAAATTCAATTCTAATAATCCAATTTGACTTACAATCGTTATCTATATCCAACTCGTCGTCTACTTCTGAAAATATTTTGTATAGTTGAATTAAAGGGCGATCCTCTTCAATAAGAGAATTATTATCATCGGGGTCGAAATATATTTTGATATTTGAAACAATTTCATTTAGTTTTGTCAATTCTATTTTATTTAATATTGTTTTCGCTTTGTTTTTATCTTGTGAGAATTCATCTTCTAGATATACGGTTAATGATGGTGCTTTAATAGATTTAGACAAATGCAGTAATTCCTTCAATCTTGGCACACCTCTAGTAACATTAGATTTCTCTGAAACCCCAGCAAAGTGGAAAGTATTCAATGTCATCTGTGTTGCTGGTTCGCCAATAGACTGTGCGGCAACGGGTCCAACCATTTCATTGGGTTGAACCTTGCTCTTTTGAAACCGTGTTTTTATATTTGTTAATATATAATCAAAGGCCATTTTATTAAGTTTATGATATTTGATCACTAGTTTTGGCGACAAATAACTTCTCAAGAAAATCGCATAGAGTTGTGTACAACTATCATATTTATTGACCCTCAAACCTTTAATAAGTTCATTTAATCTTTCTAATACATACACAGGATTCAGATTTGACAAGTTCGCACCGACTATTTCAAATGTTTTCTTGGCACCTTCTATCATTCTATAAATATTAATCGGCGCCTTGATAGTTGTATCCTTAGAATTTACGAAAATCTTTGTTTTAACGAGATTATAATCGTCGAATATTTCGCTGAAATGTTCTTCGAGTTTAATAGAATAATCTCCAGTTTCTTTCATATCATTAATAGCTTGACCAGTCATAAAGGAATTCCATTTTTCTTTCTTATCAAATCTATATTTGTTCTTAATAGTTTCATAGTCATCTTTTAAATAATTCAGAACCTGGTTTTCAAGTTTACACGCATCAATACCATCCTCGCCATATAAGAACTGAATAATTGTCCCATTAGCATTTCGTACTGACAAATTGAAGGAGGTTTTAAGGTCTTCCATAGCCTTAATAAGTTTTCTTTGAATATAACCCGTTTCAGAGGTCTTAACCGCTGTATCAATAAGACCTTCTCTACCCCCCATTGCGTGGAAGAAGAATTCTTGTGGTGTTAAACCACGAATGAAACTATTTTCAACAAACCCTTTACTTTCTGGACTAATATCATATTTAGTGAAATGTGGTAAGGTTCTATCAT
>ENA-OREN01004558-OREN01004558.1-marine-metagenome-genome-assembly--contig:-NODE-4558-length-12006-cov-17.750021_pt1 | contig 12006 bp, 11 predicted proteins | sample MGYA00248624_ERZ508555 | MGnify/ENA primary metagenome ERZ508555 (study PRJEB26222, sample SAMN06267773) | marine metagenome | isolation source: Saanich Inlet, British Columbia, Canada | place...
ACACCGTCAACGTAGTTTAGTTCAGCTGTTGTAGCTGTAACACCATCTAGTAAGTTAATCTCTGTGGCTGTTGAAGTAACTCCATCTAAGATGTTTAACTCAGCAGGTGTTGCTGTAACAATAGTACCGTCAATCTCTAAGTCTGTTAAGTCAGGTGAGATTTGTTGTCCACCGTCTAATAGGTTATCAATAGTATCTAGGTTGGTATTTAACTTAGTACCCCAAGTGTCTTCGCTCGCACCGATTTCAGGTTTAGTTAAACCATAGGTGGTTGTAGTAGTATCTGCCATATTATTATTCCTTTAAAATTTACCTTTCCACACTCTCAAACGGTCAAATTCACCACTGAGTAGCATCTTTTTAACAACGTCTTTTCGTGCTTCAACGTCATCCCACTTTACACCTAGTTTATCACACACTTGCTTGAGTAGGTGAATAGGTATTGAACCTGCTAATCTACTCTCTCCGTCCTGTCCTAAACCACGTTTTTTAATCTCAGCAACACGGTCTAAGTAAGGTTGGTTTGAATAGACACTCTCAACGTGAATCTTCTGTTTTTTCTCGTCAACGTGTACCTTTTCACCTATCTTCATTTCTTAACCTTTTTAGGTGTTGATTTCTTCTTTTCGGCAATAACTTTAAGTCTAAAGTCACGACCTGCTTCTTTATCTAGTTTCTTAACAATATCGACCTCTGTCTTTGATGCGGTCACAATATCGCCTTGATAATTAGTTTTTCCATTAAGGAAAATGTTGTTTGTTAGTATTTCTACTTTCATAATAATAACCTATGTTATTAAAAAGGGTGGCATAACCACCCTTTTATTACATACTTACTAAGAAGTACTGCAGTCTACAATCATGCCTGACGCTGCTTCGTTCTTACAAACAAGAGTCAACTCAGTAAGCACTTGGCGCTTAGTTGAGTCACCTGTCTTAGCAAGAGCAGTGTTCTTAGTCGGACGCAATGAAGCGCAAGACCACATGTCGTTTTGCATGATGAATACGTCACGACCACGGTTTTCACGAGTAGGTGTGAACTCTACAGTACCCCATGGAGTTACGTAAACGTCTAATGACTTAACAACTTTCTTATCACCTGCTTGTACAGCTGAGCGTTGGTTGTTGTTACCTGTGAAACCTAATGCAATATTCATTTGGTATGCTGAAAGGTAAACTGAATCAGGACGACCACCATTTTCCCAAATAGACTGCATCGCTGAATCGAAGTCTGCTTGAGTGAATGCTGTTTGAGTACCGTCTGTACGAGCGTCAGTACCGTCACCTGTAGCATCAGAGCCACTTGTACCAGTATTAGTGATGTTAGTAGTCATCCAAGATGGAGCGCCTGCTAATTCACGAGCAGCAGTAGCTGAACCTACAACACGAGCGTTATTAGCAAATAATGCCTTCTCAATATCTAGTTTTTGCTCTTTAGCAATCTTTAGAGTTTGGTAAGCCATTTCAGCAGAACGACCTGCTTTGTCTAAACCTTCATCAGTATCAGGGATAGTTACAGCATTCTTAAAGATTTGCGTGTAGTTACCAAGACGTGATGTGGCTGTCATTGCACTAGCAGTAGTGTCGTCACCTTCAATGTGCTTGTTGTCTGCTGATGCTCTTAATGTGTCAGTCTGCCACTCATGGTAAGTGTTAGATGCTGAAACTTTCTTTAGTGATGAATAGAATGGTGTCTCTTCAGGGGAAATGTTGTAGATTACGTTTTCCAAGTCCTCACGGATACCATTTGCGTCATAGCTATCAAATGTATTTGATGGTTGTGCCATGTTATTACTCCTTTATTAGGTATTTAAAATTAAACCAAGTGCATCATCGATGCTACCTGATTTCTGTAGTTTTGCCTTTTGGCGTTTACGAACTTTCGTAGCAGAGTCATTAACTTTCTTAGCACCCGCTTTAACGATAGGTCTAGCCTTCTTGGTCTTGGCGACCGCCTTAGCCTTACCTGACATTATATCACGGTATTTCATAGCATCATGTAGCACTTGAATAGCTCTATGGTCCATCACTTGCCCGATTTCTTCAGGTGTGTAGCCATATTGCTCACGTCCTACTTCTACTAGTCTCTCCTTGATTTTGCTAGCTTTATTAGAGTCGGCAAATTCAGGGATTTTATCTTGTAGTGTTTGCATCTCTTGCTTTAGATAAGCCTGTTTAGCTTGCTTCTGCGCCTGTGAGTTGTTATTAGTCACGTGCTGAAGTTGAGCCATCTGATTATCATAAGCACCCTTTCTCTCATCGTAGTTCATCTTCTCTTCCATGTACCCGATAGGGTCACTTTCAAAAAGCTCTCTCGATGGTGGAGTTGGGGCTTGTGTAACACCACCAGATTGTATCTGCTGAAATAGTTGCTGTATCTGCTGTCGTTCGTTATTCAAAGCATTCATTACCTGTTCAGCTTCTTTTCTTCGCTGTGCAGCTTCTTGCATGCCCTTTTGGACGTATTTTTGTCCGCTATAGCCTTGCTTTAGTTCATCAAGCGTTACTTCTACTTCTTTACCGTCAACCTTGACAGTAACATTAGAAGGCGCTTCTTGAACGGCATCCTCTACCTGGTCGTATTCGTCCGACTCCTCAACCTCTTCTTCCGATTCAGTATCATAGTCTTCTTCAGTGTCTGTGATTTCGTCAATATCAGACTCAGCAGTTTCCTCTACTTCCGTAGCATCCTCTGTTATCTGAGTTTCTTCTTCCGTTGTCTCAATTACTTCTTCTGTTGGAGCAATAATGCTCTCAATGGCAGATTCAATACTGCCATCATTTGTAGTCTCAGTCGTTTCCACGGTGCTGTTCCCCTTATTTACGTTTACGCTCACTAATCTTATGGTCGTCAATGACGCTTTCCATGTAACTAGTGATGCTATCAATCGCACGAACAATGTCATGCGCATCATCTCGCTCGTCCGTAGTGGAATGAGCATTCATGAAGACCAATACTTGCCTCTCCATCACTTCTGAAATAACGTCCTTAAAGGTATCGTCATTCATCAATGTCTTTATTCTAGCAGATTTTTCCTTAATATTCATATAGTTATATTAAAATCTTCCACCTGTAACTGCCTGTGTAGGCTGTTGTTGTGGGTATCTAGGTGTGTTCTGTCTCTGTTTAATTTGCTCAATGTCAACCCTTGTTCCGTAATCCCCATAAATCTTAGCAGCATCCACTAATAAATCTTGGTCCATTTGGTCTCTCTTGCGGTCATCTTCTGCCATTGCCTTCTGTGCTTCAATCTCTAGCTTCATCATATCAGTTTGAGATTTGGCTTCTGCTTTAATTTGCTCCGCTTGTACAATCGCTTGTGCTTCAGGGGATGATTGTGGCTCACCTTGTTGCTGTTGTGCTTGGGCTACTAGTTGTTGTTCTTGCTCAGGTGTCATAGGATTAAAGTATCTGTCTACGTTTCTCACACCTGAAAGAACTAACATATCAGCCAATGTATTGCGCATACCTGTCATAGTAACAAGACCGTTAGTTGGTCCGTAAGTACTCCATACTTGCATTTGTGTTTGGAAAGCATTGTTAAGTGCCACTTGCTTTTGCTCTTCTTGACCTGTGCCTAAGCCTACATTTACTGTCACATCCATTGATGTATTCCACGAACGAGGGTCAATCGGTACATATTGTCCGTTTAGACGCATCATAGTCTCTTCACAGCTGTTTTCTACAAGAAGGTTAAGCATCAACTTAAATAGACGCTTCATGCCACCCTCAGCAAGATTTCGAGCAATTACTTCAACCTGACCTGCGCCTTGTTGAGCAGTAAGTTGTGCTGCGGTTGCTGTAGTGTTCTGTAATGCGTTAGGGTCTAAGCCCATAGAGGCTTTAGTAACACCTGTCTTAACTTGAATCTCGTCATCTAAGTATTGCATCGCAACAAGAGTCTGACCTGCAACGAAAGGAATAGCATTAGCTTGAATTGCGCCTTGTGTCTTAACACGTCTAATAGAGCCAATCTCGTTATTCATTACATCGTCCATGTTCACTTGCCCTTCAACTACATCAATAGATGGGTTGTTTACAAGTGATACGTTATCCATCATGCCTCTTAACATAGCAGTAGATGAGTCTTGGTCGTTCATGATTAAGTCAGCAATAGAGCGTCCGAAGAATGTATGAGGCTCAGGGTCGATTTCAAATACCGCAAAAGGAACATCACCCCATGGCTCAAAGTCTAGTAATTCTTGATTACCACCACCTAGAATGAATCGGTGCATGGTCGCTTGACCTGTTCCGTAAGCATCAATCTTCATGTAAGCCTCTGTAACCTCTACTAATTTCATAGACGGGTCTTGTGATTGTTCTTCGTCATCTTCAGAATAACCACTACGCTCAAACTTCTCTGAATCTGAGAATGTGTCATCTACTGAGTTGCCTGATAATTCAGATACAACATCGAAGTCATATCCCATGCCCACCAAGTCACCAACACGCATTTCTGTTTTGTGGGCGACTACATAAGCATCTTCTACGCTTCTAGCATTTCTATCTACAAAGAACTCTTCAGGTGGCACTGATTCAATCATCATTTTGCCTGATTCTTTGGTACGACTAATCTTTAGCTCATACTTTGGCATTTCAATTTCCATACCAAATTCATCTAATGACATTTCTAACTCAGTAGATTGCTCAATAACCGTCACATTGTCCTCATTTACGATAACAGACATTTCTTCTTCAGTTAGGTTTGAGTATGTGTGAATTGTTGCTTCGGTACTATCTTCCCAATATGCTTTTAATACGCCCGTTTTCTTGACTAGAGCGTCATGGATTGCATCATTAAGCAAAGTATAACCGTTAAGCTCGTTAAAGCGGTAATGAGCATATTTGGTAGCTTGGTCAGCACCTGCAACCTCTGCTTGAGTTGATGGCACATATTCAACAGGATTGTCTGATGATAGGAACACTCTCATAAGGCTAGGCTTGATAGCACGAACTGTATCACGTACTTTAGTCGCCACAATCTTAGAGCGTCCTTCTTCTTCACCAATATCAGTCTCGCCATCAAAATAACGCTGTGCTTTGATACGGCTTTCTGTAATTTCACTTTCTACGAAGTCAACAGCTTCACTAACAGCATCACTAACAATACCTTGGATGTCGTCTTCGCTCATTTGCTTTAATTCTGCCATTTTTATTCCTATTGTCCGAATAAGTTAATTAGACCTTCACCAATATCACCGCCTTGGTCAGCTGTCTCTATTGCTACGCCTCTTTGAACGCCTCGTGATAATCCGCTCCCAAGTTGCATAATCTTATCTTGTAGTTTAGCCATCCATGACTCATCTAGCAAGGCTTTTCTAACAAAATCAGGGTCTTCAGATAATAACAAATCTACTAAGTCACCTCTTTGCTTTTCACTCATTTTAGGTCTCATACTAGCAACCAACTTAGATGCAAGCCCCATCATTGCTGTAGGGTCTCCCTGAGTTGCTCTAGTAGTTAAGCCTAGTATATCAGAAGCCTTCTCTTGAGGTGCTGTTGGTGAGCCATACATTACTCTACGTTTTGTTTGTTGCGCTTGACCTGCAATGTTCACTTTTTGTAATAAGTCATCAATCTTCTCATCAGGGAATATGACCCTAAGTAACTCATTGAAATGCTCACCTTCTTTAGAGGCTTTCTCAAAGAACGTAGGCATCTTTCTAACCTTGTCTCTAAGGGCGTTCATTGCACCTGCTCTAAACGCTTTTAATGTAGCCGCATTCTGAACAGAAGGAGTTGTTCCAATTAACCTCTCCATATCTACTGATAGCTCATCAACATTCTTATTTAAAGAGCCACGACCCATCTTAAATGCGTCTCTTGACTTTCTGATAGTTGAAGCGTTTTGTCTTACCGCTTTAAGTGATGGCGCAAAGTCATCTAATAGAGTTCTAAGTTTTGACTCTAGTGCGCCTAATGGCTCACCTAATGCGCCTTTACCTGTCTTGAACGCACCACTTGTTGATTCTGCTAGACCTCTACGAACAATCTCAGCATCTTCAAGTGTAGGCATTCTAACAATCTTAACCTCGCCATTCTTTCCTATCGTGTAGAAAGGAACTAAGCTACCTTTTGCTTGATAAATCTCACCTAGCGCTTCTTTAGCATTAGGGAATCTCTTAACAGCGTCCGCTAATGTGTCTACAATTTCAGGTGATAGTTGTTGAGCGTCATCGAATACACCTTTATATAGTTTTCTTTCTTGAAGTTTAGCTACGTCATCTGACGCTGTGTAAGCTCTATATACATTGCCATCAACATCAGGTGTTAAACCCTTTTGCATTCTTTCTAAAGCAGTGTCTTTTGTTTCTTTCGAGCGTCTTGAAATTGTCTCACTAATCTTAGCGCCTGGCGCACCCATCTCTGCTCTGAGCGCTCTTACTACCGCCTCAAGAGTTTGGTTCTCAGCAATAATTTCCCCGTCCGTAATCTTTTGTAGAATCTCATCATGAGAGAAGCCTGTAGATTCAACTAGTCTTTGTAATTCTTTACCTACTACTGTAGACGCTTGGTCTCCGAACATTTGACGTGATTTGTCCATAACCTTACTAACAAGCGAGCCACCCACATCCATAGCAACACCTGCGCCACCTGAGAACAATGCACCTGTAGCAGCACCAAAAGGTACTCTTTGCAGGTCTTCTATTGCGCCCTCTTCACCTGTTCCATATCCTGCCACTGCGCCTTCTGCCATACCACGTTTTATAAATGGCATTGCTTTTTTCATTAAACCTGCTGTTTTAACCGTTGTTGCAGGTCCTGTGCCAGGCACGGGCAACAGGTATGCTGCGGCTGTTGGAGCGATAGCACCAAGTAATTCCATAGTGATAGCCTCACCAGGAGAATCCTTTTGATAAGCACTTACCTTTGCCCTAACCTCGTCTCTGATTTCTTCATAGCTTCTACTTCCTGGAGGAATAGCTCTAATAAAACCCTCTAGCTCATCACCAAAACCCAAAGTAGCACCCTCTAATCCTGCTCTCCATCTCTGTGTTGGAGCTTCAGGTTTGGGCATTGAGGGGCTAGCCATTGCACTGTTTAATGCTTGTTGTTGTTCAGGTGTTAAAGCCATTACTTGCTCCCTTTAAATAGCATCTTGTCTGCGAAAGGCATGGCGTTCCATTGCTCTTCCGTGACTTGTCCTTTTGCCTCTTGTGGTAATGAATTATAGCTAGGTGCTTTGCCTAGTGCTTGAATATAGCCTCTCATATCGTCTGACAATAAAGGTTGGTCTCCTAGCATAGACATCTGCTTGTGGTATGTAGGTAGGTCAATTTGTTGTGACATAAACGCTCTACCAATGTTAGCTCTCTCAATAGCCCTCTTAGAGTTATCAACTAATGCTTGTTGAGCGATGTTTCTAGCTTTAATGTCTGATGAAATAGGACCTGCCGCTTGGATTAATAATTCAATATCCTTGTCTGACATTGGACCTTCACCTGCTGTTCTTTGTCCTTTAGCTACACCAACCATTTGAGATTTATAAGCATCTGCTGCAGCAGAGAAGCCTGTAGGAATAAACCCTCTTGCTAAGTTAGGAACACTATTTAGTGTCTCATTCTTACCTAGCTCCATAAGCGTAGTAACTTTAGCCATTGCGTTCTGTGCGCCAACACCTGCGTCAATATGTCCTTGTGCGCCTTTCATAGCGTACTTTTGGAACTCAAAGTCTGACTCGTCATTCATGTTGATATTAACACCACCACCACCTACAACACCTGCGTCTCTCATCTTTTTAAACGCTTCAGGGTCTTTTTGCCATAATGCCATCTTCTCAGCTAATGCTGAAGGCTTATCTTTACCTAACATGCTCACGGCTGTCTTCGGGTCAATGATTCCTTGTCTAAGCATCTCTGCAAGCTGTGGGTTAGATTTGGATAAGAAGTCAGCTGTTTTATTAGCCTTGCCTTTGCCCTGCAACATCTTTATCTTGTTTTCCATAGACTGAGCAATATTAGCATCAGGCTTATGACGTAGAGAGTTAAGTGCGATAGTCATCCTAGCGCGACTTTCTTCATCATTCCAAGCATTTTTAAGACCGCCTAAAAAACCACCACCTTGTTGCTGTGGTTGTGGCTGTTGCATCATTTGAGGTTGATTTCCAACATGAGGCTGTCCACCAATCATTGCTTGTGGGTCAATCATGGTATGTGGATTTGCTTGCGCCTGTTTGCCGAACATACTTAACAAATTCTTATTCTTATCGTCTGAAAAGTAATTGCCTGCTAATCCGCCTAATAATCCTGCTACTAAAGGACTCATATATTTCTCCTTATCTTAATGCGCTGTAATTAACAGCATAATATCCATTATCCATTTTAACAACAGCATTAGGGAATAACTCCTTAACCTCTTGTGCAATAACACCAAGTGTGTGATTCATGTCAGCGCCTAATTCTTTAGCACCGTCAATCCATTCCCATTTGTAGATGTTTAAGCCTGATTTAAGCTGACCCATCTTAGTGATGTTCTTCTTTAATCTTCTATCTGAAGGGAATAAACCAGGGATTTGACTCGCTGCCGTCAAGTATCCAAACAAACCAGGACTCGAGGACTCTGTTGTGCTTGTTGGTGTACCTGTTGCGCCTAGTGCTTGAGTTACATAGCCTAGACCTTGAGCAGGATGACCTGTGTAACCACCATACTGCTGTTTAGCCGCATCAATTAATGCTTGCATCATAGCCTGTTGCTGTGTTCCTTGCTGTGCCAAGTTGCCTTGTACAGTTTGACCCATGCCGAATCCTAAATTAGCTAAGTTTCCTAGTTGCTGTGAAGCGCCTAATCTATTCTGTGAGCCTTGTAAGCCTGCCATCTGATTTAACTGCTGTGCTTGCATGAGGTTCTGAATGTCTTTCATGCCTGCTTGTTGGTTAGCTAGTTGGGCTTGACGTACATTACCGATATCAAATTGTGAAGCCTGTTGGTTCAGCTGACCTGCTCTCAATCTATTACCAATATCAAATTGTGAAGCTTGTTGGTTTGCAAGCTGTTGCTGTCTGACGTTGCCAATATCAAACTGAGAAGCTCTTTGATTAGCAAGACCTGCTTGCATACGACTAGCAATGTCTTGTTGTGCTGCTTGCTGTGCTTGTTGGAAGTTCGCTTGTCTAAGACCTGTAGCAGATTTAGCCATTTGCTCAGTAATATTTCTACCCATCTCACCCATAGCAATACCATGACGTGAACCGCCAAACGCACCTGCTGATGAAGCTTGTGAGCCTAAGCCTGTTAATGCTTTTTCACCACCACGTAGAATATCACCCTCTGTTGATTTAATTACAGCATCAGTATATGGATTCATGTAAGGGTCGAAATTAGTACCTGACAGTTGTCCTGCTTGTACTTGAGCGCTTTGATTAACTCCGCCTATAGTACCACTTTGACCAGGGTCTCCGATTCTTGTACTTTGATTAACACCACCGATAGTAGCACTAGTGCCTGGTACACTTACCTGTTGAGGTCTATAACCCATCTCTTGCTGTGCGCCTTGCATAGCACTTGTGATACCTTGTGCCGATTGAGTGTTGATATTAGGCTGTTGTGCTGTAGGTCCTGTATTAGCAGGAGTATATGGAGCAGGTTGTGGAGTAGGTTGTGCTACATTGCCACCACCTTTTCCGCCTTGAGTGGGTTGAGTAGTATCTGTGCCTCTATTATTTATAAGAAAACGGTCTGGGTCTAAATTAGGATTAGTATTCTCTATACCTGTATATTTACCTTGGTCATTCCATGTAAATCTCTCACCTGGATTAAGCGCCACAGCAGGTGTAGCGCCTCTAAACCCTCCAGGAGGTTGTTGCATACCACCACTACCTGGTGCGCCACCAGTAGATGTTAGACCTCCTACTGGACGATAATTAACAGGTTGTGCTGTTGGTGCGCCTGCAATATCGTTAGGACCAAATGTTCTTGCTGTTGGTGCGCCTGCTGAACCTGCCATTATACTTTCTCCTTAATCATTACTTCTTGGTTGTTCCAAAGTCTTGGTGTTAGTGTAACAGCAACATTACCTACTAAACTAATAGCTGATTTTACTAGCGTGCCTTTGCGCTTTCCTAATACTGAATCAATAATAAACTTGTTGTAAGTCTTGTTGTTGATAACAGATAGCCACTTGTTCAATAAGTGCATGCCGTATGAAGTCTCAGCTGATGCGTCCTTAGAACTATTAACAATAGCCTTAAAGTCTTCCATGTCCATGTTTCCAAATTCTAGCGCTTGTCTAGCCACACCACCATCACCTAATAGGGTCTCTGTGCCGTAACCATTAACTGTATAAGTATTATCACCATCAACCCATAGGTTGTACACTGTAATTCCTTTACCTCTCTTAACAACAGGAGATTCAATCTCTTTAGCGTCAATCCAAGGTTGGTTTCTTTGTGTGTAGTCTAAATCAGCGCTCACCCACTCGTCATTTACGATGATTGGATGGTTCTGTGTAATAAACGGCTTATGTTTAGAATCAGGTGAGTAGATAACAAAACTATCATCCCAACTTACTTTTTCAATATATTTAACAGTATTAACTGATTTACCATCAGCAGACATAACCTTATCGCCTATCTTAAAGTCAACAATAGCTTTGTCCTTGCCTTCAGCATCTGTAACAAGAGTAGAGTCAATGAAACAACCACTGCTACTGCCACCGCCTGATGAACCACCGCTATCAGGATTCTCAACGCCAACACCGTCAACAGTACCATAATCATTACCGCCAAAATCAACACTACCGTCAGAACCAACAGAACCACCAAGGTCGCCACCGTTAGACATGCCACCACCTGAGTCGCCACCATATCCATAAGCACCGTCAGGATTAGTAACACCAACGCCATCAACAACACCATAATCAGGGTTGCCTACTGAGTTCCAATCGATGCCACCGTCAGGACCAACAGCACCACCAAGGTCAGGACCTGAACCACCTGAAGTGCCATAACCATAAGCACCGTCAGGATTAGTAACACCAACACCATCTACAGTTCCGTAGTCAGCGTTTCCTGTAGCACCCCAGTTGATAGAGCCATCATCCATAACATAAGAGCTAATATCGCCACCATCTGAAATTTGATTATCGTATAGACCCGTGCTAGGATTGTAATCAGAGTAAGAGCTGAAATTACCTGAATTAACTTGTTCTGTAAATGAAGGACCTGTGATAGTACCGCCACCACCAGGTTGAGTACCTGCTCCGAATAAGGCATCATATTGTGCCATCGTGCCAGGTTGCTTCTGTCTTAGAGTATCAATACCTTGTTCAAACATAGGCGCTGAAGAATACCCTTGAACACCACCTGCAAAGGTTTGTGCTTGTGGCATGCCTTGATATGCTGTAAGTTGTCCTGGTTGGGAGAGACCAAACGCCTCTGCCGCACCGATATTAGCTTGTGCCGCTACCTGTTGAGTGGGGTTGAATGCTGCTACATCAGGACCATACCAAGGCATGTATCCCATACGCTGTATATCTTCTGCTCGTGCAATATTTCTAATTGCAGGCTCTTCCATCCACTTAGGTATTTCTTGTGCGCTTGAACTACTTCCGCCTTTTCCACCACCACTCATACTAAAACTCCTTTCCTAAAATAACGAGTTGTTCTTTCCAACCGTATTTGTCTAAAATCTTTTTCCACCCTGGACGACCTGCTATGGTCATTCCTTGGCATCCTTGGGTCTTAGCCCATTTTACCGCATCTGCGTGCATATCTGTAATCTGTTCAAGTTTCCCACCTGCCAAAAAGACGTGTAGGACTTTCTTCTTAGGATACACTACTATCTCTGTTACCGCACAGCCTTTTTCACCGCTCCAAAGTTGCATACTTCCTTTTAGAACACCTTCAACCACATCAATAAAGTCATGTGTGTTTCCACCCTTGTCTAAAGCAGACTGTATCCACTCCTTACATCTTATTAATTCTTCTTGTACATTCACGTTGTTACCTCAACTATTGATAGAGTAACGCTCGGTGTAGATGGTGCAAATGATGTTGCGGTATTATTCTC
>ENA-OREN01004559-OREN01004559.1-marine-metagenome-genome-assembly--contig:-NODE-4559-length-12005-cov-6.243712_pt1 | contig 12005 bp, 11 predicted proteins | sample MGYA00248624_ERZ508555 | MGnify/ENA primary metagenome ERZ508555 (study PRJEB26222, sample SAMN06267773) | marine metagenome | isolation source: Saanich Inlet, British Columbia, Canada | place...
AATACCAAGACCTACTATCCGAAAGAGGCATGATAGGCCTTGATCTGGAAACCACTGGGCTGAATAGAAATATTGAATATGAAAGACCCACATCCGCTGCAATCTTAGAGGCCAATGAAGATGTCAATCAACCTGATGTCATCATTAATAATATGTGCCGCCTGCCTCCACATGTATTGCCTGATGCGGGAGCTTTAGAAATCACTAATATAGACCCAATGAAATTAATGAATGAGGAGCTCTCCCTTTTTGAGCTTACAAAATTAATTGCAAGCTACTTGATTGAAAACCCTCAAAAAATCATGGCAACCTATAATGGGGCTTCCTACGATCTTATTATTCTGAGACATACTTTTTTTTCCTCTTTATACAATCCTTATTTGCTCTCGAATGGCCTAGAAGATCGGATTCATGTTGATCTTTATAAAGTGGTACAAGCCATTTACTGTTTCGCGCCAAGAAGCATTGATTTCCATAGAGATGCAACAGGAAAAGTTAGCTTGAAACAGTCTCTCCTTGCTGAAGCGAATGGCATTGACCCAGGTGATGCTCATTCAGCAATTGATGATGTAAAAGTTTTATTAAAATTAGGCAGCCTTTTTAAAGAAAAAGCACCAGAAATATTTTTCTCTGCTATAGGTTCAGGCACTAAAAAAAGAGCCATTAAGCAAATGACGAGTCAACTCTTTTTTAATTATGGTGAAGTAAAGTACAAGGATCGTTTAGCGGTAAGAAGAACGCCTACTTTTATTTGTGCGGATCCAAGTTACTCTAACAATATGGTTCATTTTGATTTGGTTTATGACCCAGAAGACTATCTTTATATGACGGCTGAAGAAATAGCACCACTCATTAATAAAAAGAACTCACCTTTTTTCAATATAAAAGCAAATGCGAGTCCAGTGATATTGCATCCCAGCCTATGTGAAAAAAATAACCTCACTACAGAGCAGGCAACAGATAGAGCCACAAAGGTTCAAGAGAATAATAGTTTTAAAAACAATGTAGTGGTTGCATGCGATATCAATAGTAAAAAAAGATCGCCATGGGAAACCGCTGTTTATCCTGAATCACAAATCTACAGTCAGTTTATTGATAAAAGAGAGCGCCTCCTCAGTGATGCTTTTTTAAAAGATCATGATTTAGAACAAAGAATGGAGATCATGCAGCAAATGAACGATCCAAGATTAATAGATTTCTCAAAAAGAATCATCGCAATGGAACACAATAATTGCGATCCAAAAATAAAGATGAACTTCCAAGAGTTCGAAGCTCAAAGACTTTTAAGCGAAGATGATGTACCTTGGAGAACATTGCAAGATGCCTGGGCTTCCTTGGAAAAAGTTGAAAATGCAGGGAAAGAAAACATTGCTGTGATGGAAGCAACTAGAAAATATTACGCATTGATTGAAAAAGGAGTGAATAGTTAAGATGGATTTTGAACATTCAAAAAAAGTAACTGATTTGGTAGTAAGACTGGAAGATTTTATGGATAAACATGTTTATCCAGTAGAGAAAGAATATGAAGATTATTTCAAAACAACCGATAATTTATGGAAATCTCCTCCATTAATGACAGAGTTAAAAGAGAAGGCAAAACAAGCAGAATTATGGAATCTCTTTTTACCTGAATCTGAACGAGGAGCTGGCTTGACCAATTTAGAGTATGCACCTCTTGCTGAGGTGATGGGTCGAGTGACTTGGTGTTCTGAGGTTTTTAATTGTACTGCCCCTGATACTGGAAACATGGAAGTCATAGATCGATATGGTTCAGAAGAGCAAAAAGAACAATGGTTGGAGCCATTGCTCAGAGGTGAGATTCGATCTTGTTTTTCAATGACTGAACCTGAGGTGGCCTCCTCCGATGCTACTAATATAGAATCTCCCATTGTTTTAGATGGTGATGAGTATGTCATTAATGGGAGAAAGTGGTGGAGTTCAGGAGCCATGAATGAGGCCTGCAAAATCATAATTTTTATGGGAAAAACAGATCCAGACAACCCAGACAGACACAAACAACAATCAATGATTCTGATTCCAATGGATACACCAGGGATTACAATTATAAGACCACTATCGGTATTCAACTATGTTGACCCACCTTTTGGACATGCTGAAATTAGTTTTGATAATGTAAGGGTCCCAAAAACAAACATGATTTTAGGGCCAGGTCGCGGTTTTGAAATTGCACAAGGAAGACTTGGGCCAGGAAGAATTCATCATTGTATGAGGCTTATAGGAGTTGCTAAAAGAGCTTTGGAATTGATGTGCCAAAGAGCAGAAAACAGAATAGCATTTGGCAGGCCACTAAGTGTTCAAGGATCTGTTAGAGAAAGTATTGCACTATCAGCCAGTGAGATTGAGCAATCTAGATTACTCACTTTGATGGCAGCAGATAAGATGGATCGTTACGGCAATAAAGAAGCAAGTGACTTGATCAGTATGATCAAGGTAGTATGCCCTCGAATGGCATGTGAAGTGATTGATAGAGCCATACAAATTCATGGTGCTGGAGGTTTATCAGATGATTTTTTTCTAGCTGGAGCTTATTCTTATGCGAGAACTTTAAGATTAGCAGACGGTCCAGATGAGGTTCATTTGTCATCTCTAGCAAAAAAAATAATACAAAGAAATCAATGATTCAATGACAAAGAATGTTCACACATTAGATGTTCAGGTACTAGATGAATATCTAAAAAGTGAGATTGATGATTTCAAAGGGATTCTAGAATCTAAGAAATTCAATACAGGGCAATCCAATCCAACATATTTACTTAACTCCGGTGAAAAGAAATATGTTTTGAGAAAAAAACCACCAGGAAAATTATTGCCATCAGCACATGCCGTTGATCGTGAATACAGAGTGATGAAGGCTTTGAGTAATTCAAGTGTGCCAGTTCCTAAAATGCTCCATTTGTGTGAAGACGATTCCATCATAGGGACTATATTTTATTTAATGGAGTTTGTGGAAGGAAGAATTTTTTGGGACCCAACACTGCCTGAAGTGAATAAAGAGCAAAGAAGAGAAATCTATGAAGAAACCAATAGGACTCTAGCAGCATTGCATCAAATTGATATTAAAAAATTAAATCTTGAAAATTTTGGAAAGCCTGGTAACTACTTTGAACGTCAAGTTAATAGGTGGATTCAACAATATAGGGCAGCTGAAACCAGTCAGTATAAAGAAGTGGAATCTTTAATCGTCTGGCTGGGAAAGAACATGCCGAAAGACGATGGCATGGTCTCAATTGTTCATGGGGACTATCGTTTATATAATATGATTTTTGATCCAAAGGAAACGCAGATCTTAGCAGTTCTTGATTGGGAGCTCTCCACTTTGGGTCATCCTTATGCTGACTTAGCTTATCAATGCATGAGTTGGTATGTCCCTAAAATAGGCATAACACCGGGATTACTCGATGCCGATACAATCGCTCTTGGTATTCCATCTGAGGAAGAATACGTAAAGAGCTATTGTCAAAAAATGGGCATATCTTCTATTCCAAATTGGTCTTTTTATCTAGCTTTTGGTTTTTTTAGACTGGCTGGTATCGCACAAGGTGTTTACAAAAGATCACTGCAAGGCAATGCTTCTGCTGATAATGCTAAAGACATAGGGGCCATTGTTCCAATACTTGGTAAGATTGCAATGTCTATAATTCATAAAAATAATTAAATGAAAAAAAACATTTATACATTACTGTTTTCCACTCTTTTTTTTACCTCCGTTTCTATGGCTTCGAGTGACTTCTATGTTGAAGAGGTATCTAAGAACCTCATTGTTTTCACTCAAAATGATCAACAAGGTCTAATTATTATCAATGAAAATAGCTCCATTGTTGTGGACCCAATGAACCAAGAGACCACTAAGAATATTCAAAACTTTCTAGCCACCAATGATAAACCAATGATTGGTCATATCATTTATTCACATTCACATTGGGACCGAATATCGACAGGCAAAGCAACTTTAAACAAGGATATTGAAGTTATAGCTCAACAAGAGTGTGGCATGTACTTATCCAACAATAATAAAGATGTCCTTGGACCAACGATATACTTTCAAGATACTTTTAAAATAAGTGATGAAGGAAAAGAAATAGATCTTTACTATTATGGACCCAGTCATGGAGAATGCATGATTGTTATTCATTTGGTGGAAGAAAACCTCTTATTCGTTCCAGATTTACTCCATACAAAAGGGGCAAGCTTCCCCAGGGATCCAACACTGCCCTATCTTAGACCTTCAACATTGATCAATTTTTTTACTGAATTAGAGAAACTTGCAGAAGAGAAAGAAATAACATCCTTCATCGGTGGACATAAAGAAGATAAGCTGATCGGGATGACATCAATCATTGCAGAACAGAGAATTTTTTGGGAGTTAATAGAAACGACAGCTGTACAAGCAGGAGAAGATGGCATAATCAATCTTGATAATTTTATTGACCTCAAGAAACTAGACTTAGAGCCCTACCAGCAATATGAAAATTATAACTCGGAAGATCTAATCAATATCATAAGGCGGTACACCTCATTTCAAAATATGGGGAGATAAACTATGAAATCTCAACATATTATAAAACTGATATTAGTCCTCATTGTGATTGTGATCAATGGCTGTGCAATACAACCAGAACCCATTAAGGTGGCTGAATCAGATATCAAGTTATTTGGAAAATTAAAGACTTGGGAAATTGAAAAAATTTCAGAACGTGTCTACGCATACCGTTATACTTTTTATCGTAACTTCTTCTTAATTGGGGATGAAGGAGTAATTGTAACCGACCCATTAACTGTTGATGCTGCATCCATACTCAACAAAGAAATTAAAAAAATTACTGATAAGCCAATCAAATATTTAGCTTATTCACACTCTCATTGGGATCATGTTTCGGGTGGACAAATTTTTAAAGATCAAGGTGCTGAGGTTGTTGCTCAAAGAAAATGTAAAGAAAATTGGATCAATAACCCTAATTCTAATGTGGTTGAACCCGATACTGTTTTTGAAAAAGAATACACTATTTCAGTTGGAGGAGCCTCATTGGAAATGTACTATTTTGGACCTTCGCATGATAATTGCCGAGTTGTCTTTCTGATTCAACCCGATCGAATTATGTTTATTGCTGATGATGCCAATCCTCCTAATGCTTTAAATATGATTTATGGTGCGGGTCTTGCAGACACTTACGTATTTAATCTTGTTCCTTATTTTCTCAAAGCTGAAAGGCTAGCAAAACAAAAAAGGGTTAAAAGTATTATAGGATCACACATGAGCTTTAAAGATCGACCTATGAATCTTGTATCTGGAACTATTGGCTCTATCAAATCACTTAAAGAGCAAAGACTGTTTTACCAATACACTATTGATGCAGTTCAAAAAGCACTGGATGAGAAAATTAACCCTGAAGAAATACCTGATTATTTAATTAAAAAAGGTGTCTTAAAAGATACTATTATTGGTTTTGATGAGGCAAAAATGAAAGTCTTATACAGAAGAATGACGAATTATCTTTTGACGGGTGAATAGTTGAGAAATGAACAAAAAAGATAGTATCCCATTAAATAAAGCTCTTAGATTAAAAAAAATCTTAAAGTATTTATCAAGTCTGAATGCACTTGTATATAGACTATCTGGTGGCAGACTTTGGAGTAAGTGGTCAGGTAAATACCCGATCATGATTCTTACAGTTAAGGGTAAAAAATCAAACATAATGAGAAGCATCCCTTTAATTAAAGTTACCAAAGATGCTCAACCAATACTTGTTGCATCTATGGGTGGCATGCCGATGAATCCAACTTGGTACTATAATGTCGCCTCAAACCCAAGGGTATCAATCCAGATTGGAAAGAAAAAAAAATACTACTTAGCCAGACAAGTCGATGATGATGAAAAGGCCTTGCTTTGGCCTACCATATGTTCTTTTTATCCTGATTATAATAACTATCAAGAAAGAACCGCTAGAAACATACCTGTTTTTCTCTGTGAACCAAAGCAAATCACTCAAGAGTGGATAGAGTGGATTCAATTAAACATAAAGCGAGGTTGTGATCTCGATGAAATCTATACAATTCTATTCAACGAGGGCTTCAATGAATTAGATATAGAAAATAAAATGAGGCATCGCTTAAAAGTAAACACACTCAGTCAACAGGTTATTCCATCGGATAAAGAGAGTGAAATACAAAACATGGTCAAAAAGTTTAAAGACCTTCATCAAATGATTCCAAGCTATACCGAAGTTGGATTCTTGAAAGACAAATTAGACCCAAGTTTATTATCAAAGATTCAAACATTTTATAATGACAATCAAGAAAGCTTAAAAACTGAAGTTGTCGCTGGGGGTTATATTGAAACTGATTCCAAACAAAGTGCAAGTGAAACCATTGAACTCACTGATGATCTAAGAAATGAAATTCATGCTTCAATATTGACAAAAGCTGAGTCATGGTCAAGGATCAAGCTTCTACCCACATATGTTTATGGGATTCGCATCTACAATCGTGGAGCAAAGTTAAAACCTCATCGTGACAGAGAAGAAACTCACATTATAGGGGTTATTATAAATATAGCTCAAGAGGTGGAACAAGACTGGCCATTGGAAATTGAAGACCACCAAGGTAAAAAACACCAGCTGATTCTTAAACCAGGCGAGATTATTCTATATGAAAGCGCTCTTCTGGATCATGGACGCCCCTCTCCTCTTGAAGGCAATAAATTTGTCAATGTTTTTTGTCATTATATGCCCCATATTTCCTAAATTAATGAAGCTTACTTCTAAATATTTTTGGTGTTTCGCTCTAATCACCTTTCTCTCTTTTTCCCTTAGATTCGAAGGGTTATGGACTTTGGAGGGTCCAATATTTGACGAAATATTCTACCCGCAATACGGCCTCAATTATTTACAAAATCAAGAATTTTTTTATCCCCACCCCCCTCTGGCAAATTACTTATACTCAGCTTCAATATGGATTTATATGACAGTCAGTTCGTTCTTTGGGCTGGCTGGAACCCCTGTGGATTTTGAGAGCATCAATCCAATGAGTTACAGATGGATAAATGCATTGATAGGTTCTCTCTTATTTGCATTAACCTATCGAATTGCGATAGCAATATACAATAATAGGGTTTTTGCTTTACTGGCTTCTTTCTTTGTAGCAATCGATGGAGCCATGATTGTTGACTCACGCATAGCAACTGCAAACATGTTTCTACTTTTTTTTGGTTTGTGTTCTATGGTTATATTTTCATCGTATATTAAAAATAATCAAAAAAATCTAATATATTTTTCATTTTTTATTGGCTTAACTGCATCAGTCAAGTGGAATGGCCTAGGATTTTTTCTGATGGCTTCGAGCTATTACTTTCTTTTACTGCTAGTAAAGTATTTTGACAAAAAGAGTGTCAATAAGAATACTTTAAACTCTGAGTTGGCTGAAAATATTTCACCGCTTAATTACTCCCTATACTTTCTTGTACTTCCTATTCTTATCTACATCATCGTTTTTATTCCTGATGTTTTATTCAATACTCAATTTAGTTTCATTGAAAAACATCAGCAGATGATGGGTTATCACCAAACGATGGTTGGCGAAAATGAACATCCTTATTGCTCCAGTTGGTATACCTGGCCATTGATGCTTAGACCTATCGCTTACTTTTTTGAAAGCTATACCATTGCTGATACTGGTATATCTATGATCAGAAACATACATTTGTTTCCTAATCCTGCATTGTCATTATTCTCACTCCTCTCAGTAATAATAATGACTATAAGCTGGATAAGACTGTGCTTTAATTGGATGAATAAAAATATAATAGAAAAAGAGTTTTTTATATTTAGTTTTATACTTTTGGGGTATTTTTGTAATTTACTTCCATGGGTTATTGTTGAAAGATGCACTTTTATTTATCATTATCAGCCTTCTGCAATATTTGGCTTCTTAGCTCTTGCTTGGTATTTAGGGAAATGGTTGGAGCAGCAAGAATTAAGCAAAAGAATTGCTTCCTGGTTGGTCCTATTATTTATTCTGGTTGCTTTTCTTTACTGGCTGCCTATTCAACTAGGTATTCCCATGGAAAACTTTCAGTTTTATGACAGAATGAGATTAGAGTCCTGGATATAAGAATATAAACCTTAGAATTTATCATGCATCAACAAGAAAAAAATCGTCCAAAAGCTTGTGTTGTGATACCAACATACAATGAAGAAGACAATATAGAAAAAACACTTCTTCAGGTACTTGAAGTAAAAAAGACAATCAAGCCTTATAACCTTTTGATTTTAGTTGTTGATGATAACTCTCCTGATGACACGCAAACTATAATAAAAAAACTCATGGAATTATCTGATGATATCCATATGATTACTGGAGCAAAGATCGGTTTGGGTGATGCTTATACAAGGGGATTCTCGTATGCATTAGAGAAATGGAATCCAAGCCTAATAATTCAAATGGATGCAGATGGGCAACATGATCCAAGTGTTATCAAAAAATTTATTACTCTTGCAATAAATGGAAAAGAATTAATTATAGGCTCTAGGTTTATAGAGGGCAGTTCTACTCCAAATTTTTCAAACTGGAGAAGATTTATTAGTCTATTTGGTAACTTTCTAGTTAGATATTTGGGTGGCGTCTATATGATAAAAGATTGCACCTCTGGTTTTAGATGTATAAATACTGATCTTTTAAAAAAATGCAATTTGGACTATTTTTCGACCAAGGGTTATTCCTTTCAATCCTCATTGGTGTGTGAGCTTATGAGAAATGGAGCAAATGCAGTTGAAATTCCTATAGTGTTTAATAAAAGAGAGCATGGCTTATCAAAATTAACACTGCATGATCAGATAGAGTTCTTAATCAATATCGTAAAAATTAGATTTAGGAATTCAGAAGACTTTTTAAGGTACTGCGCAGTTGGAATTCTAGGGGTTTTTGTTAATTTCCTTACTTACTTTTCTTTAACGAGGTTTGCTGGATGGACTCCTGAGTTATCCTCCCCAATAGCAATTGAGTTATCAATTATTTCGAATTTTATATGTCATAATTTCTGGACCTTTATTAAACGCATGAATGGTGTATCTTATTTTGACCGTTTCATTAGGTTTCATATTGTTGCAGGAGTATCTGGTGTCATCAATTACTTGTTCTTTTTATTCCTTATAAATGCATTATTTCTTTCTGATCTATTATCACTCTTCTTAGGTATTGGTATAGCAACAATTTTTAATTATGCTGGAAACTCATTATGGACTTTTAGAAGGCAAGAAATGGGCAAAAAACATTAAGTATATGTTACATTATTGCAATGAATAAAGACGTTTCAGTAGTGGTTAGCGGTGGATTTGACCCAATACATTTAGGACACTTGAAAATGTTTCAAGAAGCCTCAAATTTAGCACCAAGATTAGTTGTTATTGTTAATAATGACAATTTTCTTATGCAGAAAAAAGGCTATGTTTTTATGCCTATAGAAGAGCGAGTTGCAATCATTAAAGGGTTTGGTGTTGTTGACACAGTTATAGAATCTATTGATCAAGACTTAACTGTATGTAAAACACTTGAATCTATAGCTGAAAAAGAAAATATTAAATACTTTGCAAACGGAGGGGATAGAAAAAATATAGATCAAATTCCTGAAGCAAGTGTTTGTGATAATAATAATATTGAAATGATATTTAATAGTGGTGGTGGAAAAATACAATCAAGCTCAAACCTTGTATCAAAAGAGGTCATTAAACCATGGGGCTCATATAAAACATTTGAGAAAAATGAAGGTTACCTCCTTAAAAAAATTACAGTCAACCCAGGTGAAATATTATCATTACAATCCCATCAGCATAGAAGTGAGTATTGGCATATTCTGGAAGGCACTGCAAAAGTAGAGTGTGCAGATCAAATAACATACTTATCAAAACATCAATCCATCTTTATTCCAAAACAAGCAAAGCATCGAGTCTCTAATGAAGAGGATGATGTTTTAGTGTTTTTTGAAATTCAAAGCGGAGATCATCTAAGTGAAGATGATATTACTAGGTATGAAGACAAATATAATAGAAGCTAATACCTTCAGTAATCAATTACTACGCTCTATTTCTTTGAAAACATATGATAGAGCATCTTCATAGCTTGAAAAATCTCTAGTATTGAATGCCTTCTCTTGAGGTGTCTCACATCCTTCGTTGAGCTGAAAATCTTGATCTTTCCATATAGCAACACTGATTGGTGAAGAGTTAATCACTGCTCCAGTGTTTGGGTTTTTAGAAACAAAAGCTCTTACTGAAATCCTTAGTGCTCCTGTATTGATAGTTACAGCATCATTCTTATTGCTTATTGTGTTTTTCTCAAAAGATAAACCAAGGCTCTTATTATTTTTTAAAGAAAGAAGCTTTTCCTCTATTGGTTTGAAAATCAAAGCTCTTTCTGCTGCTGCAACTATTGCTAAATTATTCTCACTAGAGCTCATTACTGGCCTAGGTTATTTATTTTAGAATTATTTAAAACATCGGCTTTTTTTTCATGCTCAACATAAATTGCTGCCAATGTTAAAAATATGCATAAAACAATTATACTAATTGGTATCTTTGATTTTACTTGATTCATAATTGAATGATCTCAAAACCAAAAATTATTATCTACATAAACCATTAAATCTTAGCAAATAACTGAATGGCATTTCTCTCAACAGAAACTTCAATAGGTGTCTGTCCAATATTTTCTCCATCAATATTCAAAAAATCATTCTCACTATTGATGGAGAAAGACTTTACTTGCATATATTGAACCAAAGGGTCGTAAATATGTTTACCAGAAAATAATTGCAAGAAAATCTTTAAAATTCTCAATCTAGATGCTTTTTTTAATAAAATAATATCAATTAAGCCATCGTTTAATTTAGCCTTTGGGGCCATCTTCATGCCCTTGCCTGTATGTATGTTATTTAATGCTATAAAGAATGCTATTTTTCCATCGAATACTTGGTTTTCAATAATGATATTAACCGTTTGTAGTTTGATTTTTAAAATAGAAAGTATAGACGCTATTGAATACCTTATATTTCCTAGCCAACGTAATTTTTCTGCCAAAATATTTACATTGCTTGCCATACCCCAGCCAATTATATTGACTGCATAATTAATGTTATGCCTCGTTTTGATTCTCATGACATCAATCCTGCTGATATCACCAATAATAATATTCTCTAATCCATCTAATGGATCTCTCAGTCCTAAATCCTCGGCGAAAGCATTCCCGCTGCCAGCAGGAATAATTCCTAATGGCAAATACTTTGATTTTTCTGATTGCATCAAGCCCTCTATTGCTTCATGTATCGTGCCGTCTCCTCCAATCACACAAATACCATCAAATTCTGATAAGTCTTCATTTGTAATAAATCTTTCAATATCACCTTTTGATTGACTTAGGTAACTCTCAATTTCTATCTGTTCTTTATCCAGAATGCTTTTAACCAGTTTAAAAATATTATAAGCATTGCCATTACCAGCAAATGGGTTGAGAAGAAAATAGAGTTTTTTTGGTTTATTAATAGCCATCAACTTAAAAATATATGTTTATCCTCTTTATTACAAAGTGAATTCGCTTTATACTGCTTTTCAAAAATAGTGAATGTGTTTCAACCGATTCATTATTTTATATATTTAATAAGGAGTTATTGTGAGTGATTCAGGATTAGGGTTCTCCCATAATAGGTTTATAGGTCTCATTGTAGTAATAGGTATGCTTGTCCTTCTTTTTGAAGGAATCAGTATTTTCGGTGGCAATATTATTAAAGCACAAGTAGAAAGATCGACCAGCAAAAACCATCCAAATAAAAATATTGAGAAAAGATTGCAGCCCGCAACAGTTTTATCAGAAAAAGAAGTGTCCAGTAATAGTCAGTCAGATGATGGTATTGATGCTGTGGTTAATTTCGTCGCAGCCGATTCATGCAATCAAGTCATTGAAGGCAATGATATGTTGCAGTTTAATCTTAAAGAAATGGT
>ENA-OREN01004560-OREN01004560.1-marine-metagenome-genome-assembly--contig:-NODE-4560-length-12003-cov-111.693527_pt1 | contig 12003 bp, 15 predicted proteins | sample MGYA00248624_ERZ508555 | MGnify/ENA primary metagenome ERZ508555 (study PRJEB26222, sample SAMN06267773) | marine metagenome | isolation source: Saanich Inlet, British Columbia, Canada | place...
TTGAATTGTACTGTATCCTTCAAATGTATCAGTTCCATTCTTTGGTTTTGATTTTACCAGATACGAGTCATCATCTGTCTTGTCATATCGTGGAATGAAATGTTTGTCAATTGCAACTGTAACTGGTTTGCAAAGAAATCCCATCTTTTTTAGATGTGATAAAGTTTGGTCAATACTATCATACAGAGAAAGTAACATCACCTCTTGAGGAATTCTTGCAATGTGTTTTCGAATCCAAGATCCAGATGGGATAGAAGAAGCATTTGATTTTTAATTTCTTTTCAGTTGATTCAGAGTAAGAATTCTCAATGCATGATGAGATGATGAAATTATGTGTGTCCTCTGAAGTATATTTTGCATTGCTTTTTTGTGAAGCAGAAAATAACAATGTTGTATACATTATTTTAGCAACATTGGAAAATGCTGTACATGTAGAATCTTTAATGTGTGCAAAAGTAACATTGGAATAATTCACATTTGATGTTACAGCATACCTCCATCAAGCTTTTTCTATCATGATTATTTTATCAAATGATCAAAAATTGGTTTTTTATTAATAACTTGGGTTACTTTCCCAAGTACTGCGTATTAGACCCAAAAGAAGCAACTTGGCAGATGAACAAGGCTACAAACAATTATCTCACAAAACTTTGGGGTACAGAAACCAAAGAATGGGTAGGAAAAGAAGTAGAAGTAAACGTCAGACAAGCAGGTAACATGAATCCATCTGTATATCCGGTTGATTGTTCACTAGAAAAGACACTAAGCTAGTCCCAGATGAGAAACTGGAGAGTTTGAAAAATCCAGGACTAGCTCAAATTAAATGGAAAACTCACGTTTTCTCATTTTTCCTTTTTTTGTATTTGATATAAGAGTATGGTGAAATGCCATGCCAAAAAAACACAGGAAACAAAAAATGAAAGAAAAATCAAAAACAAATCCAAGGCAGCGTATGCGGGAATCAAACATACGTGTACGTAAGTGGTTGTTACTAAACAAGTTTGATCAGATATTTTTCAAGATGCATATTAGAAATCAGGATACAGTATATACGCAGAAAGGAAACTACAAGGCGTTAGATTTATGGAATCTCTTTGATGGAATTTGTTTTGATAAAGATGATAATATTGTATTTTTTCAAGTAAAGACAAACGCATGGGCAAAACAAGAACCAATGGTACAATTTTGTAAAAAGTACAAAGTTTCTGCAATGTCATTTAATGTAAAAAAGAAAGATGGTAGATGGTCTGTCTTGTGGAGGAATCTTTAGAGATGGTCAAGGTAAGATCAGACTATGAGGATTGTACACATGATGAGATAGTATCGGAAGGAATGATGGAGAGGGGAATTGATTGGATTCCAATTGAAATTTCAGTAAGCCCAGAAAAGGAAACTGAAAAAGCATACTATGCAGATGTTACAGTGTACGAATGCGATGACTTTGGAAGAGCAGATGTAGAATACCAACGAGTAGACTGGCTTCCAAAGAGCATGGCTCAAAATCCTTGGTGGGTTTTAACCAAGTTTTTTGATTTTTCAGGCAAGGTGTCAAATCGGAGGTTTGATGTATATGATTGATATTGATTCACTAAATACTTCATCCAAAGTTGCCACATATCTTAGAGGGCAAGGAAAAAATATAATCCCAATAGTACATGGAACCAAAGTACCTCTAAAGGGATTCAAGTTGGAGGAATATTTCAATAAATCATGTGACTATCCGATTACTGATAATATGAGTATAGCAATACTACATGGTGTAATCTCTGACACATTTGGCATAGATGTGGATATGAAAAACGGTGGTAGTGTAGAGGATGCCATACACGTGATAGCAAAAGACATTCAAAAAATAGCCTCAAAAACTATGATAGTAAAAACACCAAAGCAAGGATGTCATTTTATTGTGAAACCCATTGGGGATTTGCCTCCAAAAAATGCAAAATATTACAATACCAAATTAGATATTGAAATTGACATAAAAACACAGGGAGGATACACATTACTCCCACCTTCTGTACATCCGGAGAAACAGTTTGGAAATTACATGTTTATCTCTGAAACGTTAGACTGCAACCCTACAAACTGGCTAGAATTTGAGGTGTATTTGGCATCAAAAGGATTCTTTCTAAAAGAGGATCTCAAGGATAAAACTCTTAGAAACGATTACAACATACACAAGTTACTAACAGGAAAATTTACTCGAGGAAACAGGCGGAGATCTCAAAACTCATTATACTGTAAATTAAGAATAAGAGGGCAAACAGAAGAAGAATCAACAAAACAAATTCACATAGTGAATAGAAAGTGTGATGAACCTCTTGATGACAAAGAAATACAGTACAACATACAGTATGCAGAATCTTTTTTTCAAAACATAATTGCTCCATCCTTATCTAAAAGTAAAAAAACAGAAAATAATTCTAGTGGTGGTTTTTATGATATGGCTTTGCAGTTGACTGAAAAATATAATTTCATATCTCATATATCAAAAGAGATCTATTATTACTCCAACGGCATTTATCACAAAAATGGTGATAAACTAATCAAGAAAAAATGCAGACAGTACTGGGAGTCAATGGGAATAGCTACAAAGCACATCACGGAGATTGAAAATATAATCAGAGACAAGACAATGATACTGCAAGAGAATGAAAATCAGGACATCTTTGATAATGATTACAAAAAATTTATCTTAAAAAATGGAATGTATGATTTTGACAAGATGGAGTTTTCACCTCATACTTCTGACGTATTGGCAACAATAAAGCATCCGATATTTTATGATGATACAAAAAAATGCCCAAAGTTTGATGCATTTTTGGATTCGTGTTTTGATGGTGACAAAAAGAGAATAACCCAAGTTTGGGAGATGATGGCATTGTGTTTTATCAAAAAGACAATAATTCAGAAAGGATATGTGAATTACGGAATAGGAGGTAACGGAAAAAGTACGTTTTTAGCAATATTGAGAAATGCACTTGGTATTTCGAATACGACATCAATTCCAATGCAGTTATTTCAAAAGAGCCAGTTTATCGGGTATGAATTAAGGGAAAATCATCCAATATCTCTGGAGATGGAGGTACAGAGCCCATAATGAAGACAGGATTTATCAAAAGTCTGCTTGGTGGGGATGCCATAAGATGCGAGGAAAAGTTTAGGAATCCTTTTGATTATGTACCTTTCACTACTCTGATTTTTACATTCAACGAGTTACCTCATGTCAATGACTCCTCAGATGGCTTTGCAAGAAAAATCCAACCAATACACTGGAGCAATAGATTCTATGGAAGTAAGGCTAATCCTGAAATAGATAATTTAGCATTTGATAGTGACGAAAGATCAGGAATATTTAACAAACTAATACCAGTTATCAAAAAATTACTTGATACAAGAAAATTACAATATGAAAATACAGTACAGGAAACCAAGATCATCTGGTTATCTAGAAGTGACTCGTTTTTCAAGTTCAAAAATGAACATGTTGTTATTGGTTCAAAACATAGAATTGAGGTTAACAGAGTTAGGGATTATTACAAGCAAGTATGTGAAGATGAAGGCATGACACCAATCACAGATAATCAGTTATTTACCAAAATAAGTGAAATGTTAGGAGGTTCCAAACCCATAAGAACGAGAATGGATGGGGAATCTCTAAGGCAGTGGGTTGGGTTTACTTTGGACTGTGAGATACAAGGTGACCAGCAGACTTTATCGTAGTTTGTAATTGTGTTAGTTACAAAATACTGAAAATGTCCAATTTGTAATGTTTTGAGTATATTACCAGCTCCACCAGCTCCATGAGCTCCATCCTTTTTCAGAGTATATGCAGAAATTATTTTATTTTTTAGAAAATTATTTTTACAGTACCTCTGAAAACACGTGGAGCTGGTGGATCTCATGGAGCTGCTACTCACTATAATATATCACAAATCAGACATTTTTTCTTAAATACTATAATACAATCCTGAGCATCATTGTTATTCACTCACAAACCTAGACCATCATTTCCACTAGCCACTCAAATCAACTCCAAATATAGCAGAAAATACGAGACAATTTCAGGCAAACTGTACCCGAGTATCACCACAATACTATCTGCAACAAGCGACAAATCAGGTATTGATCGATGGCGTAAATCTGTAGGAGAATCAGTGGCTGATTTTATAGTTAGTAATGCCCTTGATACTGGTACTAGAACGCACAAACTGGCAGAAGAATATCTAAACAACAGACCATATTCTGATTCACATTCCTTACTATCTGAGGCACATTTGAACAAATTAAAGCCATTTCTCCATAAAATTAACCATATCTACGGTACGGAACTGGCATTATTCTCGGATATTCATTCCATGGCAGGCACATGTGACTGTGTGGCAGAATATGATGGTAAACTATCAATTATTGATTTTAAGACAAGTAGAAAGGAAAAGAGAGAGGATTGGATTACAAATTACTTTCTTCAAGCAACAGCATACAGTATCATGTGGGAAGAATTAACAAACATTCCAATTAATCAGATTGTTATTTTGATTAGTGGAGAGGACAACACTGTATCTGAATTTGTACGAGATCCTAATAATTACAAAGAGGAACTATTTCAAACCTTAGAAAAATATCATATACAAAATAAAATACCAGCTCAGAAATAGGTACAAAAAAAGAGCTGATAAAATAATGAAATATTTGCAACGTCACAACTGTTAACAAAATAGAGACAGTGTACCACTAGTCCTAATTATTATAGAATGATTGTATCATAACAGAAAGTGGCAAAGCAGAAACTAAAAGTATCAGACGACATAGGTCGTCTAAAAAATAGTTCCCTCATTGATTGTACATATGCAGTTAGAAAGTTAGCAGATAAAATAGCAGATGAGGAAATAGCAGGTTCTGACAATTCAAAAACAAAAAAAGAATATTTTCTAAAAATTGCAAATCAATTAGAACTTGATGGAAAATCAAAAGAAAAGATATCAAAAATTACATTATTAATAATTGAGGAAAGATTGGCATTAAAATTACAAAAAGAAAATATACCTACAGAACAGGCCAAACTTTCAATATCAACAATAAGACATCTTAGCAGAACAATGGAACAGGCAGGATACACTAATCCATTTTATTCAAGAAACAAAAAAGACAAAGATCCAAAAAATATTCCAAAAGGTTTTGCATTAGAAAATGAATTATGGATTGAACAAATCAATTTAATTGAAATGTTTTGCAGAAAATTCAAAGACTATCTAAAAAACAATTCATTTGATGGTGGTATTCCGATAGATGAAAAAACAGAAACATTACAAATCTTTAATGCACTAATTGAAGACTCTTTGGAGAGTATAAACAACAAGACAAAAATTCAAAAGTATCATCAATATCTGCTATATGAAACATTTACGATTATAGGAATGAATAACCTTGCCTCAAAATATTCTGTAAAATTCAAAGAGTGTCAAAATACAACTGCAAAACAATTACGAAAGATACTTGCAGGGAGATGCAGTACTCTATTGGATATTTTCAATCCCAAAACCACATACGAATCAACTAAACTTGGATTCTCAGGATTATTATGTAGTAATTGCAAGTCACTGAGAACTGTATTTGATGAGGTAAAAGACAATGGAAAAACAAAAGTCAAGATATACTGTTATGTGTGTCACAAACATTCAGTCAGACCTGAGACAAAACTACCAAAACCCAACCTGATAGCTAACGGGTATAGGGATCCACACCCATAATCGTCCAAAATAATTCCTTTTTGAGTTACAGTTAGACTAAATCTTAGATATGAACAAAGAAGTAAAGAGACAGTGTTACAAATTAATGTTAACTAAACCATCCTGGAGTGATCCACAAATAGCAAAATCACTTGGCATATCTCGCGGTGTCGTGTTTAGAACTAGAAAAACATTATTATCAACAATAGATTATGAATTGGCACAAAATGTTGCAGGAAAGTTTTTGGTAGAATTTCAGATGGCATCAGACTATTTCAAATTGCAAATAGAAAGATTAGATGAATTAAAGGAACAAAAAAACACTGTTCTACTAAAGGATGGATCTATAGAAGAGATTCCATTAAATCCACTTGAAATTCTAGCTATAGAAAAACAGCAAACCGAACTATGGAAAAACATTATAGAATTCGCAAGTCAGGGGGAGGCAGTTGAAGTTATGAGGTTAATTAGAGATGGTAAAATTCAACCCCTTACTAATTAAAGCAAAAGAGATTGGACTGCTAAAAGATAGCGGTTCTCCTATAGTTACACCCGAATTATTTTGGTGCAATGAATGGTATGATAGTATCAATGATAAACAGATAATACAAGATGGTTCTACTTGTTGTTTTTTGCACAAGATTGGACTACCCCGAAGATTTGGAAAAAGACATCCTCTATACTCTTGGCAAACAGATTTTCTTACTGATCTGAACACAAAGAAGAGAAAATTCTTTCTACTCAAACCACCTAAAATTGGTGCAACATACCTGTTACTATACTGGGCATTGCATCAAGCACTTACTAATGATACATGGCAGAATGGTCAAGTTGCAATTGTAGTTGGTACTTCAGGACTAAACGAAGCACAAAAGATGATAGAGAGAGCAAAATCTCTACTTGCAATCAAAGATAAAAATGGCAATCTGGTATTACATAACGGTACACCACAATATCATTACCCACTAACATTCTACAACACAAAGACTGAATTCACAATTAATACGGTAAATTTCAGGGCATTTCCAGCAGCTAACAGTCACATTAACAACATTCGTTCACAGCCAAACATGAAATTAATCATAGGTGATGAGGTAGCATTTTTCACAGCAGTAAATCAAGATGAGATCAGAGATGCATTTGAGCATTACTCTTTAGGTGGAGATGCCAAAGTTGTATTACTCACGACAGCTGGATTTGCACCACAGGGATTTGCATATGGGATTTGGCAAGAAGAACCATCTACATATCACAAAACCGTATTAGATTATCATGCCGGTTTAGAGATACATCCAGAATCTCACACATCTTTGTATGATCCTACAGAAATAGAAACTGAAAGGTTACAAAGATCATTCAAAAGAAATTATATGCATATCTGGGGATTTGGTGAGGGATCTATATTTGATAGTGAGACATTAGAAGAAATCACAAAATCATACGAGCTGGGTGATATTTTACAATATCCTAATGGACTATTCATTGATCCTGCATATGGAGTTGTTAGAACAAAGACATCATCAAAGTTTGGAATGCTTGTATTGTACAAACAAGATAACATGATACGAGTTAGAGATGCAATAGAACTGGATGAACCATCAGATGAAGAAGCAAATGCCAAGATTCGCAGTACAATAAAACGATATGGATTAAAGTTACTAGGAATTGATGGACACTGGACAGGCATAGCAAATACATTCAAAGATGAAATTAATGTAAAACGTTATCAGTTTGGTGACATTGGACTAGAAATGACAGACAATGCAGCAGATGTTGTTGCAAATAAATCAGTAGAGATACATCCAAAGTTTAACGTATTGCTAGAAGAACTGCGTGGTGCGGTACGTGGTGATAACGGACAGGTTGACAAAAAGAAGATACGATATGATCTGGGTGATTGCTTTAACATGGGAATGTATGAGTTTGGAAATAAAATAGAGTTTGGTTTCTTTGCTTAAATTGGAGTTGATTTATTTTCTAATTTTTGTTCTATTTCATTTTCAATAATCTCTTTTATTTTTTGAATATCAAATTTACTAATCCAGAAATTTTTTAATTGTTGAATTAACTCATCATCTATCTTAGCTAATGATTCTTGTGGAAATCTAATTATTTTATTTTTATAGGAATCAAGTAATTTTTCAGTATCTAATACTGACCGTTTCCTAGATCTATTGTTATGTATTTGAAATATTTCTAAACCGCCAAATATAATTACGATTACAATGAACAACCAAAAAGTAAAGTTCCATAAATTCAATATGTCATTTATTGGAATGTTTACATTATTTTGAATAATACCAATCAGGCTTAAAAAAACGACCACCATTCCAATAACAATAGATATCATAAGTGAAGATATTTGTGTTGAAGAACACTCACTGTATTCTCTTGATACTTTATTGTATATTATATCAAAATCAACCATGCCCTAGAATTTCATATTTATAATAAAAATACTTCTCATAACTAATTCATTAACAAATAACATTACATGGTATCACACTGGCAGAAAACGAAACTAAAACGACAAACAGGTGATAGGAAAAACTCCATATTACAAAGATTCTCAATTATTGATGAAACCATTGTAGAGAAAGAACAACCTCCTAAAAAACCAAAACCAGTTAATCCTAAAAAATCAAAGAGGGGATAGTACACGAACAATCCCTTCAAAACAATTAACGCAATGCTGACTGGATTCTCCAATCTAGTTACCAATAATTCTGCAATAACCACACGGCCATCTGAGAAATGGGCAGGTACAAAACCTACTGATCTGGGATTCTGGAGGTATTACGAGTATTATCATGGTTGGCCTAATGTGAAAAACGGAATCAATTCATTACACCGCAGATTCATGGGTTCAGGAATTGAAGTTACAAGTGATGATGAACAATTCACTGACTTACTAAACACATGGATTGCTGAAACCAACTTTATTCAGAAACTAAAACTATTTTCCTTGGATTCATTAATCACTGGAAATGGATTCTTTGAGAAAATATATGATGATAAAAATTTGGTAAACATAAAACATGTTCCAGCATGGACATTTAATCGAGTATTTCGAGATGATGTAACTGGTAAAGTCTTACATTATGAACAACTAGTAGAGGGAAGACTACAAAATCTATCTCCTGACTCACTTACAGTATACAAGATTAATAATCCTGAAAATGATGGGTTTGGAAAATCTGAATTTTATAGTATAGCAACACCACGAAGAATTGCAGGCAAATCAGATGAACATGGAAACCCGGTAAACGAGGACAGATATGTGCAATCCTTATTAGATTCAGAAGCTGAATTGATGGCAGCACATGTTGAATCTGCCAAAAAACACGCAAAGCAATTATCCTTTGTAACTGCAATAGATGCAAACAAAGATGATGCAGAAAAGATACACAACTTTGTAAACTCTTCAGAGTCTGACAAGTGGGCTTATGTTGGTTCTACAAAGTTCGAAATTGCATCACCGCAACTAAATACGACAGACAATAGTATTGACAAGTATATCGAAGAAATCCGAAAAGAAAGAGATTCGGGTATTGGATTCCCATCAAAGATATTTCATGAGGGTGGTGACATGGGTTTTGCGTCAGGATTAATCACAGATCAACAAGTTGTACACCGCATAAACGACATGCAATCTGATTTGTCTGAACTAATTGCAGATGATATGTTTGCAACTTTAGCTAGTAACTGGGGATTCAAATATTCAAAGACAAACCCTAAACTAGTATTCAAACAATACATCGAAAAGCCAACCTTTGATCATGTGTTACAGTTGTTGAATTCAGAGGTATTATCTAATGATGAGAAACGTTCTCTGTTAAGACCATTCATACCTGACTTGAATGATGGTGAATTTGATTCTAAACTACAAAAAAAGGAGAAGAGAAAAGAAAATGTCTCAAAAGATTAGTGGCAGAATGGGATATGCAGGCGTATCTCGTAACGGCAAAATCTATCTGCCTGAGGAAATCGCAAAAGGTGATCAAGTAACAATACCTATTCTACTTAATCATGGTGATCTCATAGGTGCTGAAGATATCCCATATTCTTTACTCCCAAAATCATATCGTGAAAGATTACTACGAGGTGAAGAAATCATACTAGGTAATGTTAAACTATCTTTTGATTATGACAGTGCGGAATTATTTTACAAGGGAATAGTTACAGATCCGTTCTATTCTCAAAAACATATTCTCAAGCAGATGCATGTGTCACAAGGTGTCGTATACAATAGCAACGCATCACAAAAAGTATGTGGAAAAGTGCAGTGCTTTGAAATAATTTCAGGGGCCATATACCAAGAAATGTCACTTGTTTTTAAGCCAGGACTTCCACTAGTCTCTGAGATTGCAACAGAAAACTTACAAAATACTTCTCATAACTATTCTATAACTACCAAAGTTCAAATGGATCCCACAAATCCTAAAGAAAAACAAAAATCTCATGAAGGTGCCGACCCTCCTAGTGCTGAACCTACACAATCACAGGAACAGTGTCCAGAAGGAATGGCATACAACAAAGAGACAGAACAATGCGAGAAAATAGATACTTCTCAAAATTCCAACCCTACAACCAATGAGCCACCTGTACAAGTAGCACAAGCTAGTGAAGCAGATAACGGTGATGACCCAGATAAAGATTGTAAGGACTGCCCTGATAAGGACAAAGATGCAAAAAAGAAAACCGTAAAAGGTTCTCCTAATGCTGATATTGCAAGTGAGAAAGCATATCTTGAATCCAGACTTAAAGCGATTGAAAAGTCTGAAGGTTCAGAAGATGAACTCAAAGCACTTGAACACAGTTTGAAAAAATTGAATCTTCAAGAGCAAATCAGAGTGGCAGAGGAAAAAGTATCTGGTAAAGCAATAACTTCAACCAAAAAAAGTATTGCAACTGAATCAATCAAGAACCCTGCTGGAAGTAGTGATGTCATTGCAGATGAGGCATCTCCTGACATGATTTCTTGGATAAAACGAGTCATAGCAAAAGAAAATGTTATGCCATCATTTGTCCAAAAAATTTCAAAAGAGGCAATGCTACAAAAATATCTGTATGCTAACGTAACTGATTACACAGGCAGAGTAGTTGCAAGAGAAAAAGTATATCCTGACGGTACACAAAAGGCAACAGAAGGTGTGAATCCAGCTGCCGACCTAGGCAGAATGGTATCAAACCAGGTCTTTGTACTACCAAACGGAAAAATCGTTACTCCAGCAAGACAATTCTGTGAAATGGCCTTACTAAACCAAGGTGAAACAGAAGGATTCTTTTACGATATTGGAGACGTTAACTTTGCCGGTTATACTGATGGTGTCGACTTGGCAGAGCAAACTATTGACGTTCGCTCTATTGGTGGAGAACCAGAAGGTAGAGGTAAACTCGTAACTGTCGGATATAGACAACTACATAGATCACCATTTGATGTGATGAGTGCATTGCAACGAGCATTTGCATTTGAATCAATCAATGATGAATCAGTTGAGTTATTCAACAGAACGTACAACGATGATACAGGAACAGTAACATCAAGCAAAAAACCAACCAATGGTGGTGCAAAATCAAATTGGGTTAACGGTAATGATGGTACTCCTATAACTGGTGATAGTACCATGACTAATGCAGACAAGTTATCCTTTGCAGGTATTCTTGCAGGCAAAAAACTCATTGAGGATACTGGTGTTGATGTATCTGATCTTGTTTTGTATACAAGTACCAAAGGTGTACAAGACTTGATACAAGATCCCGGTATTGATAGTTACATTCAGTTCTCAAAACCTGAAATCATCACAGAAGCTAACGTTGCAAGAATTGCTGGTATCAACATCGTCAAATCTTCTGCAATCGCTGACGGTACAGGCTCTGGTAGTAATGCCGCAAAACGTTCTGTCTTGTTCAAACCATTTGTCTCATTTGGCTTAGTTGCTGAACGTGACTTAACAATGGAGGCCCAAAGAAGAAACGAGAAACAATCAATACTGTTAACTGGAACTCAAATCATCAAGGGTGTTGTAAAACAAGAAGAAACCACATGTAGATTCAGCCACACTAACGTAGCTTAGTTAGGTGGATATCTTTCTTTTTTTATTTTTTCTAATTACAAGATACTTCTCATAACCTAGTTTTTTCTAAATTGTATCATGCCAATAGTAGAAGCAGATTTAGCACAAAGAATTTCTGGGGGTCTTACTAATACTGATCCTAATCTAGCACTAGGTGGTGCAATGAGTACTGATGCTAATGGTGTAATCGTATCAGG
>ENA-OREN01004561-OREN01004561.1-marine-metagenome-genome-assembly--contig:-NODE-4561-length-12002-cov-6.854172_pt1 | contig 12002 bp, 13 predicted proteins | sample MGYA00248624_ERZ508555 | MGnify/ENA primary metagenome ERZ508555 (study PRJEB26222, sample SAMN06267773) | marine metagenome | isolation source: Saanich Inlet, British Columbia, Canada | place...
GAAATAATCATAGGCTTTCCTTTTTTGGCAAGATACTCTAAAAATGGATAATTATTTAAATCCATAGAAGCAACTTTAATAAAAGGTGTTTGCATTTTATTAACTAAAAAATCAGCTTCCCTTCTACTAAAAGGAGTTGACGTACAATCAATACCAATTTGATCAGAAAATTCTTTCATACTTAACAATTCTTGCTCAGAAATTGCATACTCCTCTACAATTTCCTCAAGAGTATAGTCATCTCTATCTCTATAATCATCTGCGACAAAATAATTATCTTCATACTTTTTCTTGGAGAATATAGTATCTTTTGACCAACTTTGAAATTTGACACAGTCTGCGCCAGATTCTTTCGCCTCTACTATTAATTTTTTAGCAAACTCCATGTCTCCATTATGATTTGATCCTAATTCTGCAATAATATAAGGTTTTTTGTAATTCTCTAAATTGTGACTCTTAGTTAACTTCATTTTATTTAATCTCCTTTAAAAGCATAAAACTTTCTGCATATTCGCAGCCAGATGTGGCACCTCGAAAAGAGGAAAGCGCTTTGATATTTTTTTTACTCCTTGGAAATGGATGGATACCCATCTCACCTTTGTAGATATTCATTGCTTCAATCTTTTTACCAATATAGTGACTTATATCTACAAAAACATTTGGAACAAAACTATCTTCTTTTGTGCTTAATGCAAACTCTGTCTCGCTCAAAGTCTCCATCATGTAAATTTTTTTAATAAATGGATATCTAAATGATTTTGTACAACTATATACAGCATTAAAAATGTGTTTATGATCGCTGTGTACATCGCCCTTAAAAGGCAAATATACAACATTTGGTTTAACTCTATTAACAATAGAAGAAATTTGACTAATCAAATGACTTGTGCTTATCTCATCTACTTTTGTAGTGGAAATATCCAATCTATTAACAGAGTCAAAATTGTAAAAATTTACAATCTTGTCAATCTCACTATTACGCCTTGCAACTATGTCTTTATTGAAACCATCAGATTCTTTGATTTCTGTGGAAATTAACCAGTGAATCTCATCGCCATCATCTTTATGTTTTAACAAAGTGCCGCCACAACCTAAAGTTTCATCATCAGGATGTACTGCAACAACTAAAACTTTATTCATAAATATTCTCCTTTCTTAGGCAGAGATTCAAATTCGTGATCTAGCATTTCTATCGCGCCATCCATTGTTTTAATAATAAATGATTTTTCACTCACTTCTAAAATCTTCCCTGGTTCTATATTATTTTGACTATTTTCAATCTCTATCACTTTCCATATTGTCACATTTCTTCCTTTGTATTCCACATGAGCTCCGACATAAGGCTTTGACAACCCTCTCACCAAATTATATATAGCCCTACTAGACATCCTAAAATCAATAGAGCCATCGATTATGTGGCGCTTTCTCCATGTGTTTGAAAAGCTATGATTTTGAGGGATTCTTAAATAATTACCATTTATTAATTTTGGATAAAACACGTCTACTTGATTTAAAGCTATATTAACAACCTTGTCATAGAGACTTCTCGCATCATCTTTGTATAATATTTCAAAATCGATTTGGGATAAAATATCTCCATCATCAGCACCCTCATCCATAAAGAAAAAAGTTGATGCGCTAGCAGTCATGCCAAGAATAACTGGCCAAATTAGCGGATGCCTCCCCCGATTTTTTGGAAGTTTTGTAGGATGATACCCCAACACTCCCATTGAAGGAATCGACAAAAGATCCTTCTTGATTAAAGCTGACCACCCAAAGCAAAAAATAATATCAGGCCTTTTATCCTTAATCCATTTTATATTTTCTTTTGAATTTATATCGTTAGTATAATAACAAGGAATAGAGTGAAAATCACACAAGGGCTTAAGATCAAAAAAATCACTATTAAAAGATGATGATTTTTTTGTACAAACACCTACAATTTCACTACCAATGCCAATTAATTTTTCAAGGACTTTGTGTGAAAATTCAACAGATCCAATAAACAAAACTCTCATTCTCAATTTAACCCATGTCCTGATTTCTTCTCCCACCAAAGAAGGTGCCTTCCTCCCGCCTTTCTTAAGCCTATTGTATTGTCAGAGTGCTGTCTATAATAACTAATAATTTCATTTGTAAAAATAGCCTTATGGGCAAGTTTTAACAAATCTTTAAACATAAACCAATCAACAGCAATCAATGAATCATCAAAATCAACTCTATCCAAAATATTTAAGTTGATCGCAGTGTTTGTCATGCCAAAAATATTCTTATCTTTAATAAAGCTGTAATTAACTATAGAATTATTTTCAACCCTATTAGAGATGTATTTTTCTTCATATACCCCACTTTCATTAAACAAATTTAAGTCATTTACAACTATATCAAAATTCTGAAGATGCTTTAATGATAGCTCAATCCTATTATCAGAAAAGTAATCATCGCTATCTCCAAAAATCAAAACTTCATATTTCTCATCTTTGCAAAAATTAATGCCAAACTCTCTGTTCTTAGCCGGAGTTTTTAAGCAAGATAACTCAATTAAATTTAATTTACAATATCGCTCTTTTATTTTGTCAAACCCTTTATACCCATCATTAACCACGACCACATCAAAATTTTCATTAGTTTGTTTGGATAGCGAACCAAAAAAATCTATTAAAAATTGCTCTTTCATAGGGAAAATGGTCGTCAAAAAAGCAACATTATTTAACTTCAAATCGCACCCATTTTTAACCAAAATTCTTTTATAAAGATATTCACTTAACAACGCTGCCTGCTTTTATAAAGCTCTCTTTTTCAATAACAATACCCTGCTTAGTCGTTGAATTACTACCAACAAAACTTCGCTCCCCAACTGCAACACCACCATTAATTGTAGCCTGTGTTGATATATGACAATGAGGCCCAACAATACAGTCATGCTCAATCAAGGCTTTTGAATTAACAATGCAATTCTCGCCTATCATTGTATTGGCATTGATTAATGCATCGTGCATCACAATAGACCCTTTGCCAATCATAGAGTGTATTGAAACATAAGCTCTTGGCGATATAATTGCCGGCATATTAAACCCAGCGTCAATGGCCAAATTAAATAGCTCTATTCTTCGATTAGGATTGCCAATATGTCCAAGTGTAATAATAGCATTATCATATTGCTTAGCCATATCTGCTAATTCTTTATCGTTACCAACTACTTTATATCCCAATATTTCCTTGTCAAGCAATTCAGGCTGATCAACAATACCAACAATCTTGTACTCTCCTTGTTGCTCAATAACATCAATCACTGACTTGCAATGACCACCACCACCAATTAATACAATATCATCCATCAGATAACACTACTAGGAATATTAACAACCCTATCTTCAAGCCATTCTGCATTACTTAAGTCACCCTTTTGACAACCTTTAAACATTGACAATTTACTCATCAATGTCCATGTAGGTCTGGTCATCACACCTGCTGCATTAGTAACCTCTAAAAATAAATCTCTTTGCTCTAAATTATCCAATATAAGTGCATTTAGCCAATAATTCGATTTCGCCTCTTTTATCTCTTCAGCAAAACTAACCTTCTTATTTTCAAAAAATGCTTTGTATTGGATAGCAAGCCCCCTCTTGCTATCCAAAAATGAATCAAGTTGCTCCAGTTGGGCAATAAGTAGTGCTGCATTGAGATTAGGCATGCGATAATTATAGCCAACTTGGTCGTGATTAAACGCCCACTTATGTGGCACTTTTGCTGTTGTCGTCAAGTGTTTAGCTTGTTTTGCTAAAACTTCATTATCTGTAACAATACAACCGCCACCGCCTGCAGTAATAATTTTATTGCCATTAAAACTCATTACCCCCATCTCGCCGTAAGTGCCAGTATGCTTACCTTTGTACAGACTCCCTAAACTCTCTGCAGCATCCTCAATCAAATAAATATTGTATTCATCACAAATAGCTTTAATTTCATCTATTCTACAAGGGTGCCCAAAAGTATGCATTGGTACGCATGCCTTAATAACTTTACCCGTGGAATTGTTAGTACATTTATTATTACTTATAGTGGTATTGCTACCCAGAAATTCCTGCAATGCAACTGGAGACAACCCCATGGTATCCCTATCAACATCAACAAATATCGGATCAGCACCACAATAACTAATTGCATTACAGGTTGCTACAAATGTAAGTGGTTGAGTAATAACCTCATCACCATTTTCTACACCAGATAACAGTAACGATATATGTAATGCCGAAGTGCCATTACTGGTTGCGATAGCGTATTTTGCACCTGCATAGTTTGCAATTTTCTCTTCAAATTCATCTACAAACTTGCCAACTGATGAGACAAATGTGGAATCAATACATTCGTTCAAATATTGCTTTTCATTACCAGCAAACTTTGGCTCATGCAAAGGAATAAAACCCTTGGTTCGATAGGTTTCTTGAATGAATTCGATAACATCCTCAAACATCACATCTTTCCATCAAGGTATTTACCATTATCATGATAGTCAAACTCAGGAATCATCTTGAAAAATTCGCCCACGATCTCTTTCTTATTCCACTTCATACTGGACTTAAGCTTACTAATGTTACTCTCAAAGTTATTTAACTGATTCTCATCATATTCTGGCTCATTTTTTATCACGCCTAAATTCACAAAACGCTCCATATCAAGCGTTTCTTTCTCTGTATAGAACTCTTCAAAATCCTTCTCACCAGTTGTATCGCTCGTTGTAAACAAGCAAGGCCATTTTCCTTGCTCTGGCAAAGTCTTAATCATCTCTCTAGCCTCATCCTCAGTAGAACATAGATAAGGCTCAAACCCCTTGTCTTCAAGATATTTTATAGCAATATCCGAGAATGACATCAAATGAAGAGCTTCACTTAGCTTTGGAAAAAAAATATCTCTATTTTCACCAAAAATACAGCTCATCAGACAAAGCTCTCCACTCTCTTGCGGTGTAACAAAATAGCGTCTAATATCACTAGGTGCTGCGATTGGTTGTCTTTTTTCAATTCTCTGATTAAAGCCATGTAACAATGAGCCATCGCTAAAAGCAACATTCGCAAACCTTGCAGTTGAAATATTAATATCTAAAGAGCGTCGCATTAAAAACATCTCCATAATACGTTTACTTGCACCCATCATATTGATTGGATTGGCAGCTTTATCAGTGCTTACACAAAAATATTTCTTAACTCCATTTTCAATAGACTGCCTAATTGTTTTGTCAGTATTAAAGACATTTACATCTATCATTCTCATTAAAGTGAACGGATCTTCTTCGCTGCGAACATGCTTAAGTGCGGAAAGATTTAGGACATAATCGTACTTGCCGTCTGACTGAATAAAGGCATCATACTCTATAGAGCCCACATCTAGCGCATAAGTTCTAAAGTCACCCTTAATATATCCAAATGAACTTCTAATATCTCTCACTAACTCAGTAAGGTTGTTTTCGTTAATATCCACAACATGAAGCTTCTCTGGTTTTCTTTTAAAAATCTCTTTAACAACTGCTTGACCTATAGATCCAGCACCACCAATAATAAGAAAGGTGGAATTTGATACTATATATTGTAGTTTTTTTGAACTGCGCCCAATATCATTAGAAAACAATAGTTTATTTCTGCCAATTAATTTAAGTATTCTGTTCATAATTTTATTGATAGAAAATCATTGCATCATCCTAATTGATTGAAAGCAGTCACTTAAAGACTTTTTCCAATTAACTATTTGAAAGTCGAAGATTTTAGTTATTTTATCTTTATTCATTAGGGTGTTTCCCGGTCTTTGAGCAGGTGCTGGATATTGTTCTGTTGTTATAGGACTAATGGTACATTGGATATTCGCCAATTCAAAAATTTCTTTTGTAAATTCATACCAATTACATTCGCCAGCATTTGAATAATGATAAATTTGTGTAGCTTGGCCTGCCTTTTTAAATTCTTCATTTTGTATAATTTCTAATATCGCACTTGCCAAATCAGTCGCATAAGTAGGCGAGCCTATTTGATCACTCACTACACTTAACTCATCTCGCTCCTTACCTAGTCTTATCATAGTGTTAACAAAGTTATTACCGTATTCTGAATAAGTCCAACTAGTTCTAATAATAATAGCGCTATTAGGCATTGTCTCTTGTATAACTTGTTCACCAGCTAGTTTGGTTTTACCATAAACATTAATAGGGTTGGTTGCATCTGCTTCTGTATAGGGCTTGTCACTTTCCCCATCAAAGACATAGTCAGTAGAGATGTGTATTAGCTTTGCTTGTTGTGCTTTAGCAATCTTTGCCAATTGTTTAACCGCCAAGTGATTGATTTGATTTGCTAACTCTTGCTCTTCCTCCGCTTTATCTACCGCAGTGTACGCTGCACAATTGATAATAATATCAAAGCTATTGTTATCAAAGTAGTTGTCAATATTATTTTGACTACTGAGGTCAAGCTCCTTCCTGCCAACAAATATAAACTCATTATCTTGTGCATTATGATTACTATCTCTATTAACAACTTTGTAAATAGATTTTCCTAATTGACCATTTTTGCCAGTAACTAATACTCTCATATCAATTATTCAAACAAATCTATTGCATTGCACAAATTAGGGTGCACCTTATCCTTGTCTGAAAGTTGTAACTTTTCTAAAGCAAGCCTCCAATCAATGCCTAATTTAACATCATCAAAAGCAATGCCTCGATCATGCTCTGGTGCGTAATAATTATCAACTTTATAGGCGAATGTTGCGCTATCACTAAGCACAACAAATCCATGTGCAAATCCGTGTGGTACAAAAAGTTGATGTTTGTTCTCTTCTGTTAACTCTACAGATACATGCTGGCCAAAAGTGGGGCTAGACTTCCTAATATCAACTGCCACATCCAATACACTACCTTTAATGACTCTCGCCAACTTGGCTTGAGTATATGGTGGTAACTGATAATGCAGCCCACGTAATACACCTTTGGTAGATTTTGACTCATTGTCTTGAATGAAGCTAACTTGAAAACCTAGTTCTTCTTCAAATACATCTTGTCTAAAAGTCTCTACAAAGTAACCACGGTTATCACTATGTATAGCTGGCTCAATGAGTACCACTTCAGGGATTGACTGAGGTGTGAACTTCAAATTACTTCCTCTGCGCGCCTAAGTAGGTATTGACCATACTGATTTTTAGCTAATGGCTGTGCCAGTTCTATAAGCTGCTCTTTATTAATATAGCCTTGTTCAAAAGAGATTTCTTCAATACAGGCCACTTTTAAACCTTGTCTTCTTTCTATGGTTTCAATAAAGGTTGAGGCTTCTAGCAAGCTCTCATGAGTACCTGTATCTAACCAAGCGTAGCCTCTACCCATTAGTTCAACAGTTAGGCGTTCTTCACTTAAATACATTTGGTTCACAGTGGTAATTTCTAATTCACCTCTATCAGATGGTACAACTTCAATGGCCTTTTTAACCACATCATTAGGATAAAAATATAACCCTGTTACTGCATAGTTACTTTTAGGAGTTTCTGGCTTCTCTTCAATGCCAAGTGCTTTGCCAGTTTTATCAAAATCAACCACTCCGTAACGCTCAGGATCATTAACGTGATAACCAAACACAGTTGCCATGTTTTTATCTTTAGCATTTTTTACCGCATTAGCTAGCATATCAGTCATGCCATGGCCGTAATAAATATTGTCACCCAGAATCAAACAAGCATCTTCATTACCAATAAAATCTTTACCTAAGATAAAAGCTTGGGCTAGGCCATCAGGAGAAGGTTGCACAATGTATTCAAACTTCATGCCAATATCAGATCCGTCACCTAACAGCTGTTCAAACCTTGGCAGGTCTTCAGGGGTAGAAATAATAAGCACTTCTTGAATACCAGCCAACATTAACACTGACAAAGGATAGTAAATCATCGGCTTGTCGTATATTGGCATGAGTTGCTTTGAGACGCCTTTAGTCAAAGGATAAAGGCGCGTTCCTGAGCCGCCTGCTAGAATGATTCCTTTCATGGTTTAACCACTCCCAATCTCTCGCCCTGATAACTTCCATCTTGCACATGCTCACACCAGGTTTTGTTATCCAAATACCACTGGATAGTTTTCTTAATACCTGTTGCAAACGTCTCATCTGGCGTCCAGTTTAATTCATTAGCTATCTTGGTCGCGTCTATAGCATATCTAACGTCATGCCCCGCCCTATCACCTACATAGGTAATAAGCTGTTCATATTTATCAATACCATCAAGCTTACTTGGCACTAATTCGTCTAAGATACTACATGCAGTTTTAACAACCTCAATGTTTTGTAATTCATTGTGTCCACCAATGTTGTATGTCTCGCCAACCTCACCAGTAAGTGCTACGTGTAATAACGCTCTTGCATGGTCATCAACATACAGCCAATCACGTATTTGTTTACCATTGCCATAGATTGGTAAATCTTTACCTTCTAGCGCATTGAGAATAATCAATGGAATAAGTTTTTCAGGGAACTGGTAAGGGCCATAATTATTTGAGCAATTGGTAATTAGTGTTGGAAACTTAAAAGTGCGTTGCCATGCACGCACTAGATGATCCGAGCTTGCTTTGGCAGCAGAGTAAGGTGAGCTAGGCGCATAAGGCGTTTGTTCAGTAAATAGATTATTCGTACCTTCTAAATCACCATAGACTTCATCAGTAGATACATGATGAAATCTAAAATTATCTTTTTTATCACTATCTAGATTAGACCAATAGCTTCTAGATTCTTCTAATAGTATGTAGGTGCCAACAATATTAGTTTGAATAAATTCACCAGGACCATCAATTGATCTATCTACATGTGATTCAGCGGCAAGATGCATCACAATGTCAGGCTGATACTCGTTAAATACACGCTTAATCTCTTTTGCATTACAAATATCGACTTGTTCAAATGTATATCTTGAGTCGCCCTCGACTGAAACCAAAGATTCTAAATTGCCTGCATAGGTAAGCTTGTCAACACTAATAACGCTATGATTAGTGTTGTTAATAATATGGCGAATAATGGCAGAACCTATAAATCCTGCTCCACCGGTGATGAGTAGTTTTTTAGACATTACTTTATTATAAAAATACCAGACTAAATGTTAGAAAAAAATATTAAAGAACAAGTAAATATTTTAGGTGCTAACGCCTTTATATGCTTCATCTGAATAAATTATAGCACTAAAAACAGCAAACAAAAGTGAGGTTGCATGAAGCGACAGATATGACTCTCCAAAATTTGCCAAAATAAACAATAAAGGGAGCGCAACTCCAAATCTTTTCATGGCTTGATTATTGTGCAAAAATGCAACTTTAATTTGTACATAGAATAATAGTATTAACATTAGAAAACCAACCAATCCAAATTGAACCAGCCACATCACATACATATTATGAGGATTATCTGGGGCTGCAACTTCAGGCGTATTTAATTGATGTTTTTCTTGCATAGCACTCGGAAGATCCCCTGTTCCAACCCCCACAATAATGTTTTCTGAAAATACATCCAAACCATTTAAAGCAAAGGTTATCCTTTTACCAACAGAAGAATTTTTATTGTGATTATAATTCAATACACTATCAACTGTTAGATTAACTCTTTCGTGAAAAATATTACTTAAACTATAAGCAAGATAAAAAATCCCAACTACGGTCATTGTTGAAATAGTTATACTCTTAGTTATTTTTTTCATACCAAAATATTGTAGTGACAAAATAATTACCACTAAAAATAACATTACTTGGCCAGACCTACCGCCAGTAATAAACATATTAATTGTCATTGTGGTTAGAAATAAAAGATATAGCCAATGTTTATAATTAAAACGATGCTTATAAAACAAAATCTTGCTTGAAATCAAATAAATTGCAATAGCTAAAAAGGGATTGTAAACAATATGAGTTACAAATGGAGTAGGGTTATGAACTGTTGCTGATTTAAATGGTTCAATCAATTCAAACCAGATCCCATAAGAAATCAATTCAGACAAACTCATTGCCAATACAAACGCATAAAAATAGTATTCTATGTGTTCTTTTTTAATATAAATCATAAACACAGGAATCATTAAAAATTTCCATTGTTTTCTAAGCATATGCAACCCCCAGTCCAAATCTGAAGTCCATAACAACCCAATCGCATGCATTACAATTATCATCAAACTAACAATAACCACCTTGTTGCTTTTCAAGCTCTTATATTGGTCTTTAAATCTACCATGTATAAGCCAAAGTGACAGAATAATTGCTGACAATATACTGCCGATTGCCGTAGAAAATGGAATAAAAAAAATTAATACAATAATAAGGTAAGAATTAACCTTTTCAGGAGTGTTTTGAATGGTCTTATAAAGGGACATAAAGCAGGTTAACCTATATATTTTGAGCTTGTATTAAATGTAGCATACAATACCCTATATCAATATTGTTAGGAGGTGTATGGATAAGAAAGTTATTTTCTTGGATCGTGACGGTGTAATCAATAAAGAAGTTGGGTATCTACACAAAATAGAAGACTTTGAGTTTATCGATGGTGTCTTTGATGCTTGCTTAGATTTTCAGTCATCTGGTTATCAAATAATTATTATTACTAATCAATCAGGTATTGAACGTGGCTACTATAATGATAAAGATTTTCATGCTGTAAGCGATTGGATGTTGAGTCAATTTAAAGCACACGATATAGATATTCTTGATATTTTTTATTGCCCCCACAGCCCAGAATCAAACTGTAATTGTAGAAAGCCCAAGCCTGGTATGTTTAACCAAGCCAATGATAAATACGGCATTGATATGCAGAATTCATGGATGATAGGCGATAAAGAGGCTGATATTCAAGCTGCAAATTCAGCAGGAATTTCAAATACAGTTTTGGTTAAAAGTGGTCATGAAATTGATGAAAAAAACTCAAAAGCAAGGTTTATGCTTGATTCAATTAAACAAGTGACAACAATTCTTTAGTCTTTGCAATAATATCACTTGTTTTGATGGTTTTAATTGAAAAGTCATTTTTATCAATCTTATAGGGATCAACTTTAGATTTTGATTCAATCACTTGATTGATATCGGTTATATAGGTATTACGATAGCCTGGCGTCGAGCCGAATAGTGTAACAGATGGAATATTAAGTGCCCACGCCATATGCGTCGGCCCAGTATCTCCACCAATTACAAGATCCATTTGTGCAATAAATGCCTTTAATTCATCGAGGGTTAATTGATTTGAAATGTGTACCTCTGGTGCAATCTCACAGATTTTTTTAGCCATCTGTTTTTCCGCCTCACCACCCCATAACACAATGAAATTTATCTGTGATTTAAGCTCATTAGCAATTTGTGCATATTGATCTGCTGGATAAATCTTTGATTTAAACGAAGCACCTGGAATTAATACAATATTAGCTCTGTTATTAGAAGGTAGGTCGGGCGATATTTGACCATTAGAAAATAAAAAAGGCTTCTTGCTAATAATATCATTATGCGATATAGGCATTCCCAGTGCGCTAGAAATCACGAACACATTACGCTTAATAATATTTTCATCGTAATTTATATGACAAGTATTAGTATAAAATCTAGCAGCAAAAGACTCTCGCAAGGAATATTTATCAAAGCCGAATGTCTTTACTGATGGAATCATACGAGCAACAATCGCTGATTTAATTAACCCTTGAGCGTCAATGACAACATCATATTTAGGTAGTTTTCTAAGTTTCGAAAACTCTTTAAAAAGTAACTTTAATGATTTTTGTTGCTTGGCTTTCTTAAGATTAACCGTGTGAATTTTATCAATATCGGGATTATTTTCCAAAATACCTTTAAAACCTTCCTCTACAATCCAATCAATCTGGCAATCTAGATATTTCTGCTTAATAAATTGCAGCGCAACCATGGCGTGAATAATATCACCAAGGGCTGAGAGTTTTACAATTGCAATTTTCATATTTAACGATTTTACTACGTGTTGCACAATGTATTAGTATGAACGTTT
>ENA-OREN01004562-OREN01004562.1-marine-metagenome-genome-assembly--contig:-NODE-4562-length-12001-cov-4.270295_pt1 | contig 12001 bp, 10 predicted proteins | sample MGYA00248624_ERZ508555 | MGnify/ENA primary metagenome ERZ508555 (study PRJEB26222, sample SAMN06267773) | marine metagenome | isolation source: Saanich Inlet, British Columbia, Canada | place...
TCCAACTGCAGCATTGGCAACACTAAAAAAATACCAAGAAACTCAAACAGATAAACACATTATTTCTATTGGAAATAGAACTCAGCAAATATGGCGAGATGCCTCAGTAAAAACCGGCTTACAAATAGATGTTACTGGTTTGCCAACATTGTCCGCTTTTGGATTTAATAGTAAGAAATCAATGGAGCTCAATACACGATTTGTTACTGAAATGCTTCAACGTGGTTTTTTGGGATTTAGGCAATTCAAACCATCTTTGGCGCATGGCGATGTTGAATTGGAAAAATATAAAAATGCAGTAGATGATGTTTTTTTACTGTTGTCAAAGTTGTCAAATGATGAGATTATTTCATCTCCAGTGGCTCATACAGGTCTTCATAGGCTGACAAAGGAATGAAAGACGCTGTAATATGTTTAGCCGCAGGAAAATCTCAAGAGCCAGTCATTGCCAAGGCTAAAACTCTTGGATATGTAGTTGTTGCAATTGATAGGGATAAAGAATCCCCTGGTTTTCAATATGCAGATATCAAAATTTATCAAAGTACATATAATTCTGATGCTATTATTAAGGAATTGGAGTTATTAAAGGATGAGTATAGATGGATAGGTGTTTTAAATAGAAGCTCAGGCCCGCCAGTAATTACTGCCGCTAAAATCTGTGAATACTTCAATATTCCGGGGGTTCCTATAGAGTCTGCTAAAAATTTAGTAAATAAGGATAAATTACGTGAATCTTGTTTAAAGTACGGAATTCCCTCTCCTACATATAAAATATATAGTACAAATGAGCGTGAAATAGTTTTTTGCAATAAATTTCCAATTGTGGTTAAGCCGGCTTTAAGTTTAATTGGAAAAAGTGGAATTAGCGTGGCTCGGTCAGAAAATGAATTGAAATCATCAATTAATTATGCGATAAATAATACAATCAATAAGAAGATTATTGTAGAAGAATTTCTTAAGGGCCCAGACTTAACATTTGTAAGTTTTGTTAGAGATGGAAAGTTATGTCCAATTTGCCTTTTAGACGAAATAAATATAGAGCAAGAAGACGGGTCTATTATTGGCAAAGGTTATAAAACTCACTCTAGAAGTGAAAATGACTGGATGTCACAAGCAAATAAAATTTCACAACAAATTATGTCTATTTTCAAAATTGAACGTTCAGCGTTTATGGTTTCTTTTCGTGTTGATTCCAAAAATAACTTAAAGTTGATAGAGGTGCATCTGGATTTGGGAGGGGATCTTTTAATTGAAGAGATTTTTCCTAAAGCGCTACCATTTGATTTTTTGGAGTTTTCAGTGTATATGTCCGTTGGTAGCAAAGAATGCCCAAATTATTTTGATATAAATCCGACCGCAATCTATTATGACAAAGGGGATGGGCTGCTAACAGATCGAAATTACAGGGTATTCACTGCCAATTCACATGAAAAACTTGAAAAACAAATTTTAGAGGCAAACATATGAGTAAAAAACTACTTTTTCTAGGTTGTAATTTTGATCAAGTCCCTTACTTGGAGGTGTTAAAAGGCTTGGATTTAGAAATAATTGGGGTAGATTTAAACAATAATGCTCCAGGGAAGGCTTATTGTGATAAATTTTACAATATTGGCTACGATAATTTAAAAGGACTTGTTGAAATAGGCATAAAAGAAAAATTTTCAAAAGATGATATGGTATTTACTGCAGCAGCTCAATTTGCACAAAAAGGCGCTGCACATTTTGCAAAACGCTTTAACATTCTATATGCAGATGAACAGTCTGTTGAAATGTGCCTAGATAAGGCTGCTTACTACGAGTATTTTCAAAGAAATGGCATCCCTATACCTAAAACGTGGTACGTAAAATCAAAAGACGAGTTGGTGAGCTTAGTCTCAAGCATGGGAGCTACTACGTGGTATTATTTAAAATCAGATTATAGTAAAAACCCAAATTATGTGTATAGATTTAATGCTTCTAAAATCCCAATTGAAAATATATTCTGGGGAAGGGATAGGTATTTAAAGGAGCTTTATATTCTTCAAGAAGAGTTTGCAGGAGTTTCACTGAGAATAAATGTTTACTCTAATCGATTTAATGTCATTGATTTTTTGAGCGGTGAGTTGACTTACAAACACCATGAGAAAATAAAAGAACTGGAAATAATTATTGTTTTAAGAAAGTTCATGGAAAGTGTTGGCATGCAAAATTGGTTGATTAAGTTTGATGTTATTTTGAATGATAGTGAATATACTGTTTTGGATGTTGGTATGGACCCGCCTTTTAGGATGAATGAACAGGCTAAACTACAAAATATTAATTTTGCTAGACATTATATTAATCAGTATTTGTTTAATAAAATAAATTATCCATTATCTCTCGATTAGATAAGGATTTCTATGTATATCAAAACTGAAGGTTTTAGAAGGCCTTTCGCAATTAGTGTCTCATCAGATGGACATATTGTCTGCTTAACTAGATCCCCACAAAGAAGAATATATATTTTTTTTAATGACGAAAGAGTGTTATCAAAAAAAATAACTCAAATTGGACTGACTAGCGCCACATTTATAGAGATTAATGACAGAAATGAATTGGTAATTTTAGACAACATTTCAAAGACATTAAATTGGTATGATTTTGACTTAAATAAAATTCAATTTTTGAATTTGCCTGGATCAAGTTATGGTGCTTTAACATTTGACAAAGTCTCTAAAAATCTATACTTATCTGTTCTCGACTTATCGTTAATACTACAAATTAATTCTGATAATCTTTCCACTACAAATTTTTTGGATTATTCGTGCATTAAAAACTGCAAAAATGTAAATAGTTTAACAATAGAGGGCAACAGATTGATTTTGCTTGATTCAAAGCAGGCTGCGTTATTTGATGTAGTTATTGTTAATAGGGAGTTTGAATATAAAAGATATTTACAATTTGGAAGAAGTGGCAAGGGCTTTACTCGCAACCCTACAGATGTAAGTATTTTAAATGATTATATAGTCGTGCACGATAATGACAATTACTTTGTGCAGTTCTTTGATAAAGATCTTAATTTTGTTTTTCAAGTTGGGGGAAAGGGAAAGAATGAAAATAAATTCGACTTGCCTATATCTGGGTATGCAATTAATAATGAGCTATATGTATGCGATCAGAATAATGATAGGATTATTATATTAAATGTAGAATCAAGAAAAGTTAATACAATTGTCGAAGATAAGTTTATTAATGGTCAATTAAGCCGACCTTCGGGTGTTGCAGTTGGTTACGATAAGAGAATATATGTTGCTGATCGGAGTAATGGTGTTATTCAACAGTTTGATGAGAATTTGAATTTTATAGAAATAATGGATGTTGATGGTGTTCAGCTAGATAGGCCTTCGTCTATTGTAGTTTTTAAAAATAATGGGAATAAATATATAGCAATAATCGAAAGGAAATCAGGAGACAATAGTTCATTAAATATTTATGAGTTGTCCGAAGATGAAAAGACGCTGCATTTCTTCAAAGAATTTAATGATGATATATCATTAAATGATCCACAAGATATGGCAATCTCATCAACAGGATGTATATATGTTGCAGATACACTAAATAGAAGGATACTTAAAGTCGGGATTGACGGACGAATGGTTGACCAAGTTAATATGGCTGAAATTTCTAATAATAATAGAATTCTAGTTAAAACTGTATATGTTAGAGAAGATAATAATATTTTTACTGCCGATTTTGACGAATGTGCCATTTATCAATTCGATCCTAATTTAAAATTAGTAAATAAGATTGACCTTTTAAATCTAAAAAAAGAAATATATGTTATTCGGGCTGTATATGCAACAAACAAATACTTGATAATATGTGTAAGGGGCGAAAGCGAGGTTATTATGATTGATTTTCAAGGGAGGATTATAAAAAAAATTGATTGTATAAAGCAGACAAACCTTAACTGGAATCACCCAGTTAAGGTTTGTTTAATGAAAAATGGCGATATATTAATTGCAGATAAAGAACATGATAGAGTTGTTAAGTTTGATAGCGATATTAACTTTATAGCTCAAACTAAAAAGGAGTGCGTCTAATGGTTAAAAATACACAAAAATATTTTTGGATTATTGGTGGAGGAATTCTACAGGTTCCATTGATTAAAGAAGCAAAAAAACTTAATTATAAGATTATAGTAACGGATGCTGACGAGAATTGTATATGTAAAGAGCTTGCTTCATGTTTTGAGACTATTGATATTTTTGATATTGATGGACATATTGAATATGCCAAGCAATTGACTAATAGTGGAATCTTGATCAAAGGTGTTTTAGCAGCTGGAATCGATGCTCCAGAAACTATGGCAAAAGTCGCAGAAATGCTTAACTTACCAACTGTATCATCTAAGATTGCACATTTAGTGAATAATAAAGAAATTTTTAGAGTTAAGATGAAAGAATTAGGCGTTCCCACTCCAAAATTTCAGAGTGTTTCAATTAATAATCTTGATGAATTGCCTAGTATAATCGATAAAATTGGGTACCCCTTAATAGTAAAAAATACATCAAGCTCAGGTAGCAGGGGTACCAAGATATTTTATTCACATGATATTGTAGGAGTGAAAGAATTAGTTTGTGAGGCTATTGATATTTCAAGATCTGGAAATGCGTTGATTGAATCCTTATGGGAGGGTTCGGAACATACTGTTGAAACATTGTTTGATGTAAATGGAAAGTTTCATCGATGTTTTATTACAGATAGAATTTTTGATAAATCGAATGGATTTGCCTTGGAAACTGGTCTTGTTCATCCTTCTACACTATCTCTTGATAAACAAGAAGAAATGTATACACTTGCTGAAAATATCTCAAGAAAGATTGGCATTAATATTGGTGCCGCAAAATTTGATATGATTCAGACCGAAGATGGTCCTCGTGTAATCGAAATGACTGTCAGATTGTCTGGTGGCTTTGATTGTCAATTCTTGGTGCCTGCAGCAACAGGTAAGAATGTTTTGAAAGCTGCAATACTTACAGCTGTGGGGGAGGTTTTTAGTGATGATCTACTTGAAGATAACAAGCACAAGGTAGCCTGCTCTGAAAGTTTATGGCCCGTACCTGGTAGAATAATTCAAATTGATGGCATTGATGAGGCTAAGAAGAAAAAAGGCTTTGAGTATATTTACTTTCGTTCCAATATAGGGGATGAAGTTGTACCGTACACAGATTGTACTAAAAGAGTGTGCTTTATAATTGCTAGTGGAGAGAATTATCTCGAAGCTATCGAAAATATGGATGACATCAAAAAAACAATATCAATTACTATTAATTAAAAATATGGGGAACAAAATTGTGAAAAAGAAAATATTAATTTATGGTGCTGGAGCAATTGGAAGAGGGTATGTTCCGTGGATCTTTCCATCGGACAGTTATGAGTTAACATTTGTTGAGAGTAATAAGCGTTTACGTGAAGCATTAAAGAGACAAAAAAAATTCACAACATACAGGACCAGGAATGGAAAATATGAAAAATTGGTTTGTAGTTTTCAAGAGTGTTTTGATTTGGGTGAAGAGAGCCCAGAGTTATATGATGGAATAATCACTGCAGTTGGCCCAAGGCAGGTTTATTCATTGATAGAAGCATTTTCTAAAGTTGATTGTCCTATTGTTTTGTTTGAAAATGACTCTAGATTACCTCCTGAGTTAAGAGTTTTGACAGGTAAGGATAATATCTACTTTGGAATTCCTGATGTTATTACTTCGAATACAGCGCCAGTCAATATGTTGGAAATTGACCCTTTAAGCATTGTCACTGAGGATGGCATTAGTTTTGTTGAAGATGGTGCATCTTCACTTGGCGGAAATATTTCATATGTTAGTAAGAGTGAGATGAAAAAACAATGGGCTGCGAAATTATACATACACAATACACCGCATTGTATTGCTGCCTATCTCGGAGCTATGTGCGGCTACAAATATTTGCATGAAGGCATGAATAAGAAGGCAATATATGACATTGTGGAAGGGGCAATGGAAGAGATGGGTCAAGCGGTAGTAAAGCTTTTCGATTTAGACCAGGAGTTTGTTGATTGGTATAGTGCGAAAGAGTTGGCTCGATTTTCTAATATCCTTCTTTATGATCCTATATTGCGAGTTGCAAGAGAGCCGTTTAGAAAGCTTGGACTTCAAGATCGCTTAATTGGAGCATCTCAACTCGCATTAAGCACAGGAGTGATCCCTGAAAAGTTAATTCTTGGTATTATGACAGCCTTTATGTATGACGAGTCTTCTGATGAAGATTTCAATATTAGAATTTTAATAAATTCCCTCGACCCAAAAAACTTTTTAAAAATTATTATAGGGTTGAAATCACATGAAGCACTATATAAGTTAATTGTAAAAAAATGGAATAATTCTATCGAAATTTTAGGAGATATTAAAAAATGACAAAATTAGAAGTAGCAATTAAAGCCGCAGTATCATCAGGTGATTTACTTTTAAATCATTATGGGGCGGTTAAAGAGGTAAATGATAAAGAGTCTTTGCGTGATGTAGTTTCTGATGTTGATAAGTTGTCAGAAATTAAAGCCATGTCAATAATAGAGGAGAATTACCCAGGTTGCGTTATTTTATCTGAGGAAAATGGGTTGAACGCTCCTGATTCTGGTGAAAAATGGGTGATAGACGCACTTGATGGCACTGTTAATTATATTCATAATTTTCCTTTTTATTGTGTATCTATTTCTTATTGGGTTGATGATAAGCCTGTAATTGGCGTAGTTTATAATCCGCATTCAAATGAGCTTTTTTATGCTGAAAAAGGTGTTGGCGCCTTTCTAAATCAAGTTAAGCTTAGTGTCCAAAATTGTAAACTTGAAAACGGCTTGACTGCAATGGCTTTTTCAGGAAAAGCGTACAATCCTAATATGCGCACAAAAGAATTTGAAATTTTCGGAAAAATAAATGATATTTCTCAGGGGTGTTTGCGAACAGGCTCTGCCGCTATGAATTTGTGCTATTTGGCAGATGGTAGATTTTCACTTGCATTAGGAAAGGCAAATAAAGTCTGGGATATTGGCGCTGGTTTGTTAATTGCAGAAGAAGCCGGAGCTATGGTTGAATTCAATGTGATTGATAAAGATAAATATCTAGTTAATTATATAGCCGGAACAAAAGCCTCTAAAGAGACAATAGAAGCTAGACTTGGTGCATTTATTTGAACGTATTAGGAAAATTATGACAATAAATTTTATTGCAGAAGTATCAAGTAACCACTCTAGAAACCTTAAGAGGGCTATTGAATTTATTAATGTTGCTGCAGACATAGGGTGTGAGTCTGTTAAATTTCAATTATTTAAGATAGACTCTCTTTTTTCCCCTGAAATATTAAAGCACAGAAAGGATATAGCGCAAAGGAAGAAATGGGAGCTTCCAGAAGAATTTTTAGAACCTCTTTCAAACCAATGTAAGAAGCGCTCTATAAAATTTTCTTGCACACCTTTTTATATTGAGGCTGTAGAGAAGCTATTGCCCTATGTAGATTTTTATAAAATTGCATCCTATGAATTACTTTGGGATGAATTATTAGCAGCATGTGCACAAACTGGAAAGCCGATGATAGTTTCCACAGGAATGGCAACAATTGATGAAATTCAGCATGCTGTAGATGTGATCAGGAATAACGGGTGTAAGAAATTGACATTATTGCATTGTACATCTTCATATCCAACGCCTTATAAAGAAGCAAATTTATCGGCAATTCAAACGATTCGAGATTTTACCGGGTGCGAGGTGGGTTGGTCTGACCATACTGTTAATTCAGGTGTAATACATCGAAGCATACATAAATGGGGTGCGAAAGTAGTTGAGTTTCATTTGGATCTTGAGGGGGATGGCGAGGAATATGATTCTGGACATTGTTGGCTACCAAGTCAAATTGGATCTGTAATTAAGCAAGTTCGACACGCTGAAGGTGCTGATGGTGATGGCGTCAAAGAGCCGGTTCCTTCTGAGATATCCGACCGCTTATGGCGTACAGATCCATCAGATGGTTTGCGGCCATTTAAATCAATTCGAAAAACGTTTACCTCTTAATAGAATTGAAAATTTTACTTATATGTTTTGTCAGTCCTAAAATAGGAGTAGGTCATTTATCTAGACTATTGGCGTTGGCACAAGTATTTAGAAAAAATAATAAACTTGTTCCAGAGTTTTTGATATTTGGAAACCTTTTCAAAGAAAAAGAGTTGTCTAATTTTAATGTTCATCATTTTTCACTTGAAGATGATTTCAAAATCACAATTGAAAATATTTTAAAGGTCGGTAATTTTAATTCAATAGTGTTTGATCTTTACCCGCAGAACAATATTGATAATCTAAGCGAATTATTTGGACAGCTTAAAAGGCATAGTCTTCATTTAATTGGTATCGACTCATTGGTTGATTATTGCAATATATTAGACATTGTTTGGGTTCCATCATTTTATTTTGATTGTGATAAATACCAGGACTGTACGGGCTTATTGCGGTCTGGGTGGGGTAGTTTTTTAATACAGAAGAGGTTTCAACATAAGAAATGGATCTCCGGATCAAAAGTATTAATTTTAACTGGGGGGAGTGATGTTTTAAGTCTAGGGGAAACTATCCCCATTCAATTAGATGGATTACTAGATAAAAATGTTGAGTTACATTGGGTTAAAGGGCCATTTTCAGATGCACCAATTTTGCCAAAAGATTGTCGATTAAATTGGGTTATTCATGATGCCCCAGAATATCTGGATGAATTAATAGTGCAAAGCGACTACGTAATGACAATATTCGGTGTATCATTTTTTGAAGTCTTGCAATATGGCGTGCCTACAGTAGTTTTTTCTCCTTATGACAATAAAGACAATAATGAGTTATATGCTTTATCAAAGGAGTGTGTTGCCATGGTTGTAAATAGTCTGGATTATGCTGTCAATGACCTTATTGATCTTATGAATAATGACGAACTTGCAGAAGAATATTCTATAAATGCATTAAAAAAAATGTCAATTAATGGCGCACAAGATCTTTCTAAAGAAATTTATTCTCTAATAGGGGTTAAGTGAGATCAAAAGGCTGTGTAGCCTCCCATTTTAATCTAGCTTTTTTATCTATTGAAGGGAGTGTGGGCAGATGTTATTCGAACTTGCTATCACCCATTGTTAGATTTGATTGAGAAAACTGGTATTCCGATTGGGACTGAATTAACAGGTTGGACTTTAAAACAGATTGAACAAATTGATATCGCTTGGGTTGAACGATTTAAAGCATTACTAAATACCAATGGTTGTGAATTGATTGGGAGTGGATATTGTCAGATAATTGGCCCACTAGTTCCTCATAAAGTAAATGAGTGGAATCAGCGATTAGGCTTGCAAGAGTACAGTCGAATATTAGGTGTTCGGCCTGATATTGCATTAATAAATGAGATGGCTTATTCAAATAGTCTGGTGGAGCTATATCAGCAGTTTGGGTATCGGGGCTTTATCATGGATCGAGACAATGTGCGTTTGGCATTGGAGCTCGATAATTTGCCAATGAGTTCTGTTCCTACACATGCCAAGGGAGCGAATGACGCTATATTGCCAGTATTGTGGTCAGATTCAATTTTATTTCAGAAAGTTCAGCATTACGCACATGGCGATATAGTCATTAGTGATTATCTAGATTATCTGAAGAAACGCATTAGTAGCGGCGATACGCTTTTGCCTATTTATTGCAATGATGCTGAAGTGTTTGATTATCGTCCGGGTCGATTTAGTGAGGAGCGTCCAACACATACAGAAGGAGAATGGCAAAGAATTAAAAACCTTTTGCACAGTGTGGAGACTGAGGTAGGAATTGAGTGGGTCACACCTACAGATGCATTAGAATTTAATAATAAGGCGACCAATCGTAAAGTATCACGGCTAACTTCTGCAGCACATCCGATACCTGTTAAGAAGCAGGCTAAATACAATATTGCGAGATGGGCTGTGACGGGTCGGGACGATTTATGGCTTAACACAATGTGCCATCGTATTGCAAAGCATTTAACCGAAACCAAAAATAATAATCCTAGTTCTTGGAAAGAAATGTGTGAATTGTGGACTAGTGATTTACGCACACACATTACTGAAAAAAGATGGCATAAGGCAAAAAAACAGCTAGGAGCATCCTTGAAACGTCACAATATCAGTAATGGCTTTGGCAAGAGTTATTTACAATCTGGAAAATATGACTCTCTAGCAGAGGCCGTTGGTCAGTACGGTGATGCTATGGTAGAGATTGATAATGATGGTATTTTATTGCGCATATCTACCAATAAAATTCAGATGAACCTGAACTTAAGAAGGGGTATGACTATACAAAAACTTGCTTTTGCCTCACACGACATGGTGCCATGTATAGGAACATTGCCACATGGTTATTTTTCATGCATCTCTTTAGGTGCAGATTATTATAGTGGTGGAGTGGTTATTGAATTGCCAATAGAAAGGAGGCGAATCACAGATCTTGAACAAGTGAATCCACATTTTTTATTGAAAAATAATGGTGATATTCAAATACACACAATAATTACATCCCCTGTGGGAGAAATCATAAAGAGTATTGAGATTTCATCAAGTAATGAGAGTATTTCGCTGAACTACCATTTCTCAAAGTGGAGTGAAATTAATGGCAGTATTAGGCTTGGAAACATTACGTTATTAAATGATTTTAGTCAGGAGGGTGTAAAGGTTTTATGCTCTAATGGCGGGATTGATGAAGAGTGTTTCATATTAAATAATGAAGTACAGCAAATAGCCTCACCATCAACACTTGTTTCTTCCTTTGGAGGGCTTGGGGCAACAACTGGAGACATTTCTATCGCAAATAAACATAAAAAACTTCGATTGAGTTGGGAGCCGAGTGAGTGTTCAGTTATGCCATTGTTACAATTTTCTCCATCTAATTCCAGAGCACTATCCCGAGTTTTTTTCTCTATGACAGAGATGGATGATACAAAGAAATATTCTGCTAATATGGGCTCATTCAGTCTTTCTATTTCTACTGGTATTGAAAATTGACAATGTTTGTTATGTATATGTGTAATATTTTTTTAACCAATACAACCTGATACTAACGAACTAGATGAAATGTCAGAAAAGCTGCGCAAAGCAGTTGTTTCAACATTGAATGTAGACGAAAAAAAAAGTGTTTGTTGGCAATGAAGAAAAAATGTTTTTGTATGGATTGTTTCAACATATGCCAAGCTCTTCGCATAAAACAACAGTTAAGATTCAGAATTATAAGGAATTGACATACCATAGAATCATGGATATGTGGAGTGGTGAAATTGCGAAGAGGCCCGAAATAAAAAAAAATCAGCCATTGTCAGAGAAACCTAGGCACTTGATAATTACAATAAGGGGTCTGCTGATAAAAATAAAGCATTTAGTTTTTCTTAAATCGAAGCTGCTACATGCCAATACAATGATTCATTATGCTGCACACTTGCGATATGGGAGTTTTGTTATTCCAGAGCTAACCAGTTTGTATTTTAAGCATAAAGAGAGAAAGGATAAGAACTTGCGAAAAGCCTTTTCTGTGAATCTAACTGGTGTTGGGTTTGATCCAATTCTGGTTGAGTACTTAACATCTTTATTTCCCACTAGTCACCTTGAGTCATACTTGAAGTTATCAGCACATAGTATAGCCAATATTAAGATGGATACGGTAGTGACAAGTTTAAGTGGAGTTTTGGATGACCCGCTGCTTTCATTTCTGATTAAAAATAATAATAGTAAATTTTGCAGCATCAACAGGAACAACCAAAGTCTGTCTAGCCTTTTGAATCAACATAAGCTCAATCAACTGGAAGTGCTGGAGACTAGGCCTAGAAGCAATAGAACCCTTCAAGAACAACAATCAAAAGTACGACAAAGTCTATTGGAGGTGCTACTTCTCAGAGAAAGAGTGACTTTGAGCAGCCTTTAGAGAACGTCTATCACCAGCAATTGCCTGATGAGACTGAGGAACCAATTTCAGAG
>ENA-OREN01004563-OREN01004563.1-marine-metagenome-genome-assembly--contig:-NODE-4563-length-11998-cov-6.449040_pt1 | contig 11998 bp, 5 predicted proteins | sample MGYA00248624_ERZ508555 | MGnify/ENA primary metagenome ERZ508555 (study PRJEB26222, sample SAMN06267773) | marine metagenome | isolation source: Saanich Inlet, British Columbia, Canada | place...
TTAAGGATCATTGACATGCGTCGGCCTTCTAAAGGAATATCCTTTTCGACCTCTGCCACATCTGCCAATTCTTCGAGTACTCTATCCATAACAATTTTTCCCAAGTCAATACGAGACAATTCACGTCCTCGGAACATAAGAGTGATCTTTAATTTCGCTCCATCTTCCAAAAACTTTCGGCCACGGTTCAATTTTGTCATGAGATCATGTTCATCAATCCGCGGTCTTAACCGAATTTCTTTAAGTTTAACAACGTGCTGTTTCTTTTTACTCTGCTGTTGTTTTTTCTTTTCCTCGTATTTTAATTTGCCGTAATCAACGATTTTGCAAACCGGCGGTTTCATACCGGGGCCTACTTCCATCAAATCCAATCCGACATCTTGGGCTCTTTCTAATGCAGCTTCAAGAGATACAACACCTAATTGTTCTCCAGTTTCTGAAATTAACCTTACTTCTTCAGAAGTTATTTTGTCATTCAGTCGCTGCTTCTGTTTCTTTGCTATGGGAGAGTCTCCTATTTATTATTTCTTCATTAAGCTGATCAATTAAAGTATTTAAAGGATGTGTACCTGTATCTCCTTCAAATCTTCGACGGACAGAAACAGTGTTATTTGTTTCTTCTTTTTCCCCTACGATCAACATTACATTAATTTTTTCTAATTCTGCCTGGCGAATTTTCGCACCAATTTTATCTGCACGATAATTAAGTTTTACACGAATTCCCGCTTCACGAAGCGTAGTCTCAACTTCTGAAGCATAATTTAATATTTTATCAGAAACAGGTAGAACAGCTACCTGAATTGGTGCAAGCCATAGCGGGAAGTTACCGCCAAAATGTTCAATCAGGAATCCAATAAATCGTTCATGTGTTCCCAATGGAGCCCGGTGAATACATAGAGGCGTTTTATCACTTCCATGTTCATCTGTGTAGGTTAAATCAAATTTTTCAGGGATAGCAAAATCAACCTGGTTTGTAGCTAATGTAAACTCTTTTCCAATGGCACTCCAGACCTGAACATCGATCTTGGGACCATAAAAGGCTGCTTCACCGGGTACTTCTGTAAATTCTATTGAGCCTTCTTGAAGCGCTTCTCGAACCCATTGTTCTGTCTCTAACCATAACTCAGGTTCGTTAACATATTTTTTTCCTAAACCTTTTGTATCATGCAGGCTTAAGCGCATAGAATATTTTTCAATGCCAAATATTTCAAAATATTTAATATACATATTGCACACAGCCAGGAATTCTTCCTTGAATTGCTCTTTGGTGCAATAAATATGAGCATCATTCATCTGCAGACTGCGAACGCGCATTAATCCAAATAATTGACCGGATTTTTCATAACGGTAACATGTGCCGTATTCAGCTAATCTTACAGGTAGATCCCGATAACTTTTTGGTGTGGCCGCATATATCTTATGATGATGGGGACAATTCATAGGTTTTACATAATAGTCTGTCCCATCAATATCCATGGCTGGATACATGGAATCCTTATAATGGTCTAAATGACCGGATTTTTCATATAAAGTACCTTTGGTCAAGTGTGGCGTACGGACCTGATGATAACCTGCTTTTCTTTCTGTCACTTTTGCCAATTGTTCCAATTCTTCGATCATAACGGTACCATTAGGCAGCCAAAGCGGCAAGCCAGGTCCTACTTCTTCGTCAAAAGCAAAAATATCGAGCTCTTTACCTAATTTCCGGTGATCCCTTTTTTTGGCTTCTTCTAGGTTATGAAGATGAGTTTTTAGAGCGTCTTTACTGGCAAATACTGTTCCATAGATTCGTTGGAGCATTTTATTATTTTCATCACCGCGCCAATAGGCACCAGATGTGGATAACAGTTTAAAATATTTTATCTTTTTTGTATTTGATACATGGGGACCGCGACAAAGGTCGGTAAAGTTACTTTGAGTATAGGCAGATATGACATCTTCGGGGTTGATATCGCCAATAATCTCAACTTTATAGGATTCACCCATTTTGTCAAACATTTTTACAGCATCCCCGGCAGACATTTCCGTACGAACAATGTCTTGAGCTGATTTTGCTAATTTTTTCATCTTTTGTTGTATCCGGGCAAGAACTTCATCAGAAAAAGGAACATCAGTATCAAAATCATAGAAAAAACCATTTTCTATGGTTGGGCCTATGGTAACCTTGGTTTCCGGAAAAAGTTCTTTAACAGCCTGCGCCATTAAATGAGCTGTGGAGTGGAGTAAAGTGTCATGACCTTCCGGCGTATCACCTGTGAAAAGTTCTAACGAACAGTCTTGTTCAAGGGGACTGTTTAGGTCTGTAAGGTTGCCATCAATCCTGGCCACGACTACTGCACGTGCCAAGCCTGAACCGATACTGTCGGCCACTTGTTGTGACGTAGTGCCTGTCGGCATTGTCTTTACGGAATTATCCGGTAATGTTATATTGATTTCAGTCATACAATTGTGGAATGGCTAGTCCCTGATTATCTTTGAAATTCCCCTGCAAAAAAGCCGCAAAAATTACAAAGAGATGTAGATGGTTTTAAATGAAAAATTTATATGTAATTCTGTTTATTATTGTAAACCAGGTCTATTCAATGAAAACGCCCTTAGCAGAGCCCCAGTCCCAGTCTTCTAATCCATCAGGAACATCATTTTGATCTACCAGATAGTGAAGCTCTCCATTGATCCAGTAGCAGGCAGCTGTAAAACTGTCAGAGTAACTCGTATCTCGAGTTGCTTCTCCTACAACAATAACATCACCGTCCGCCACACGAATATCATTAGCCACACCAGTGCCAAAATTGGTCAGAGGACCGCCCGGCAAATCATGAATGGTGCTATTCTTCCAGTATTGTGGGAAAGATCCACCTGTTGTCTCTTCTTCACCAGTGAACTCATACCAATCTGTATACCCGGCGATATAAATATCACCACCGTCAATGGTAATACCCTTTCCAGTTGCTCCATAAATTTCCATGCTTGAGCCGCCAAGGGGCAAGTCGGTCCTGTTACCGGCATTCCGCCAGTGACAAGCTTTTGGAACGTACCCTGCAAAATTATCCGGTTTCATTGTGTAACCCGCGTAGTACCTTGTATTACCATCCATAATGGCAACATCATTCACTTCGCCATCACCACCGCTTGGTACAGAAAGGTTGTTTCTGTTATTGCCGTTTTTCCAGTAGCAGGGAATAACATAATGACTATTGTTCAAGTAGTACCCGCCAACATAGACATCACCATTACTACGTAGTCCAATCGCAAATGCCTGTGAATCTCCATTGGTGGTCAGATCGATCCGTTGTCCATCTTTCCAGTAGCAGGATCCATCATTATACCACCCGGCAACATAAACAACACCATTGCTATCTACAGTAATGGCTTCAGCCTCTCCTCCATTTCCTGGGAGATCATAGCGGGTCTCATTGATCCAATAGCAGGCATCGGATGCTTCCCCCGTGCCAGAAGTATATACCGTACCATTAACAACAACTATATCTGTTGCCCAGGCTCCTCCTGGAAGTTCTACGCGAACACCATTTACCCAGTAGCAGGCAGTAAGGTTACCTTCACTGTTATAGGACTGACCTACTATATAGATCGTTCGTCCAGGGATAAGTATATGGCTGCTATCACAGCTACCATCATCATAGGTAGCGGTACTATCGTAGCTTGATGATTGGCTATCCGTACACCCGCATATGTTGTTTCCCCCTAATACACCTGCGCAATCTTCTGCGAGAGGCTCTTCATCTTCCGCACAGGCCCAAAAGACCAGACTAAGAATTAATAAAAATAATATATGTTTAAATATAACTAAAGTTACTCCGTTAAAATAGTAGTTGTACTAATATCGGATGGATCTAGACGAAGCAGTGATATGGGTCCCCCACTATTGCCTTCTCGGAATCCGAACCCGCCTATGACCAGATCACCATCGTCCAGCTCAATGACCGATTGATTCACATGGGCCAACTGCACACTAAAGCTGATATTACCACTTTCATCTGTTTTTGTCAGGTAACAGATATCATCGATGAGATAGTAACCTCCATCTGATGACGGGGTCATGTCATAGTAACCATAATGACTGCTATCATCAATAAAGCAATCTTCCCATGCTATGCTGCCGGAACCATTACGCTCTACCAATAAATTGCTTCTCCAGCTATTGCAGAACCCTGCTGAAACAAAGCCTGCACTTGGAGTTTCACAGACAGCGTAGAGCAAAGCATCTCCTACCGATGCGGTTTTCTTTTTCCATATCTGTTCACCATCTGAATCCGCTTTCACCATAAAATGTTTGTAAGCACCGTGCTGCTCACCGGAATAACCAACAAAAACAAGACTGCCATCTGAAGTTTCTATTAGAGAGTTGCCTTCATTTGCTGTAGAGCTACTGTAGAGTTGCCCCCACATGAAATCTCCGCTGCTACTGTATTTACGTAGCATTGCCTTGGAGTTCCAGCCGTCATCATTCCAGGTACCGGTAATCACAAAATTGCCATCCTGTGTCTGGACTACATCTCTTGCCCAATCGTTATTACTAGTCCCATCTGATATTTCCCATTCAATGGTTCCAGAACCATCTGTTTTTAAAAGATAGATATCAGGATAGCATCCTGGAAGTGTATCACACTCATAATAACCAGTTGCAATAAAACCACCATCCGCTGTCTGGCGTACGCTATACAATGATGTAGAGTTATCATATAATTGGTGCCATTCTTTTTCACCATTTGAATCCGTTTTTATAAGCAGCCCCGTATAATTTGTTGCGCCTGCTATAATAAAACCACCATCGGATACTTTATTTATGTGCCAGCTTTCATCCATGCTAGAGCTATTGGAAATTGTATAGGTTTTAAGCCATTTAATAGGAACTCCATTTAAGACATATTCACAACTATTATCATCATAAGTAGCGAGGCTGTCATAGTTTGTTGCCGTACTGTCCGTGCAGCCACAAATATTGTCGCCACCTGCAACACCAGCACAATCTACACAACTGCCATCATCGAAGGTTGCTAAAGTATCAAAATTGGAGGCCGTGCTATCCGTGCAACCACAAATGTTGTCGCCACCTGTAACACCGGCACAATCTTCAGCCAGATGCTCTTCATCTTCTGCACAGGTCCAAAAAGCTAACCCAACAAAAAGTAATAATAATGTATATCTAATCATCTCCAATCCTATGTGTAATTTTATTAATTATTCGAAACGCGTAACCTCATAATCACCTGAACCAATATTTCCACCTGTAAAATCATAGCTGTTAGCACTATCATCTAAGTTTTGCTCCATTTTAAGATAGAGCACTAAGTTGCTCGAAGATGTATAATTTCCGGAATTAGTTGAGGCACTCAAGCCTGAACCACTATTGTATAGAGCTGCCACTTCATTCGCACTTAGGCCTGTATTCCAAAAGGAAACATCATCGATTCTACCATTGTAATATAAAGTTCCGGTATCATACCTACGCCCAATTGAAAATTCACTATTTTGATTGATCGTAGAATAGTCGCTATTAGAATTCGTATCTTTTTCATCACCATTCACATACAAGACCAGATTGGGATTATCAAAGGTCAGAACAACGTGATACCAGCCTCCTCCGGTGGTAACATAAAAACTCTGGTCGCCACTTTCGACACTATGATAAGCACTATTAGATCTAAGCGCTCCAACAACTTCTACACCGCTCGCGGTGTATTCAAGACCTAACCGATAGGTTTTGTTTTTATGTATGATCCAGTCGTTATCACTATTTGTAGGAACAGCCGCAGGGTCTATCCAAGCCTGTATAGACCAGCTAGCTGGTTCAAAATTGGAGTTGTCAGCGTAGTATGCATATTCATTAGTTCCATTTAGGTTGAGTACATAATTTGAATAATGTGCTGCTGCCTGAAATGTAGGCAAGGCAAATTGCGCATCTATGGTCGCAACACAGAGTAGGAATATGGCAATAAATTGTTTTTGTATAATTTGTATCATTTCAATAGAATCATTTTACGGGTTTTACGATTGCCAGCTGCCTTTAATTCTGAGAAATACACACCGGAGCCAACCGGGCGGCCCATCCTGTCCATTCCCTGCCAGGTGACCGTGTGGTAGCCATAGTCTAAGCGTTCATTGATCAGTGTTGTGACTTCCTGACCCAACAGGTTATAGATTGTAATCACAACTCGACCTGTTTTGGGCAAAGAAAAATCCATTTTAGTCAGCGGGTTGAATGGATTAGGATAATTCTGGCTCAAAGAAAATTCTTCTGGTATTTCTGATAGGATTTTCAGTACAGTCTCTTCAACGTATTGTTGATCACCTGCTACCAGTTTCATATCGTAGCCTTCCGTGAGCTTATCATCAATAGTAATACCGTTCACCAGAAACTGATCATAGATAGTCCGGTTCGGTATATCCACAACCTGAACCACTAGACCTTGTGGAAGTGAACTGTTCACATCTGCTGAAACTGTTACAGGATTTAAGTGTCCCTTACCATTGAGTCTCAAATTCCAAACACCATTAAACTCGTCTATTGATCGTATATCACTTGAATAATTAAAGTTTGAATTATTATTTAAATCCATACTCAGTTTTATGAAATGGTCCAGATTTGGAAGACTCGGGACATCATAGCCATCTTCATAGTCTGTGGCGTCATCCTGGCGACCGATTACATTGCTATGATCAAAAAAGTATTCTCCGTCCACATGAAGATGTATGCTCCAACCATTTTCTGCGATCCTCCCCGCTGCTTCCTGCTCATTATTTGCAGGAAATGGGTTAAGGATTATACTCTGGCCTCCTGTTTTGGCATTGACAGCATAGCCCGCCCAAGGGCTCATGCTTTCCTGAGGTTCCTGCCATCCATCTTTGGAGTCTTTTCCGAATAAATAAAGTTTGGAAATTTCTGTAGTATCATACTGCACTTCCACGGGAAATGAAAAAGGACTGCCAATGATATTCCAACCCTGGTTCAGTTCAATTTCATAGTCCACCAGTGGTACTGCAGTGCCTGCTGTTTTAGAATTGCTGAAGGATGCTTTATTTGAATATTTATGCTTGAACCAATATGCTTTTCCGGGTTCAATAGTTTCAGGTTTTGTCCAGTTATTGGTGGGTATATCCCAATCATAAAATACATGTCCTTTATCCAGACTAGATGTTGCTAGTGCGTTATCATCTAAAACACCTGGCCATGATATCATTCGCCAGCGTTCTGATTTTATCCCATCCGGATAATGGCTAAAGGTATTTGACATGGAAAGAGAATCAATGGAAAATTCCATAGTGGGTGTACTATATTGACTTGTGGTCTCATAGTACATGCCATCTTCTGTCACTATCCAGGCCCGAAAATTGCGTACGGTGAGCAGACTATCATGAACGGATGCTACAAAGGTGCTGTCATCCAGAGCGTCCATAGCAATCACAACAGGTTCTTCCCCGCCAGGCTGGATAAATAAGTTGGCTCCATTAATACCATTCAGGTCGGTTGCGATGGCACGAATGATAACCGGACTTCCATCATTTTTAATTGTATCACTTATAAAAGCGCTCAATATTGGTGGACTCTTAAATAGATTAGTCAGAACATGTGTCATCCCGCCTTTGAGCTGTAATGAGTCTGACGAACTGTTTTGGTATGGTGAACTTCCAATGGTACCCATCAGCACTAAAGAATCAGAACTGATACTTTGCTGCGTGGTTGATATCTGGTAGGTTCGTATTTCATAGCCTTGTGCATTAATCAGAGAAAATAGTATTAAAAACAATCCTAATATTCTATCGGCAAAGAACATATTACTCTTTTTCATCTGAATTGGGACTGCCATATTCAATTTCATCAGGACGTTGTATCACCGGATACGACAAATAAGTTGCTACCCAGGTGCACCAGGGTCATGATCGCATGCTGCCCTGCGGTTGCACTGCCGTTACGATTATTAAGCGTCGTGCTGGAAGCACTCAATGATACTTGCCCACTGCCACTTTGAATGATCATGCAGTTAAATCCTGATGGTAAACTTGCCGGTACTGTGATGGTTACAGCACTGCTGCTTGAGCAAACTATAATGGTACCGTTATCAGCTGCTGCTAATGTTTTTGATGTTCCCGATAAATCCTGTAGAGACGCACTATAACCCGTGATGGCAGCATCACCAAAATCAGTCTCGCCTGATACCGTTAAGGTTCCACTAATTGTTGTGGCTGGTGCAGTGATGGCTATCGTACCATTTGACGAATTAGAAATGGTTTCTGCATTGCCAAACGTAATATCATTTCCTGAAACCGTTAAGTCTCCACCAAGTGTAGCATTACCGCTGGAGTAAACAACAAGAGCGTCCGACTCTGAACCACTTGCTGTACCATTTCCAATAACGAAAGCGGAATTGTCGGTATCAAAAGCAGTGGCACTGCCGTTTGTGGTGACAGAAGAGCCTACTGAATTGTACTTTCCCATAACTAAAGAACCATAGTCACTGGCTATTGTGTTTTGCCCCATTGAAGTGGAATAGCTTCCGCTCGCTGTTGTGCTTCTCCCCGTTGCGGTGGAATAGCTTCCGCTCGCTGTTGTACTTCTCCCCATTGCGATGGAATTGCTTCCACTCGCTGTTGTGCTATACCCCATTGTGGTGGAATTGGTTCCACTCGCTGTTGTGCTATACCCCGTTGCGGTGGAAGAGTGTCCGCTCGCTGTTGTACTTTTCCCTATTGCGGTGGAACCTTCTCCACTCGCTGTTGTACTTAGTCCCCTTGAAGTGGAACCTTCTCCACTCGCTGTTGTGGCATTCCCCATTGCGGTGGAATAGTTTCCGCTCGCTGTTGTGGCATTCCCCATTGCGGTGGAATAGTCTCCTGTAGCACCTTTGGTTGAGCTGCTCGAAGATGAATAACTCATATCAACGGCTTCGGTTCCTATGTCTCCATAGTTGGCAGCAGTGGCCGTAGAAAATCTCCAACCTGTCTGCGAATTCTCTGTTACAGAATTTAAGTGTCCCTTACTATCTATGTAAGTAGACAGATCTGTAACAGCAACTTGCACCATCGTGCCATTGTCATTTAGTATAAGCCTATCCGCGTCTACTACCGTTGTTGATGTGGCAGATGTACCCCCATCATTGATGTTTAGCTCTGCAGCTGTAGATGTAACAGCAGTTCCTCCAAGAGTTATTGTAGTACCACTAAAGTTTGTTGCTGCAATAGTTCCCGTTGATGGGTTATAGGTCGCATCTCCGTCAGATTCTAGACCTAAAGGTCCACCTTCTAACTCTGCATCAGCAGCAAATACCAAGGCATTACCTTCGTTCGTACTTTCATTATCTGTAACTGTTACTGCAGTTGCACTTTGTGTTGCCCAGGAAAGCGCTCCATCACCATCTGTCTTTAAAACTTGGTTTGCTGAACCGTCTGCTGTGGGAAGAGCCCAGACTTGATCAGTACTTAAGGCAGGTGCTTCAAAGCCTACATAATTATCGCCTTCATAAAACCTGAGTTCATTGGCTGAACCATCTAAAGACACTGTTCCGCTTGTATTCAGCGTACTATTTAAATCTGTCGCCCCACTGGCAGAAACTGTAGTAAATGCACCAGTAGATGCAGAATTAGCTCCAATAGCGGCACCATCAATGGTGCCACCATCAATGTCAACTGCATCTAAATTGGCAGTCCCATCGATATATAGATTCTTGAATTCAACTGAACTGCTTCCCAAATCTGCGGTATCATCCGCTCCTGGATACCAGGCAGTTACTGAACTATTTCCCATAGTAACACTATTATTTGCAACACCTGAAGCACCATAGCCAACTACTATCTGATTCGATGTACCAGTATTCCCACTTGGATTGGCACCAGATCCTAAGAGTACATTATTGCTAGCACTTGTAACTGTTTTACCAGACTCATAGCCCACACTTACATTGGATGCTCCAGAACTTAATTGGTAGCTACTGGCATGTCCTACGGCGGTATTTGAATTGGATGTGGTATTACTCTCTAAGGAATTTGAACCGACCGCTACATTTGTAATCCCTGTAGTGTTTGATTTTAAAGCACTGGTTCCTACTGCAGTATTACGATTCCCTCCCAAATTAGCTGTAAGCGCATTATACCCTAGTGCAGTATTGCTATCACCTGTTGTAACAGCATCTAAAGCAGTCGCACCTAGTGCCAGATTGTAGTTTGCATCATCCGTGGTTGAAGACGGATCATTACCAACATACATAGACCCAGTACCTTCAATAAGTGCATCAGAGAGGCCATTAACACTTGTTGCAACAGAAGACCAAGATAGTGCAGCTGATCCATCTGTAACTAAAGCCTGGTTAGCAGAACCATCTGCGGTAGGAAGAGCCCACACTTGATCGGCACTTAAGGCAGGCGCTTCAAAGCCTACATAATTACTGCCTTCATAAAACCTGAGTTCATTGGCTGAACCATCTAAAGACACTGTTCCGCTTGTATTCAGCGTACTATTTAAATCTGTCGCCCCACTGGCAGAAACTGTAGTAAATGCACCAGTAGAAGCAGAATTAGCTCCAATAGCGGCACCATCAATGGCCCCACCATCAATGTCAACCGCATCTAAATTTGCAGTTCCATCTATAAATAAATCTTTAAACTCAACTGAACTACTTCCAAGGTCTGCAGTATCATCTGCTCCGGGATACCAGGCAGTGACATCACTGTTACCGATGGTAACACTGTTATTTGCAACGCCTGATGCACCATAACCAATTACGGTCTGATTGGAAGCATTGTTTGCACTGGGATCTGATCCAGAACCAATAATGAGATTATTACTTCCTGTGGTGATAACATCACCTGCTTCATAGCCTATTGATATATTATTATCTCCGCTTTCCAAACTTTTCAGACTATTTGATCCAACAGATGTATTGTATTCACCAGTAATGGAAGCACCATATTGAGAGTAATATCCAACAGCAGTATTATCATTTCCAGATGTTATGACCTTCATCGAACCGGCACCAATAGATGTATTTCTTAAACCTGTATGGTACTCTGATTCACTAACAGGACCACGTTGAGAAGCACGACCAACAGCTGTATTGTAAGAATCTGCTGATGTTTTTAGTTGTCGTAATGCGAGATCCCCAATTGCAGTATTGGCACTTGCCTGAACATTGTGTTTTAAAGTATTATGCCCCAACGCTGTATTATATGTTCCTGTTGTCGTATTCGTCATGGAATTATAGCCCAGAGAAGTATTATTATCACCTGTTGTAACAGCATCTAAAGCAGTCGTACCTAGTGCCAGATTGTAGTTTGCATCATCCGTGGTTGAAGACGGATCATTACCAACATACATAGAATTATCTTCAACTAATGCATCCGAGAGACCTGTAACATTCGTAGCTCCCGAAGATGCAGCCCATGCTCCCGCTCCACTACCATCTGAAGTCCATACCTGATTTGCTGATCCTGCTGAAGAGATGAAATATTCATTATTCTCAACCTTGCTGGCTGATAATGTACCATCTGCAAGATCTGTTAAATCATCATCCGCTGCTTGTTTTGCATCTATCTGCGTCTGAATAGCTGAAGTAACACCATCTACATAACCTAACTCTGTGCTGGTCACAGCTGACACTGCAACTTTACCATCACTGTCAGTAACCATAGCAACTGATGCAGTTAAGTCTTCTGTGTCTATGGTTGATCCTGCACCCGTTAATGTAGTTGAAGATGCAGACCAGGCCCCCGCTCCACTTCCATCTGAAGTCCATACCTGATTAGCTGTTCCTGCTGAGGATATAAAATATTCATTATTCTCAACCTTACTGGCTGATAATTCTCCATCTGCTAAATCATCCAGGTCCGAATCCGCAGCTTGTTTTGCATCTATCTGAGTCTGAATTGCAGAAGTCACTCCATCTACATAGCCTAACTCTGTACTGGTAACAGCTGATACTGCAACTTTACCATCACTGTCAGTAACCATAGCAACTGATGCAGTTAAAGTTTCTGTATCAATCGTTGT
>ENA-OREN01004564-OREN01004564.1-marine-metagenome-genome-assembly--contig:-NODE-4564-length-11996-cov-2.840339_pt1 | contig 11996 bp, 13 predicted proteins | sample MGYA00248624_ERZ508555 | MGnify/ENA primary metagenome ERZ508555 (study PRJEB26222, sample SAMN06267773) | marine metagenome | isolation source: Saanich Inlet, British Columbia, Canada | place...
AGGTAACTATTGGTGATAATGCCAACAAACAAGTACCCGCAGAACTTATCAATACAGACAAAAGTAATGATCTTGCTTTGTTAAAACTTTCCACTCTTGAGATGGCTTCCGCTGAAAGTAAATCGCTAATACAGAAACTTGGCATAGTAGTTGTGCCACTCGCATCTAAAGGTTTGTTGCGGTCTGAAGATGTAAGGCTCGGCGAAAAAATATTAGTGGCTGGTTATCCATTTGGAGATGCTTTCAGTAACAGCATAAAAGTTACAACAGGGGTAGTGAGTTCTATACGAGGAGTAGGTGATGATTCAGGACAGTTTCAATTGGATGCGGCTGTACAACCCGGCAATAGTGGCGGCCCAATTTATGACAGCAGTGGAAATATTGTTGGAGTTGTTATCTCTCAACTAAACAAACGAACGTTTGGCTCTCTTGTAGAGAACGTTAACTTTGGTGTCAAGGCTTCTACTGTCAGGCAGTTCCTTGTATCAAGTGGGCTATCTTCAAAGAAGTCTGAGCGGACAGAAGAAAAGTCTACCGAACAACTTGCGGAGATAGCGAAGAATCAGGCATTGATGGTGATGTGTTTGCAGTGAATATAATAATTGTGTGATGGAGTTATGAGAAAACTTGCGTTGACAATCTTCCCTAGCTTTTGTTTCATGGTTTATATGGCACTTGACACTATAGCTATTCGACCGATGTGATTTTTCTCGAACCCCGGGTATATTTTTCACCTTCGTTAAAAATAAATATTTCCGAATAGGCTTCGCTCCACGCAGAATTGCCTACAGAATCGATTTGTTTGGATAACACCTGAATGTCCCTGGTACCGCGTGTCGTTTCATTTTTTACACTGTGAAACCCGTTCGCCAAATCCAGCTTCAAAAGAGAAACCTTGTTCAGGGTGACAATGGCCTTGATCCGTTCCAACCCAGCAGGACCTGTTACCTTGAACTCAAAATCATAATCAGGGGAAGGAACCTGGTGGGTCACCCCCGCTTCAATAAAGTTGTCCCTGTGGAATTTGTTCGGAAAAATCACGGTGATATTTCCATTGGGGCTCACGTCAAGCATCGTCAAGTAGCTATTTTTTTGTGACTTGACATAAAAAATTATTTTTTCCTTAACCTCGTATTCTTTTTTATCTGTCCAAACCCTGACATCAAAAGATGAGCCCAGAGGTTTGGCGGCGACTAGTTTTTCAAGGTGCTCCTTGTAGCTTTTTTTCTTTTGCGCGGATTTAAACTCCTCTGACATGGTATCGATCAACGCAAGGTCATCCGGAATCAGCTCTTTTCGTTTGATAACAATATTTGCCGAAGATTGAATGTTCTTTGTCTGCGTGTCGATCAAGCGGGACCTGATCTCAAGACCTCTTCTTTCCATTCGATAGGAGCCGGTTATGTAATAGTCCAGACTGTTGACTTCCGCAATTTCTTCTGGCGATTTTCCCTCATCAATTTTGATTTCTTTTAATTTAAGGTCTTCGGCCCGCACGAGAATGGTTTTAATATCTTCATTCAGGATTCGGCTGAAAGGGGTGACCCGGTTGGTCCTGAGGTCCTTGAATGGAACCACTCCCAGAACCGGTTCTTTCCCCGGAGGGATATTGCTTATGATCTGATTGCCCAGGTCGGCAATACTCTCCCGCCAGGCTTGGGATTTGTTTGAACCCCACTTGGGGGTTTGGACCGCATAATTGAAAGTCGCCCTCTTGGTTTTCAAGGGGGAAAGAAGTTTTTCCGCAAAGTCTCCATTAACTTTTGAGAGGATGGAAATATAATCCAGTCTCACCGCGATCATGTGGTTGGCTTCCTCATAAGAAGCAATTTTGTGAACCGTCGTTTGCACGGTTCCATCCGGTCCGCTGGTTTTTTCTTTTTCCAGCTCGCCTTCTCCAGTTTCATAATTGAAGATCACGGGCACATTGGAAACAGGAGCCTCTTTTTCTCCTGTCAGTAAAAAAACCTTCGCCACAAGCGGTTCAGCGACTCCTTTCAGGGTTTTCACAGTCTGGCGGTCGCCTGAGACCGTGGCCAAGTTTAAGTTTTGAACAATGCGCTTCACCCTGGATTCAAATTCGCCGGCACTCACGTCCTGAAGCTCGGGGTTCTTTTTGGATGGGGTGATGATATGCAAAGCGCTTTTCAATGGCGGCAGTGCGGGTGCCTTTTGGTATCCCGACAGGTAACTGGAAAGGGCATTCATCACGTTGCCCTTCTTCGCGGCTTCAGCTCCCTCGTTTAAATTCCGCTTGAGGACGGATTCGATTTTGCTGATCTTGTTCTGAATGCTCGCCGCGGCCAGGCTTCGTTCCACAACGGCAAGCGCATAGTAGACCCCTTTATTTTGATCTAGCCAACCATCTTTTATTTCTACTCCCTCTAGGACAGTATCCACTTCTGTTTCGATGACAGATTCAATGTGGGTCTTTTCTATCGTGGAAATATCCACCATGGTGGAACGGATTTTGACTTTAAGGTTTTTGGCAAGGTTTGAACGGGCCGATTCGTTTGCGGAGACCGAGTTCATATCAGAAAAACCGACCCCGACAAGATACCGTTGCTGGGGGAAATTGGGGTGGCCCTTTCCCAGGACCCAATCGGGCGGTTTGATGATGACTTTGGGTTTTGACGGCTCTTCTTCCTGCAACGGGGTCAGACCGGTTTTGCAAGCAGAGCTGAAAAACAGGAGTGCTATGAGAAGAAAAAAATAGGTTCTTGAATGCATAACATCATTTAGTGGTTTGCTAGAATTTCTATAAAACAAACGGAAACCGGTCCCGGAACTTATGGAATGGCGGAGCGGTCAATCATCTGGTTTATATTATTGTATGAATTTTTGTGGGCCATGGTTTGCTTTGTGGCCTCCTCCAGTTCCTCAAAAATCCTATCTTTTCGTTTCGATGCCTCTTCGATTACTTTCTGGTAGAGTTTGTATGCCTCGGTCTCTATAGCCTCGATTTTTTTCAGGCGTTTATCATATTCAGATTTAGAAATACTCCCGGTGTTGAAACGGGTGCATAATTCTAGATACCTGGCAACCAATCTCTGGGTGAGTTTGTCCCAGTCGATTCCTGAGTCTTTACCAAAAGTAATTTCAGGCCCGATTCCGAAAAACAACCCACCTGCCTTGAAACCGAGGGTGATTTTCCCATTCTCTGATTTATAAACCGAGCAGTCCTGTTCCTCGACCATGATGTGTTTGGTTCTTGAGTCATCCAGATAAAGTTTAAATTCCGCCGTCACGATGGATGCTTGAAAAAGAATGAACGCTGCTGCAATTAATATTTTATAGAAGTGAAATCTCATAGGTTCCTTAAGTATAGAGCTAATTAAAGTTTTTTTTCATTTCATCCATCATATTTTCCATCTCATCTTCAACTTGGAGCAGCAAATCCTTGTCCTTGTACGGCCTAATTTTGGTTAAAATTTTAGGTTCTTTGGAAACCAATTTTTCTGGTTTTGGTGATGGAGTTTTTTTAATTTCAGGTTTTGGAGCAGGGATAACCTTCTCTTTTGGAACGGGGACAATTCCCGCGTTGTTTGCAGCTGATGGCGGCGAGCTTTGGTTCAATTTAAAGGAAGTAAGCTCAAACTTCAATCCGATTGAATTAAGCCAGTTGACCGCTACGCGCGATTTGATGGAAAAGTTTATCCCGGTAATTGCTAGCCCATCCTTTGCTTTGCGTGAAATCATGGAGTTCACTCCCACGATATGACCATGGCCGTTAATTAAAGGTCCTCCAGAGTTGCCCCGATTAAGGCTGGTCTCAGTCTGGAACACGTTTTTCCCCGGCATATTTCCATAATTATTGATGTGACTACTAATCGTACCAGTGGTGAGCGTCCACAATCCTCCCTGTTCGGGGTGGCCGATGGCTATGACTGGGTCACCGATAGAGACAAGGTCTGAATCGGAAAACTCCAGTGTCGGGGAAAGGTTGCCGATAGATGGAGACTTGATCCTGAGAAGTGCCAAATCCAGGTTCTCTGAAAACCGAACCAGTTCGGCTCTGTATTTGAGGGAGGTGTCTTTTCTGAGATCGCCGGAAATTCTATCGGGCTTAAGAAAGACTCTCAGGTTGTTAAAGGGCCGCCCCTTGTTCTGGTCAATGATGACATGGGCATTGGTCAGGATAAAACCGTCACTACTGATGATGGAACCGGTTCCCTTGCTCATTGCGTGCTGGCCCGGTTCAAACCCGGTGATCAACACAACGGCCTTGGACGTTTCGCTGTAAATTTTCCTGGGATTGAAATCAACAGCTACAGCGGGAACCGAGGTCATTAAAACAAGGAGAACTTGTAATGCAAGTGCTGGAAATCGCAATGTCAGTCTCCTTTTTTAAAGACCTTCTTTTGCCATTTCTTCGTGCAGTTTTTCAGCTTTCTTTTTTATAGCATCCCTGGATTCATCTGATAGCTCTTTGCTTGTTTCAATTTTCTTTTGCAAAGTTTTGAGTTCCACCCTTGCAAGGGCATAGAGTACATTCTTTCCTGGATGTTCCCAATGATCAATGATCCTTGCTCCGCTCACGGTTTGGTTCACCAGCAGCTTCATGGCGTTATCAACATTTTCTCTTTCGGTGGAATCTTTACCGGCCGCAGTGATACTTTCGTAATCCTTCTTCAGCCTTTTAACAACTGATTTGATTTGCGTTGCCACGTTGGCTATCGCGCGATCATCGGCGGTTGTTCTTTGTAGAGAAAGGTTTTGCATACCGTCCGCAAGGCCAACACCGTAAAAGACTTTTTCGTTGGTGTCCTTGAATGCACCAGACCCCTTATTCACCCAGTCCGGGGGTTGGTAATCTCCAACGATCACTCTCGTTTTTTCGGGAGTGCTGGTACAACCAAAAAACAGGACCGTAGTCAAGAGAGACATCATTAAACCTGAACGAAATCGCATGATATTCATATTAACCTCCACATAAAAAAATTACTCGCACATCGATTTTTCGTTGCTGGGCAAACCCTTCAGTCATTCTCTTGATGCCAAGCAAGTTTAAGTTCAGTGGCTTTAGTATGCTAAAAATTGCTCCAATCGAGCGTGGACCTGTATTTGGTTTTGTTTTGATGAAACATCATATCATTATTCCTGGAACCTTACGAATTATAGAGCCAATCTTGCCTATTTCCACCTGATAGCATAAAATGCTCCGATCCTTCCATATAATAGAGGAACTTATGTCTGGCAACGCAAAGTTCAGTCTCATTGCTCTAGTCTTTTTACTGAGTGGGTGTGCCACACTTAGTATGTTACCACAATCTGCATCGGAGGTAAATTTCAGCACACAGACTCAGGGTAAAACAGAGTAGAAAAAATGAAAGGCAGCATACGAAGATATTAGACATTGAAAACGGGAGAAAGGGAAAGATGAATACCGGCAAATTTTTCATAAAAATTCTGTTCTTCGTGATAGTGTTCCTGTCGTTAGGTGCATGTGCTACGACATTGCGGGTTGAAAAGGCGTTAGATGTAGAAACAAAAAAGCAACTTCAAATATCTGAAGTTTTAGTAACTGCGGACAGTTATGTTTTTACTAGTGATACTTTATTGCGTGCCTTAAAAAGTGCGGTTCTTTCTCAATTAAATGCTGTTAAGGCCCAAGGCATACCTGCGGTTATGGAAATTGTGGTGACAAGAGCCAAAATTGTTACACGAGGAAGACGAGCATTAATGGGAGCATTCGGAGGAAGTAATATACTGGATATTACTGCTACTATTAAGGCCGCGGAAACTAAAAACATACTTGGTATTTATGAGGTAAAGGGCAAGTATAACCCAGGTGGGTGGGGAGTTTTTTCGGACCCCATCGAGTCTACAACAAGCAGTGTGGCAGAGGAGCTAGTGAAAGGTATCTATCAATAAATTGGTCACAGGTAAAAATTCCCTATAAAAAGGATTATGATCGAATCAATAGAAAAATAAATACCTATTCTTTAAGCAAATAACCTCTAAACCTGCTCACCAGCAGAGGAACTTATGTCTGGCAACGCAAAGTTCAGATCGTTTCTTTTAGCGCCAATAGTTTTGGCGTTATTGGCTATTGTTACCTCTCCTGTAATTTCTTGGGTGGGAGAACTTGAAGATGCTCAAGAACAAGTGCGGCAGAACCCTAATGATGCCGGCGCACACTATCATCTTGGAATTAGTTATAGCGAAGTAGGCCAGTACCAAAATGCTATTATCCATTTAAAGAAAGCAATTCAAATTAAACCGGATTTAGCCAAGGCACACCATAGCCTTGGATTTGTGTACAAAAAAAATGGCCAGTATCAGGAAGCTATTATTTCCTATAAAGAGGCAATACGAATCAAGCCGGATAACGCGGATGTAATTCTTGCCCATATAAATGAACTTGAGAAAATAATAGTTAAGATAAGACCTTCTCAACCAATCCACGAACCACCCGAAAAGCAATTCGTTTCAGTCGGCACAGGATTTCTTTTCAGTAAGGGAAATTATATTATTACCAACTATCATGTTGTCAAAAACTCTGGTTCTATACTTGCTAAGTTTGTGAATGGAGAAAAGGTTATAGCTAAGGTTGTAGCTAAGGACATAAGGGGTGATATAGCCGTCTTGAAACTAACAGATGCTCCTCCTTTTTCTGTTGCACAAATTAAACTGGGTGACTCATCTCAGGCAAGGATCGGGGAGAAGGTTTTTACCATCGGTTACCCTGCCTCTAATTTAATGGGTGAAAGACCAAAGTACTCTGAAGGGGTTATTAACGCGATAACAGGGTTAAAGGATGATCCTGCTTTCTTCCAAGTCAGCCTACCTATTCAGCCAGGCAACAGCGGAGGTCCTTTGTTCAACGAACAGGGAGAAGTGATCGGCATCACAACAGCCTCATTGTCCTCTTTAGCAATAGATGCAATGGGGGCGATACCGCAAAACGTCAATTATGCGATTAAATCATCGTTTGTGAAAAACATTCTTTCAACCGTTCCAGACTTGATGCTTTCCAAGTTGATGCTTGCTAACAGGGGCATTGTTGTAATTCCTAGTGAACCTAAAAACTCTCTTCCTGATTTTATTGAACAGGTATCGAAAAATATAGTGCTAATAGAGACGAGAGAGTAATGATAGGTTTTTAAAGAGGAGAATAGATATGAATAGAAAAATAATATTGCAAATATTATTGGTACTTTTCATTTATACTCTCGTCGGATGCGCCTCAGGAGCTCGTTATAGTGCGATGATACCTGACGACCATTCAATTTTACCTGTCCCTGAAAATTTCTTCTTGAAAAACGCAATAACTCTTAAGGAAGTCACAGGGGGAGAGGAGACTAACCCTATGTGGACGTCTGAAGTGGGTGGTCAGGAGCTTAAAAAAGCGTTAGAAGAATCACTTAGGAGGAAACAATTATTAACTCCACCTAATACCGGCGGCAAGTATAATTTAAGTGTCAATTTAGAAAAGGTTGACCAACCAATGTTTGGTTTTAGTTTCACCGTAACCTCAACTGCTGATTACTTACTTAGAAACAACGAAACAAAGGATATTACTTTTGATCAAAAAATTAGTGCTTCGTATACAGCGACATTTGGGGATGCGGCTTATGGGCCAACTAGACTAAAGCTAGCAAATGAAGGTTCTATAAGAGAAAATATTAGACAATTTATAGAAAAATTATTGTTGTTAAATTGAACTTTATTGCGATCTAGTAACTCCACATTTGATATTTTTTTTATTCTGGTATAAGCTAATGTTGTTAACTATTTTTTTTTGGAGTAGTTAAATTTTACTTTCATTCTTCCGTGGTCATTGCATTTCTATCTAAAACTGGTTCTTTCTTTCTAAAGTTTCAAAAGTAATCGGTTTAAATTACTTTTCTTGTATATATTGATAAGGAGACCCCAGATGAGATTAAAAATTACCACCTTTTTCCTTTGTCTAACGTTCATCGTTACGGGATGCGCTTCATCACCAAATGATATGGCTGCTTCCTATGTATCACCATTAATTTATCAAAGTTATGATTGCCAGCAGCTAGTAATGGAGAGCGACCGCGTTTCTAGAAGAGTTCAATCTATGCACGCTAAACTAGATGAAAAAGAAAGCGACGATTCTGCAAAAATGGCCGTTGGATTAATTCTTTTTTGGCCTGCATTATTTTTCCTTGACGGTGATGAGGATGGAGCCATCGAGTATAAACGTTTAAAGGGTGAAAGTGAGGCAATACATCAAGCCGCAATAGCTAGAAAATGCGACCTAAAATTGTTGGTTCCCCCAATGCCCAAAGAAGTCAAAAAAACGGAAGAGGAAAAGTTAGCTGACAAAAAGACAAAAGATGATAGATGCGCGCAATATGGTGAATGTTAAGCTCTAGTTAATCTAGAAAAAAAACTACTTGCTGGGGATAGGCGGTCTCATCTCTTGTCTTTCCCAGAAGGGGCAAAACAGTCTACGGTGTAGAAGTCTTTGCATTTTGTTTCAGTTGACAAAAGAAATTTACCCTCCCCGCACCCCTTTTTCCTGGCTATCATTACTATGTGATTGTGTCTTTTTTGCAGTGCATTTATCTCAGTTTTCTCTGCTTTTCGCAAATCACTAAGGACGTACGCCAGTGGGGTGAAAATAGTAAGAATGCTGAGAGCCCTCTTTTTTTTTCTACTTTTAGCAGCTTGAGAATGCAACTCGGTAATATCGTTTCTTATTTGATAAATTTCATATTCAATCTTCATGCAAGTAAGCTGTGAGTCTTGATCCCTTTTGACGGAAACTGGATTGGCGGCTCTTCCACCGCAGGAACAAGCAAAAAAGATGCATACAAAAAATAAGGCTATGTGTTTTCGATAAGTCATAAAACTAAACACTAAAGTGGCTCTAAATAATTTTCATGTGTATTTTTTGCTTTGTTTTTCCCATATATAATTTATTACAAAACCATTAAAATCACAAATCTTGGTTATGTTCTGTCAAACGGTCTTCTACCTTTAGAATTTGCCTTTGTTCTAAGCAGAGTGGTAAAATTGAAAATCAGATTATTATTTTGTAAGAGAAGCTAAATACCAGGAAGGTTCACCGCTGGTTTTGGATCGCCCATTGGAGACCTTCGCCTTTTACTCTTATGCTAAATAAAAAGGATGGTACAATGAGAAATAAAACAAATTTGATTATTATGATTTCTGGATTAATGCTATCAGCTTGTGCTGCGCAATCAGGATGGACTCCTGCGATCGACACTTATGGTGATAAAAATGCAGCCAATATACAACAAGATAAAATTGAATGTGATGAGTTAGCAAAGGACTCATCAAGTGATACGGGAGAAGAGGTTGGGAAAGGCGCATTAATTGGCGGTGCGTTAGGTGCCGCTGCAGGAGCTACAATCGGAGCGGCAGTAGGTAATGCTGGAAAAGGCGCGGCTATTGGAGCTGCAGTCGGAGGAATAGGTGGCGGGGGAATAATGGGCTGGAATACAAGCGAGTCTTACAAGGAAGTTTTTAGAAGTTGCATGAAAAACCGTGGCCATACAGTTCTGAATTAACTGGAATATAGCATAGGTACTTAAATCTAAAATAAGTTAGTGTATTAGGTTAACATCTACCTGCCAAAACCTTAACATTTCTTACCAAAACCTTAACAACCTTCAACATCTTCCATCTTCTCTAACTTATGTTTCATGGCCTGTATGACACTCGGTTTCCTGCAAAAGGATTATATTCTCTCCTAGCTTTTGCCGCCTGACTGGGACCAGCAGACATTCCTTTGGATGCGACTGGATGCGCAAATGTCACAGCCAGGGCATCTCCGCAATCACTTGATGCTAGTCCCCGCTTTTTCATGTCCTCTTTCTTCTCAAGTTGTATCTGGTTCGTAACGGTGTAGCCGTATTCAACACCAATGAGATCGTCACGGAGGTCACGGTCTTTGAGGATCGATCCACCAACTAACCACTCCTTCATCCGTCCCCACATCTCGGCGCGTTTGTTGAGGTATCTTGCATCATCTGCCTTAGCTCCGAAGTTGACATCTACACAGTTGAAAGCAAGTTGGCGCAATCGATCTACCACGCCGCCACCAACACCTCCGCCATCTACAAAAACTGCATCGGGCTGAAATTCTGCCACGACTTCGGCAACCCTTGCGGCAAGTTGCATGGTGTCTAATCCGCGATACTTTCTCCAGGGGATTGTCATTGCATCGCGACCGCGTCGGAAACAGATAACGGATTGGTCATCACCGAACCGAGCGACATCCACACCGATGATCAATGGTTCATGGGAATAACTTTTAGCTTCCCGCTCCTGGGCCGCCTCTACAATATCGCTGGGAATAAACTGCATCGAACTGGCAGAGGGAAACTCCCCCCGCACACGAACTTTTACGAAGTCAGAATCCTCGCCATAATCATCAACCCATTCATCGAGTTTTCGTTTGTCTGTCATACGACAGTCACGGCTGTCTATCTGCCAGAGCAACCAGCGGTGCTTGAATTTACCAAAGCACTCACGAAACTTTCCTGTATTTCGCGTGGGGTTCCCGAAAGCAAATCGCATGGCTCCAGGAGTCGTCATTGCACCTTCTGAAACTTCCCAAATAATATCGGGTATCGCAGATGCTTCATCGTAGATGATGAGAACGTGTTCACCGTGTTGGCCTGCAAATGCTTCAGGGTTTTTCTCGCTCCAGGGAATTGCGGCGGTGAACCAGGTTTCAGGATGACCTATGTGATAAAACTTCGTGGCCGTCCACTCGAACCAATCCTTGATTAAAGATCGCTTGTGCCAGACCGCTAACTCTCGCCAGGTTTTTGTTTCCAACTGAACCTTCGTGTTTGCGGTTACAACTCCATTAAGATGCGGCTTGGTTGCCATGGCCCAAAAAATAATCCAGGCCGATAAGGCGCCTTTCCCGATACCGTGACCGGAGGCAACCGCGGCCTGGAACGCTTCCGTGTTCCCAGAGCGTATAGCTAATCCGATCTCCTCAAGAACTTCCTTCTGCCATTCGTCCGGTCCTTCATGTTCTGCCAAGTCGCCTTCGCCCCAGGGAAACACAAAGTAAACGAATCCCAGGGGGTCATCCACAAAATTAGACACATCCAAGACCAGTTGTTTTGAAGGAGTCAGAAGAGTCTCAGCCATTAACATTCTGCCTTGATTCCTTCAGCCGCTGATGAGCTTTTTGAAGAGCAGACTCAAGGTTTAAATCTCCCTTGTGTTCGAGTTCCACGGATTTTCGCTTGGGATAAACATAGCCAACAAGTTCCTTTGCTGCTGCCAATCTAAGGTTTGTTTCTTCCCTCTCGTTATTGCAGATGGTAGCTAACACTTTCAGAGGGTCACAACCCAAGGACTCCAGTCGTTCCTCAAATGCAAGAGTCTTATAGTTTTTAGAACCCTTCGGTCTCCCGCTAAGATTACCAGATTGGCCCTTTTTGAATGGTTTCCCTCGTCGCTGTTTTTCCTTCGACTTTTCAGCGGCCTTCTTAATGGTCATTTCTTACTCCTTTGAAAACTTACGATCGTATTTTCTGGTTTTACGGTTTATACCTATCTCCCGGCTCTTTGTATAAAATCTGCATCGACTCAATCAGAAGTTTCCACGATTTCAATGTAGCTTCTTCATGGTTCATCCCAAACTTAGGCTTCCGACACGACGCATACCATCCATTAAATGCTTCTAATTCGACTTCCGTTAGCAGGTCAGTACGAGGAGTTTTCTTTATTTCAGAATCGGACAGGTCCAAAAACCTTTTCTCATTAGACAGGTAATCTAGTATTTCGATCTTTCTCTCCTTGATAAAGTTCATGGCAGCACCAACTGCATCTTCCGGCCCTAATATCTTGAGTTTTTCACCATTTGGGATAAGCGTTACCCCGCTTTCCGTCAACCCAGATACCAAACTTCCAACAGGTTCGGTTTTCATATTTCCTCCTCTATAATGTTTTCTTGCCCACTTACCCCGGTCTGAAGTGTTACATTGTTACATCGTTGTTTTATTAAGGAGTTATCGCTATTTGAAAGTGTT
>ENA-OREN01004567-OREN01004567.1-marine-metagenome-genome-assembly--contig:-NODE-4567-length-11992-cov-2.646832_pt1 | contig 11992 bp, 10 predicted proteins | sample MGYA00248624_ERZ508555 | MGnify/ENA primary metagenome ERZ508555 (study PRJEB26222, sample SAMN06267773) | marine metagenome | isolation source: Saanich Inlet, British Columbia, Canada | place...
AAAAATGCTGGCTGCTACAGTTGCTTAGTACGGACGCAGTGATTAGACTGCAGCGGTCATAACCCAATCAGCCTGAAAACCAAATGCCCGAGCCATATCCTGCCGATTCAGTCGGTCTGGTAGAGCCACAAAAAGAGAGTTTCCACGAGCCGATCGCCCTGGTCAGTGGCCGCGCCCTGCCCGGGTACGACCTGGTGTACGAGACCTATGGCGAACTGAACCAGGATAGATCCAATGCCATCCTGGTGTGTCACGCCCTGTCCGGCGACCATCACGCCGCCGGCGCCGTCGGCGATTTGTTCTAGGGCGAGATGGCCGAAGGTGACGGCGACCATGCGGTCGAGTGAATCGGGCGCGCCTGCGCGCATGAGGTAGCCCAGGCTTTGGTTGATGATCTCGACGCCGGTGCGGGCTTTGAGTGCGGCGCCGATGACCTGGCCGATGCCGCCGAGCTTGAGGTGACCATAGGCGTCGGCCTCGCCGCCTTCGACACGGGTGCCGCCATCTATTGTTGCGCCTTCGCTGACCACGACAACGGCATAGTGGCTGGGGTTGTCGATGCGATCTTGGCGCACGAGTTTGGCGAGGCGGTCGATATCGACCGGGACTTCGGAGATCAACGTGCGGTCGGCGCCGGCGAGGTAGCCTGCGATCAACGCGGTCTCGCCCGAATGGCGGCCGAACAATTCAATCACGGCGATGCGTTCGTGGCTGCCCGCTGGGGTGCGCAAGGCTTGGATGAATTCGACCGAGCGCGTGACCGCGGTGGAAAAGCCGATGCAGTAATCGGTGCCGAAGACGTCGTTATCCATCGTCTTGGGGATGGCCACGACGCGCACGCCCTCCTTGGCCAATCTTGCGGCATAGGACAGCGTGTCGTCGCCGCCGATGGGGATCAGGCAATCAATGCCGAGCCAGCTCAGCGCCTCCTCGACGTGGGCTGTGCAATCGGTGGTGCCGGTTTTGGCGTCGGGCGTGAAACGGCCATCGAGGAAGGCGGGCACGTCGTCTGGCGCCACGCGGCCTGGGTTGGTGCGCGAGGTGTGTAACATGGTGCCGCCCGCACGATCGATGGTGCGCACACCTGCGGGGGTGAGCTTTTCCACCCACTTCGCGTTGCCGTCGGGATCATGGCTATCGACGTTGAGGGGGCCGGGATAGGTGATGGCAAACCACTCGCTGACGGTGTCGCGGACTTTTTCCGAGGCAGGGTGATACCAGGTGCGATAGGCCTCGCTTTGCATCAAAGTCTCAATCTCGGGTGCCGAGAGCAGCCGGGGAATGAGGGGGATGGCGCGCCCTTCCAAATGAATTTCCTGGTCCTCGCTAAATTCAGCCGGGGCAGCCGGGTCAATTTCCGCCTGATGAATGGCGGCCAACAGATCGTGGCCGGTGAGCGCTGGAATATTGGCCGCCATGTTTGCCGTTTTGTCGGCCGTTTGGCGGGTGAAGCCGTTCTGTTCTCCGCTCTCAGGGGGCTCGTCCACGCCAATTGTCGGTTTATTTTCTGAATAATCTTCCACCACTAAGTGTCCTTATATGTTTTTGTTAACGCATAAGGTAGGGGGGATGTTTCTCATTAGCAAGAACAAATTGTGAACAATTTATTAATATTCCTAAAAAGGGTATAATTAATAAGGTGTTAGGTGTTGAAAATTTAGTCACCTCCCACCCCAGCCCTCCCCCTCAAGGGGGGAGGGGGTAAGCTTAAAATGAGTGACCCAAACTTCCTCCCCCTTGATGGGGGAGGATTGAGGAGGGGGTGAATTAAAAAAAGAGGAGGTGTGTGTTTACTGAATGATCGATTTTAGTTCAGCGAGGCAGGCGGCGTGGTTGGCCTCACAGCCGCCGTCCAGCCACCAGGCCTCAACCTGCTCAAGCAGGCGGATGATGGGTCGTGGCAGATTCATTGGGGGGTGTCCAACGCTTGGCCGACGGGCGACATGTAGTCTGTCTCGCTTCGAGCGACACTAAAGGGGGGCGGGTCCAAAGTGGGCCCGTCCCCTTTTTTCGTCTCTTGCCCACTCGCGCTTGGACCTTGGTATTCGGTCGGAGGAACAACGTCGGCCTCACCTAACATTCGCCCATGACCTTCGTCTTGATCGCTCTCGGTGTCCTCACGGGTGCGATCGCCTTGGTTAGGGCGGTCACGATGAAGAAGGTCTCCGTTGAAGACCTGGTCGAGGCGGCTCAAAGCGCTGCGGCCCCGACGCTGAGGACTAGGAGCGCCCCCTAGGTGCTCCGCATGCCGAAAGAGCCGCCCAAAACACGACATCATGCATGGCGACAGGGCTGCTCGGTCGTTGTTCGGACGACTCGGCCGTGACTGACGTGGTCTCGCCACCTCGCACTAAGCCCCACGCCATCCATCCGATCTCAAGCGCGAAACTCCCGTACACTAGGGACTACACGACGCCCTGAAAACGCACAGCAAGGTGGGGACGGCGTAGCGGCGCATGGGCCCGGGCAGAGTAGTAGGGGGCCACCCTCGGCGTAGTGCGGAAGATGGTCGTGTCCTACGCTTGGGGGCGCTCCCCTCGAACGGTTACTCGGTACCCGGAGCGGACGTTCGGGGAGTAATCCCAGACCGCGTAGTGCTGTGTACACCTGTTGTCCCAGAAGGCGATCGAATGCTGCTGCCACCTGAAGCGACACTGAAAAGCGGGGCTCTTCACGTGGTCGAACAGGAAGTTGAGGAGTGCATCACTTTCCGGGATGGGGAGTCCAAGGATCTGGGTGGTGAACATCGAGTTCACATAGAGGCACTTTCGCCCCGACACGGGATGGGTTCGAACCACCGGATGTTCGCTCTTCGGGTAGACCTTCCGCGTGTCGTCGCGCCCGATCATCGCGTTCACGCTCTGGTAGTACGGAGCACCGTCGTGGATCGCGGTGAGGCCCTCGAGCATCTCCTTCATTCGCTCGGACAGGGCTTCGTAAGCGGCGTACATGCTGGCAAACATCGTGTCACCGCCACTTTCCGGGACGGTAAACATCCTCAGGATCGATCCCATGGGGGGCTCTTCACCGCAGGACACATCGGAGTGCCACATCTCCCCCGCTACGCGCTTTGAGGTTTTGTCCGCATGAATGATCATGACCTCGGGGTGTCCGTCCAGCCCGGGGTCGTTGGGGTGGATGTCCAGGGTGCCGAAGCGCGCTCCAAAGGCTTTATGGGCTTCCACGGAAATGTCCTGGTCACGGAAGAAAATTACTTGGTGCTCCGTGAGAGCCTCGCGAATCGTGGCGAAGTTCTCGTCCGACAAATCACCAAGGTCCACACCGAGTACTTCCGCCCCAATCGTGGGTGTGACCGGTCGGATGAAGAGTCCCGAATCGGTCGCCGCAGTGTCGCTCATGGTATGATCTCCGTAGCGTGTGTCGAACTACTTCCGCGACCACACTACTATGTCCGACGACCTCCAGCACTACGACGCCGACTTCGTGGTGATCGGCTCCGGCTTCGGCGGATCCGTGTCGGCGCTCCGTCTCGCGGAGAAGGGCTACAAAGTCGTCGTACTCGAGCAGGGCAAACGATACGAGCGCTCGGATTTCCCTGAGACGAGTTGGGGGCTGAAGAAGTACCTGTGGATGCCCCGCTTCGGCTGGGGCGGCATCCAGGCGGTCAGCTTCTTCCGCCACATGCTGGTGCTTCATGGGACGGGGGTGGGAGGCGGTTCGCTGGTCTACGCGAACAACCTTATTCATCCACCGGCACAGGCCTTCGGTGAGGACGAATGGGGGAGGGCCGACTGGGTCGGTCGTTTGGAGCCTCACTACGTCGAAGCCCGCCGCATGCTCGGAGCCAGCCCGTGCGAAGGCCTTGGCCGCACCGACGAGCTTCTTGAACAAGTGGCGGCGGAGATGCCTGGATCGGGAACGCTCCGAGCCAGCGATGTCGGAGTCTTCTTTGGCGAATCCGGCGTCGAGGTCGCCGACCCGTACTTCGGTGGGGAAGGTCCACGCCGCACCGGGTGCACGCGCTGTGGGGCGTGTATGATCGGATGCCGTGTCGGTGCGAAGAACACGCTCGATAGGAACTACCTGTGGTTCGCAGAACGGCTCGGGGTCGAGATCGTACCGGAAACCCGAGTCACGGGAATCGAGCCTCGTGACGGAGGCTACACGGTCCACGTCCGAGACCCTCTCCGTCGCGATCCGGGAAGGAGGAGTTGGCGTGCGAAGCAGGTCGTGGTCGCAGGAGGGGTCTTAGGTTCTGTCCACTTGCTACTCCGCTCCCGCGACAAGGGATGGCTGCCCGATCTTTCTCCTCGCATCGGTGAGTTCGTACGCACGAACTCCGAAGAACTTCTGGTGGTGGAGAGCAAAGATCGGACGGTGGATCTCGGCGACCACGTGGCGATTACGTCCGGCCTTCAAGCGGACGCGGACACGTTCGTGGAGATGGTGCGTTTGAACCGCGGGTCGGACGTTCTGTTCTGGCTGACCGCCCCGTTGGCTGGTGTGTCACGCCTTCCTCAAGCCGTGGCTCCGCTCGTCGCTGCGCTCTCGAGTATTCCGAGATTCTTGCTCGGACTGTGGCCGTTCGGACGGGCATCACGGTCAGCGATCCTACTGGCCATGCAGCCGACTGAAGGACATCTCAGTCTCGTACTCCAACGACGCTGGCTTGGATTGGGCCGTGCTGTTCTCAAATCCGAGTTGCCGATCGGTGAGAAGCCGCCTGCCGTGCGAATCCCCGTCGCTCGAGAGATCGCACGCCGCTTGGCCGAGAAAATGAACGGTACTGTGTGGCAGAGCCTGTGGATCCCGTTCGCCGGATCACCCACAACTGCTCACGTCCTAGGTGGCTGCCGAATGAGCGATACCCCAGATGACGGAGTCGTAGATCGGGCCGGGCGCGTGCACGGCCATCGTGGACTCTACGTAGCGGACGGCTCGGTCGTGCCGTCCAACCTGGGCGTAAATCCGAGCCTCACCATCACAGCACTCGCCGAATACATCATGGCCCAGGTCCCCGGAGCGGGCGAAGCGCCCACGAGCGCCGCGCCAGAGGACGACTAGGCCGGGCTCACCCCCACGGGTACGGTCCGGACATCTCCACATTGCCCGCGTCAAAGAGCAGCTCGATCATCCGATGCCACGAGTCCCAGCTCGTGGTTCGACCGTACACCGAGTTGGTTTTGTGGGAGATCACGAGATCGACGGCAGGGAAGACCGTAATCCACTGTCCGATGGCTCCGCGCCCTGTGTAGGCGCCCGCAAAGGGGCCCACAGCCAGGGGCCCATCGAAGACCCACCACATGTACCCGTACCCGAAGTAGCCGTCACGGCGGCCGACCGGGTTCATCTCCTCAAGCGGGGTCACCACGGACACGATCTCTTTGGCCCACTCGCGGGAGATCACCTGCCGTCCATCCCAGCTCCCCTCATTCAGCATCAAGTGCCCGATCCTGGCCATGTCACGAGTCGAGAGGTGGAAGTGATAGGAGGGGAAGCGAGATCGTGAGAGGTCGCCACCCTTCTGGTGGATGGGGCGATTCCAGTCCTGGAACCCGATCGGGATCCCGATCTGCGCTTGGGTTTCGTCGTAGAGGTCCCGCCCTGTGAGCATCTCGAAGACCCCGCCGGCGGCGTTGAAGTCCCAATTGCTGTACAGCATGTACTCGCCTGGTTGCTGCGAACCCCGGGCAGGGGCGTCGCCCAGGTTGTCGCCACCGTTCGAGGCAGGGTGGTAGACGCCTGACCGCGCGGTGATGAGGTGCCCGATCTGCGCTTGCTTCTCGATGGGGAGGAGCCCGCCCACGTCATCGACTCCAATGTCCTCCATCGTTGCGCTGAGATCGATCGTGCCGTTCTCGACCCAGTAGCCGTAGAGCATCGAGAGGATGCTCTTCCGCACCGACGCGAGATACGAGAGCTCTTCGATATCGCCGAAGGTGTAAACCAACCGGCCTTTGTGGGCGACCACGACACCGGTCGAGTTCGCGGAGTCGGCCAGGAAGCGGGTCACGCCGCGGAGCGCCTGCACGTCCCAACCGGCTTGGGCCAGGCCAGGCCCACGCAGGATCGTCCACTCGTCTCCGGGGAAGACGCAGTCCGCGCACTGGGCGGCGGTGGAGGCAGGGGTCAGTCCGCCAAATGCAACGAGAGCGACCCACATGAACAGCGTCGCGCGGATGTGCTTCATCTTCAGCTCCATGGGCTCCGGAATGATCACGAAGGTAGGAGCCGCAGGCCCGGCATTCCACCCTGGACCTTTCCTGTCGTCACTTCGTAGGGTAGGTGACCATGGCCATTCTCATCTCTATCCTGGCCGTTCTCGCGATGCTCGCGTGCCTCGCGCTGATACCCCTGGGCCTGCCCCGGCCTGTGGTTGACCGTCGTGATTGCGATGGGGTGTGCTACTCGCCCGCACGGCCGCAATAGCCATGAAGGTTGCCGTCTCCGTAGGAATCATCACCGCTGTGGGAATCACCCTCGAGTTTTAGCGGTTGGGGCCTGAGCGGGCCCACGTGATCTCTAGCGACCCGTCCCCGGCGGTCGCAGCTCATTCCAGCGCTCGATAAACGCGACGGCTGCGGCTACGCCTGCCTCGGTCCCCACGCGCCCGCGCTCGAGCGTGGCTTCTGCGGGGTCTCTGACGCCCCATACCCCTGTGCTCGACATCTCCACGGAAGAGGTCCCCTTGCCGGTCGCTTCGTCCTTGAGGCCTTCGGCAAGGAATACCGCGAGCGCCGTCGCATCTCCGGCGACCACTTCTGGCAGCATCTCTTCCATGTGTGGCGGAAGTGTGAGCTCGGCTGCGTATGCAGCGTCGAGGTCGACGAGTTGAGGAATCATGTAGAGTGAGCTTGATGTTTCTGGCGTGCCCCCGTGCCGATCGAACATGGGCTCGGCCGGAAGCGGTAGGTCTCGGCTGACTGTGCGGTCTCTGAAGGGACCCGTTACGGCGTCCAGGCTCACCGCGATCCCTGCGGTCTCTTGGTTGATACGATCCACGATGAATGTCGTGATTGCGCGGTTTCCGCCGTGGGCGTTCATGAACAAAAAGCGCTTGAACCCATGCTGTATCAGGCTCTTCGCTGCCTCGACGTAGACCTCTTGGATCAGCTCAGAAGGCAGCGTCACCGTGCCGGCGAACCCCATGTGATAGGGTGACTGCCCCGGCATCATTATGGGCGCCACCAAAATGTCCACACGTTGCGCGATGAGTTTTGCTCGTTCCACACCGTTGAGGTAGTCGGTGCCAATGGGCAGGTGCGTCCCATGTTGCTCAAGAGAAGCGACGGGGATCAGCACCATGTCACTTCGAGTTAGGAGATCTTCCACCTCGGGACGAGTCATGTGTGGGAGGTAGTTCTTCACCTTCACGATCTCGGGTAGCCCTGTGTGTTGGGCTTCTGTACCGCACGGTGTCAGGACGAGAGCGGCGGCGGCGAACAACAGGACACGCTTCATGATCCGACTCCTTCTGGACGATCGGGTTGCTCGGCACATCTTAAAGTGGAATGTGCCGGAAGGCGATCACTTTGGAGTGTCGAGATGGTTGAGTCAGGCGGCGTTCTGTCGTACTGCCGGAGTATTTATCGCCGCGCTCGCGCGGTGGCGGAGTGTGTCCCGGAGTTCAGGATGCTCCGTAAGTAGTCAGATCGATCTCACGTGGCTCATGCGTGATGACCGAGAAGATTTTCACTTCATAAGGAGCGATGGACATGGTTTGGGCGTTTCAAAGGCCATGGTGTCGGCCGCCGACACGTATCAGGGATGATCGGCGAGCGGATGATCGAACGGACGCCTGGCGTCACCCGCCTGATTGATTGGATGGAGAAGCGAGGTTGGGTCGTTCGCAAGCGTTGCACAGAAGACCGGCGCCGTGTGTGGTGTCGAGTTACGCAGGAGGGACTAGGCCTGCTCGACTCACTCGATGACATCTTGAATGCCGTGGACGACAGTCTCGGCGTAGCGCTGGAACCGTCCGAATTGACCTAACTCACTGAGTACCTCGATCGGTTCAGAGCTGCAGCCAACCAATAGGAAGCCCACGGCAGTTTGACGTAACACTCCTCCCGTAGGTATTGGTCGGTTATAGGCCGGCCGCTTGGCCGCGCGCCAATTGCCCGGAGGCTCTCGTGAATCGCCACTTATTTGCTCCGTTCCTTTTCGGTCTCTTCTTATTTGGATGCGGGGGTGCTCCCTCTGGCGTCCTGCCCCAGCCGACGTCTTCGCCGTTCGATGTCGTGATCTCAGGTGGTACCATCGTGGACGGAACCGGGAATGCGTCGTTTCCGGCGGATGTCGGGCTCCGCGGAGATCGCGTCGCTGCGATTACTCCCCCGGGCATGCTCTCCGAAGAACCGGCGAACCGGCGGGTCGATGCGACGGGCTTGGTAGTGGCTCCCGGCTTCATCGACATTCAAAGCCATTCACGATTCAACTTCTTGGGCAACGGAGATGGCCGGGTCGTTTCCAAGGTCACCATGGGGGTGACCACAGAGATCATGGGCGAGTCCACGACGAATGGACCTGCCAGTGCTGCCATGCTTTCCGCCGCCGGCGGAGCTGTTGGTCGCTCGGTCTTTGAGACGTTCGGAGATTGGATGAGCGCGATGGAAGCCCACGGCGGGAGCGTGAACTTTGGCTCTTTCGTCGGCGCGACCACGATCCGCGTGCTTGGTATGGGCGAGGCCATGGGTAAGGCGGGGGGACCCGAAGTGAGCGCGATGCAGGACGCAGTCCGTCAGTCCATGGAAGACGGTGCGTTCGGAATCGGGTCGGCACTCATTTATCCTCCCGGAAACTTCGCTTCCACCGAAGAGTTAATCGCGATCAACAGTGCGGCGGCACCCTACGGCGGGGTGTACATCACACACATGCGTTCGGAGGCGGACAATTTCCTTGAGGCCATCGATGAGGCCATCAAGATCGGGACCGAGGCTGGCGTGCCGGTCGAGATCTACCACCTCAAGGCGGGCGGCCAACGGAATTGGCACAAGGCTGCGGAGGCCGTGGCCAAGATCGACTCGGCTCGCGCTGCCGGCGTCGATATTCAAGCGAACATGTATCCGTATACGGCTGGTGGTACGGGTTTGACCGCCTGCTTTCCACCGTGGGCGTCGGCGGATGGGAAGCTCTTTGACAACCTCGCAGACGCGGACATGCGGGGTCGGATTCGCGCGGAGATCGAGAACCAGACGGAGGCATGGGAGAACCTGTGCTCTCTCTCCACTCCAGAGGGAGTCCTGCTCCTCGGATTCAACAAGGCCGAGAATCGCAAGTACATGGGCCGATACCTCGCTGATGTGGCAGCGGAGGTCGGGAAGGACTGGATCGAGACCGCGTTCGATTTGGTCTTAGACGAACGGCAGAGAATTGGCACGATCTACTTCATGATGAGCGAAGAAAACGTCGCGATGCAGATCGGTCAGCCGTGGATGAAGTTTGGGACGGATGCTGGCGGGATCGATCCGGAGACCGCTACAGGCCTCTCACACCCGCGGGCGTATGGCACATTCACGCGTATCCTCGGGAAGTACGTCCGAGAAGAGGGCGCGACTACACTCGAGGAAGCCGTCCGAAAAATGTCGTCTGCGGTGGCCACCCGACTTCACATCAAGGACCGCGGACTGCTCAAGGAAGGCTTCTTCGCAGACGTGGTCGTCTTCGATCCGGAGACCGTCGGAGATCATGCGACGTATGATGAGCCCCACCAATTGTCGACCGGTATCGAGCATGTATTTGTAAATGGGATAGAGGTCGTAAACGGAGGCCGTCACACCGGAGCCATGCCAGGGGTGCCAGTCCGTGGGCCCGGCTGGACGGGGTGGCGCCGGTAGCCTGAGGCAACGTCCCCGACCGTCACAACGTCTCAACTCATGCAGGCCGGTGAAACAGGTGCACGCCAGTTTCGTAGGTGTGGACGATGGGTGGTTGGGGAGAGCTGGGGCTTCGGACCGAGAGGGGATGATGATGAACGTGGAAGAGCGGATCCGATTTCTGCTGGGGACGGCAGTCCGAGCAGAGGGAAAGGGTGATTTCCGGATCGCTCAGTTATTTCGCAGAATGGCGGAGGACATGCGACCCATGGAGCATGCTCTCAGCGCTGCGGGGCCCTGAGCTAGGGGGTTTGCACTGACAGGGACGTTGTGGAGCCACAGTATCGAAGGCCCGGTCGCCCGTTGGGCGGCCGGGCTTTTCTTAGTCGTGATATTCCCCACGGGCTTGTAGGCTATTTCCCGGATTCCCGTTGGGATCGAACGAATTACATTTCTGGTCCCGCTGCGGTTCCCCGGACGGCTGCGGGCTTCTAACTCAGACAGGAATGCCTTAGATGAAGCGTTTTTCGATCCTCTCGGCTCTTGCCGTTTTCGCCGCGTGCGGCGGTGGCGAGCCGGCCGAGAGCGGCGCTGCCAGTAGCGCCTCCGCGGAGCCCGCGGAAGTGGCTGCTCCGACAGCAAAACTCCCCGGCGGTGAAATGACCACTCCTGAGTGGTTCGCTGTGGATGCGGATGCACAGGTTGCTCACATCGTCCTGACCGCCGGTTCGACCAATACCAACAACTATTGGAACTACAATGGTGCCACCAAAGGCAGCATGGCCATCACTGTTCCAGTGGGTTACACGGTAACAATCGACCTGGTCAACAACGATCCAGCCATGGCGCACAGCGTTGGGGTCTCTGCGGAGACGTCGTCGTTTGGTGCGATGCTCGACCCAACGCCTGTCTTCACGGGTGCGGTCACTGAAAACCCGACGTCGATGGTCGATGGCACCATGCCGGGCGAGACTGAAACGGTCACGTTCACGGCGGATGCCGCTGGCACCTACACGTTGGTCTGCTACATCCCTGGTCACGGTACCACGGGCATGTGGATTTACTTCGTCGTCTCGGCTGACGGCTCGGCCGGCGTCCAGAGCACGATGTAGGCCCGGAACGTCCCGCAGTAGAGCACAGCAGTAGGACACAAAGAAGCGCCGCTCCGATTTCTTCGGGGCGGCGCTTTTTTGTGGATCCGGTGAGACGCTTAGTCGTCGCTGGACAGCGCCTCGGCTTCCTCGAGGGTCGGCCCGCGCAGGTGCACCGGTGCCTGTGTGCCCTTCACGCACAGGTTGAGCACCTCCACGAAGACCGAGAAACCCATGGCGAAGTAGACGTACCCCTTCGGGAAGTGGGTCCCCATGCCTTCTGCGACAAGGGACATTCCGATCAGGAGTAGGAAGGACAGCGCGAGCACTTTCACAGTGGGGTGCTGACTGACGAAGCGACTCACGGGGCTTGCGGCCCAAATCATGAAGCCGCCTGCGATCAGAACCGCGAGGACCATCACCTGGATGTCGTCAGCTACACCGACAGCCGTGATGACGGAGTCCAACGAAAAGACGATGTCGAGGAGAGCGATCTGAACGATGACGGCTCCCAATGCTGCAGCGCCACGGGACGTATCCTGACTCGCTTCATCACCCTCGAGCTTGTGATGGATCTCACGGGTGGACTTGAAGAGGAGGAACATGCCACCCGCAATGAGAATCAGGTCGCGACCAGAAAAGCTGTGATCGAAGAGCGCGAAGAGTTCGCTCGTGAGCTGCATGATCCACGTGATGGAGAACAGCAGGAGAATTCGGGTCCCGATCGCGAGTGTGAGGCCGATTTGTCGAGCCTTGGCTCGAGAGTCTTTCTCCACACGATCGGCCAGGATCGCGATGAATATGATGTTGTCGATCCCCAGCACGATCTCTAGGATCGTGAGGGTGAACAAAGCGACCCAGGCTTCAGGGCTGTTGATCCATTCCATCGAGGCGCGGCTTGTTGAGATGAGTCGGCGCGCAAAAGCTATGTGGTGGCTCGCCTGTTTCCTATCGTGCGTCGAGACCCTGGATGGTCCGTTTGAATCTTTGGGTCTGCTGGGGCGTCCAACGACCTGGCAGTCTCCCCTTCGTCCGTTCCCATTCCCAGAGCCTGATCGGCTGGCCGTAGTGTGGAGTCAGTTTTCCACCATGGGACTCAACGAATGTCCCTCGTCCTGGCCGGAA
>ENA-OREN01004568-OREN01004568.1-marine-metagenome-genome-assembly--contig:-NODE-4568-length-11986-cov-6.858174_pt1 | contig 11986 bp, 12 predicted proteins | sample MGYA00248624_ERZ508555 | MGnify/ENA primary metagenome ERZ508555 (study PRJEB26222, sample SAMN06267773) | marine metagenome | isolation source: Saanich Inlet, British Columbia, Canada | place...
AACAACCATTGGATGAATCTTTTGAAAATTGAGAACAAAGTTTATAATGAAGACCGTGAAGTATTAATGAAAAGATTGGAAGAAAAAGGTATCCAAACTCGTCTTGTATGGGCATTGAATCATGAGCAAAAACCATACAAAAATTGTCAATATTATAAAATTGAAAACGCTAATAAGTTGGTAGATAACAGTTTATGTTTACCTTCGTCATCAAATCTTACGAATGAGAACCTAAATAAAATTATTAGTCAATTAAATGGATAAAATTCTCTTAATAGGTGCCGGTGGACATGCCCGTGCCTGTATTGATATTATAGAAACCGAAAGCCAATTCGAAATAGCAGGGCTGGTGGAAAAAGAAGGGTGTGTTGCCGACGATAATCTTGAATATCCCACTATAGGAACTGATAATGATTTACAAGAATTCCGGCTACATTATTGTAATGCATTAATTACCGTTGGACAAATAAAATCACCTGAAACCAGAAAAAAATTATATCAATTATTAAAAGAGTTAAATTTCAATTTACCCGTTATTATATCGCCACAAGCGTATGTTTCTAAACATGCTCAAATTGGTGAAGGGTCTATCATTATGCATGGTGCTATTATAAATGCAAATGCCAAGGTTGGCAAAAACTGTATTATAAATAATAAATCACTTATTGAACACGATGCAGTAATTGGAAATCATTGTCATATAGCCACCGGTGCAATTATTAATGGTGAAGTTTCTGTGGGGAATGAAACATTTATTGGAAGTGGCGCAATTACGAAACAATGCATATCAATTGGAAATAATTGTATTGTTGGCGCAGGCGTTATTCTAAAAAGCGATGTTAGACCAAATCAGGTCATTAAGAATTGAATAATTCGCATACACTTATTATTGCTGAAGCGGGTGTTAATCATAATGGATCAATAGAATCGGCCAAAAAACTGGTTGATATTGCTGTGGATGCAGGAGCTGATTATGTCAAGTTCCAGACTTTTAAAGCAGAAACGTTGGTCACCCAAACTGCGCAGAAAGCGGAATATCAAAAAAACATTACGGATAAAAATGAGTCGCAATTCGATATGATTAAAAATTTAGAATTGGACAGAGCAGCTCATGAAGAATTAATTGAATATTGTAATAGTAAAGATATTCGATTTTTATCTACTGCCTTTGATCACGATAGTATCGATATGTTAGCCGAATTGGATATTCCCCTTTTTAAAATTCCATCCGGCGAAGTTACGAATTTACCATACTTACGACAAATCGGTGGTATGGGAAAACCAATTATAATGTCTACAGGTATGTCCACAATGGAAGAAGTTAGGGATGCGCTGAATATTCTATTGAAAGCAGGGGCAGAAAAGGACAGAATTACTATTTTACATTGCAATACAGAATATCCTACACCTATGGAAGACGTAAACTTAAAAGCCATGCTTACTATAGGAAATAAATTGGGTGTAAAAGTAGGCTATTCTGATCACACGCTTGGGATTGAAGTTTCCATTGCCGCCGTAGCTATGGGTGCAACGGTCATTGAAAAACATTTTACATTGGATAGAACGTTGCAGGGGCCAGATCATGCGGCCAGCTTGGAACCGGATGAGTTAAAAAGAATGGTAACCGCCATTCGAAATATAGAAAAAGCTATGGGAGATGGTGTAAAAAAACCAAGCCCTAGTGAAATTAAAAATATGCATATTGCTCGAAAATCCATTGTAGCAAAAAAACCAATAAAAAAAGGCGAATTGTTTTCGGAAGAAAACTTAACTATCAAGCGACCTGGGACAGGTATTTCGCCCATGGAGTGGGAGAATATTATTAGCAAGGTTTCGAATCGTGCTTATGAGATGGATGATTTGATTCGATGAAAAAGAAGAAAATATGTGTCGTTACAGGAACGCGCGCTGAATATGGCATTTTACGTTGGTTAATGGATGGGATTGATAAATCGAATATTTTCGACTTGCAGGTAATTGCAACGGGAATGCATCTCTCGCCTGATTTTGGACTTACCTATAAAGAAATTGAAAAAGATGGTTTTAAGATCGATAGAAAAATTGAAATGTTATTATCATCTGATACCCCTTCAGCAATTTCCAAATCTACAGGGTTGGGTTTGTTTGGAATAGCGGATGCTTACAAAGATCTAAACCCTGATATTGTTATTGTCCTTGGTGATAGGTTCGAAATAATGGCAGCCAGTCTTGCTGCTTTATTTGCAGCTATACCTATTGCTCATATTCATGGTGGTGAAACAACGGAAGGTGCATTTGATGAGTCAATTCGACACTCAATTACGAAAATGGCTTGGTGGCACTTCGTAGCTGCCGATGAATATGAAAAACGCGTGATTCAATTAGGTGAAGATCCAAAACGCGTTTTTAATGTTGGTGGATTAGGTGTTGATGCTATTAAACGAAATAAACTTCTTTCCAAAAAAGATCTAATAAATAAAACGGGCATGAAGTTTGGTAAGAAAAATTTACTAATTACATATCATCCTGTGACTCTTGAGAATAAAACTTCTCAGCAAGATTTTAAATCACTTCTGGATGTATTAAGTGAAATAAAAGATATTTATTTAATATTTACAATGCCAAATGCAGATTCAGATGGCAGGATTATTAAAATAATGATTAATGACTTTGTTTTTAATCAAAGTGAACGATCGATTTCATTTACATCCATGGGAAGTTTGAATTATCTGTCAACATTACAATATATAGATGGGGTGATTGGTAATTCTTCCAGTGGTTTGGCTGAAGCGCCAACGTTCAAAATTGGTACAATCAATATTGGTGATCGGCAAAAGGGACGGCTAAAGGCAGAAAGCGTGATTGACTGTAATCCAGATCAAGAATCAATCACCAAAGCAATAGAGAAACTTAATAGCAAGGAATTTCAGAAAAAATTGAAAACAGTTCAAAATCCGTATGGTGATGGAAATGCAACTGAGAAAATAATGAATATTTTAAAAACTTACCCCATCCCTAAAGAACTTAAAAAAGCATTTTACAATATATGAAAAATCTCACTATAAATCCTAATATATCTATCCATCAAGCAATGAAGGCCTTGGACAAAACAGCAGAGAAATGCTTACTTGTTGTTGATGAGAATGAAAAGTTATTGGGGTCACTAACGGATGGTGATTTACGTCGTTGTATATTGAGTGGTATGAGCTTTTCAGAAAATATTTCAGGATGTTACAATAAGGATGCGACTACATTTACCCAAGGTAATTACACCCAAAGTGATGTGGCACGAGTATTGCGAGATAAAAAATTAGATTTAATCCCTATCATAGATAAAGATGGTAAAGTAGTTAATTACTTGACGTGGTCAAATATCAATGGCGGGAAACAAAACCAAAAGGTACTGGACAATGTTTTAGTTGTTATCATGGCTGGGGGTAAAGGAACAAGAATGGAGCCTTTTACTAATGTTTTACCCAAACCCTTAATTCCTATTCATGATAAACCCATCATTGAGCATATTATTGAACGTTTTACAGATATTACTTGTTCAGATTTTCATTTAACTGTGAACTACAAGGGAAAAATTCTCAAAGCCTATTTTGAAGAATTACAACCTGATTATAATGTATCCTTCATAGATGAAAGTCAACCATTAGGCACTGCCGGTAGTCTCCAATATTTAAAGGGAAAATTTGAAAACCCATTTTTCGTAACGAATTGTGATATTATTATTAAAGCAGATTATGTTAAATTATACGAATTCCACCAAAAAGGTGGCTTTGATATAACTTTAGTCGCATCTACCAAAGAATATATAATTCCTTACGGTACTTGTGAGTTGAATGGTGATGGACATTTATCTCGTATTAATGAAAAACCTCAATATGATTTTCTTATTAACACAGGCTTGTATGTATTGAACCCAGATATTTTGAATCTTATTCCAGAGAATAAATTCTATCATATTACCCACCTGATATCGGACGCCAATAACCAAGGTAAAAAAGTAGGTGTTTACCCAATTGATGATGATGCTTGGATAGATGTCGGCCAGTGGGCTGAATACCGAAAGGTTGTAGAGCTATTATGATAGATGATAAATCAGCATTAGCAATTATTCCAGCTCGAGCCGGCTCCAAGAGAATTCCTAATAAAAACATTAAGAAATTTTCAGGTAAGCCCTTGATTGTACATACTATAGAACATGCGCTAGCAGCATCCTATATTGATAGGGTTATTGTGGATACAGACAGTGAAGATATTGCAGAAATTGTCAGAGAAAATGGAGCAGAGGTGCCGTTTTTTCGTCCTGCAAATCTGGCGCAAGATACATCACTAGTTATCGATAATATTATATACACACTTAATAAATTAAAAGAAGATGAGAGTTATAATCCCACCCATGTTATTATTCTACAAACCACTTCACCGCTTAGAGAAGTAGAAGATATTGACAAGTGTTGGGATTTGATGCAGCGTTCTAATGCCACCACGGTTTTGACTGTGTGTTCCACACATCCCAGGTTGTACCATCTGACAGAAGACAATGACATTGTATTGGTTAATGGCACTGAAGCTGATTCAACAAATATTCAAGATTGGCCGTCTAGGTATATTCTAAATGGTTGTTTTGTGTATATTATTGAAACAAATTCCTTATTAAAAGAACGGCGAGTGATAACCAAAAAAACAAAAGCAATTATCTGTGATAAGTGGCGTTCGGTTGATTTAGACCTACCAGAAGACTGGGAGCTGGCAGAGCTATTGTATCAAAACAAAGAAATGCTCACTAATCGAATAAAAAAATCATGCAATTAATTTTTCTTATAGTGGGTTTAGGCTCTATGGGCAAGCGTAGAATTAGGAATCTGCACGCCAATGAAGAAAAAAATATTATTGGTTTTGATATTAGAATTGATAGACGGAAAGAAGCAGAGAAAAAATATAATATTCAAACCATTGATGATTTTAAATTATTATCGCCGGATGATTTTGATGTTTTAATTATCTCGACTTCACCTGAAGCTCACGGCGACTATATTCGTTTTGCATTGAATCACAAAAAACATTTTTTCGTTGAACACCCAACTTCTGATGATGGCTATGTAGATATTTTCAAACACAATCATCTCGATATTGTCAAAGCTCCTTCATGTACGTTACTATTCTACAAGCCTTTAAAGATGATAAAAAAAATTCTTGATGGAGATGCTATCGGAAAAATTTTGGCTTTTCAATACCACATGGGGCAGTATTTGCCTGATTGGCATCCTTGGGAGGATTATAGAAAGGTATATTTTTCCAAAAAAAATACCAGTGCATGTAGAGAAATGGTCCCTTTTGAATTAATATGGCTCAACTGGCTTATGGATTCTCAAGTAGAAGATATTTCCGGAACGATTACAAAAGTGTCTAATTTAGATATGGAAGCGGATGATATTGCTTTGGCCATCCTTAAATATAAAAATGGAATTTATGGCAATATTATTATTGATGTAATTTCTAGGAAGCCATTAAGAAGTTTACGTGTTTTGGGGTCTAATGGGGTATTAGAGTGGGAGCGTTTTGAACATACGATTCGATTATATGATGCTACAACAGAAACTTCTTCTATTTTCCAAGTACCAAAGGGTAATCCAGAAGCAGGCTATGTGAATGAAGAAGAGATGTATAATGATGAGATCAAAGCGTTTCTCGATGCGATTTATGGGGAAGCGCCTTACCCGCACACCTTTGAAGAAAATTCACTCAATCTTCAGGCACTTTTTCATCTAATAGAAACACAATAAATATGAGTGTAAAACATTTAAATCTTTAGTTGTTTGATTTATCGAGTCCGGACTGAAAAATAGATGTATGGACAGAGTATTTGTAACCAATTAAGATGATGAAATTCAAAAAATATCAAAAGATACAGAGGTAGAAATGGTCATAGGTTGCAGCAATGGTTAAAATAGGTAACTGCAGCATCATACGGTTCGGATCAACCTGGGGCACCACTGGTCAGGACCTATCAATTTATGAAAAAACCAATATGCACGAAAACATAACTTATGCTGCCATCAAAAGGAGCATAATAAAACCGATTCGTCAAATGGCATCCCTATCATGGTCAATTCAACATTCCCGTGAATACACTTTGTGTTGGTGGGATAGTGGGGGGCATGTAGTTTACCAAGATAATCAAAACCCTGTTTTTATCAGGAAATGCAGTAAAAAAATACCCCTTAAATGCTTGGAACAAGCAGAAGAGGTTGCCTCAACTGCCTTGTTTCTAGGATCGGATGCATCAACCTTTATCACGAGCGCTACAATTATGGTAGAAGGGGCTGGACTTGTATTTAAACGATAGAATCCGAGACTATTTAAAAATATCAATCTCTAATCTTTTTTTAAGGGGATTTTCAATCCTTGGCAAATTCATACTTATAGTTTTTATTGCAAAAAATATGTCATTATCAGAGCTTGGTATATACAGTTTATTTTTTACAATAATTACTTTATCATATATTTTAATAGGATATGACTATTACACTTATTCCACTCGTGAAATTTTAACAAAAGATTACAGAAGTAAAGCCTTGATGGTACGTGATCAGTTTATATTTCATTTATTAACCTATGTGATAGTTCTTCCATTATTGTATTCAATTTTTTTATTCAATATAATTCCTCAAAGCTACTTATTTCTTTTTTACACTATTTTAGTATGTGAGCACCTTTCTCAGGAATGCTTTAGGTTATTTACAACATTATCCAAGCCCCTTATTGCTAATTTGATCTTTTTTATAAAAAGTAGTTCCTGGGTGTACATTATTCTATTAATCTCAGGGTTAGGATTATTTGATTTTACACTAAAGCATATCCTAATTATGTGGAATGTTGGGGTATTTCTATCAGTATTGGTATCTTTATTCTATATCAAGACTCTTCATTTGGGCGCTATAAATAAACCTGTAAATTGGAAATGGATAAAGAGAGGTATTGTAATTAGCACTCCATTTTTTATCAGCACAATTGCCCAAAAGGTCATTGAATTTTCAAACCGTTTTTTTATAGATCAGTATCTAACAAAAGATGCTGTTGGTATTTATGCATTTTATTCAAATATTGCGAATAGTATGTTAACTATTACATATACAGCTGTAATAATGATAATATATCCAAAACTTATAGAATATTATGACAAAGATATTGCTATTTACAAAGAATATGAGAAAAAACTATGGGTATATACATTTATTTCATCAATAATATACATAGGTGTAATATTTATTATAATCTCACCACTCTTATCTTTTTTAGGGGAAAAGGATTTATCAGAACATATTAGCATATTATGGATACTTTTACCTGGCACAGCAATCTACATGCTTTCCTTCGTTCCTCATTATAATCTATATGTCAAGCATAAAGACATTTTAATTATGTCTCTGACAATAACTGGAGCTGTTTTCAATTTCATATTTAATTTCTTCTTCATAAAGCGATATGGTTTATATGGTGCTCCATTAGCACTTTCATTCACTTATATGCTTATTTTTTCGTTGAAATATTATTACAGTCGAGTAACTTAATTCATCTATGATTAATAATACACATATCATAATACTGGAAAAAGGACTCAATGAGAGGTACAAGTATTTAATTGATAAATATCATTTAACTCCCCATTATTTTAATTTTGATAACACTATTACTTTAATTAATAAATATTTGACAAAAAATGTGCTAAAAAATACTATTGAAAATTTTATTACCTACGCTAAAACTAATGACATAAGAACGGTTTATTTATCAAATGCCGAGGGATATATCGCTCATAACACTATTATTTTAATAAAAGAAAAAATACCAAATATTAAAATTATTGCACTACAGCATGGGCTATTTCCTTTTAAAATCAAATATAAATTAATTCGAAAGTTGTTTAATTATTTTACTAAAATATTTTTAGATATATTCTTTTATGGGGTTGGTTTTGGTGGGATATTAAATATAGATAAATATTTAGTTTATGCTACTCCATATAAAAATTACTTACTACAAAATGGATGGGAAGAAAATAATGTAATAATTGCACCTGAAATTTTAAAAGCTGAATTTTTTGATAATCGAAAAACCACAATTAATAATAATTCAAAGAGTGCCTTATTTTTACCTCAAGGTCTATCTATAAGCGGCTTAATATCTAAGAACGAAGAAAAGATTATTAATAAAAATGTAATAAAATATCTTGCAAAAAATTATGAAAAAGTTATTATTAAAATGCACCCTTTATGCTTAGATAATGTTTCGGGAATAATGCTAGATAACTGTGTGATATATGATAATTTATTGGAATCATTTGAAGAAAGCGATATTGCCTATTCATTTTTTTCCACATCTTTACTTGATGCTCAAATATTTGGATTGAAAACTATATCAATCATACTGACTTCCTCTAAAATAGATAAAAATCTATATAAAATATTTCCTAAAACTATTTCATATAGTCAAATTATTAATAACTAAGTAATGCACATTTCAGGTATCAGTAATATTTTAAAAATAAATTATTTTTCTCTGTGTGGGACATTATTTTTTATCCTCTTCATTTTTTTTAAAACACAACTACTAGAAGGTGTATACGTATCGCACATTGTTTTATTTTTAATATTTATTTATTTGTCTATTAGAACCTTAATAATAAATGAAAAATACTTTTTATTTTATATATTTATTGTACTTCTCCTGATTATGGCTTCCATTCTTCCTGTAATTGGTTATGGTGCCGAGCAAAGGATGTTTCGAGAGTTTATTAAGATAATATTAATTGTTGTTATCCCTATTTTAATCCATTTTTCATGGTCATCAGAATCAATTTGGAAATTTTTGTCATATTTACCATACGTTACATTATTATCCGTAATGCTACAAATTCTTTTCGAACCGACGATTTTAGGTAGGTACACTCTTCTTGCTGATGCATCAGCAAATACTACTGGGTTATTTCTTTTATTTAATATCATTGTCTTACATTTCAAAAATACCAGTTCATTTGTAATGTCATTATTAAAAATTATTATGTACTCCGTATTCTTGCTTTTGTTAATCTTGACATTTTCTAGAAGTAATTTAATTGCCTATTTGATATTTTTACTTTTCAAAGGAAATATAACTAATATTCTCATTATTAGTTCATTCATTATCAGCGTTTTATTTATTCTGCCGAATATTGAATATTTTTCGAGTATTATTGACACAATTGATGTGTTTCATCGATATAATATTATTGCTGCCATCAACGAAACAGGGGGATCGCTCAGATTACCATTGTGGAAAATGTTAGTGACAAAGTGGCTGGATAATCCTTTCAGCTGGCTATTTGGTTTTGGATCAGGGAGTATTAATCTATCTATTTCCAATAAAATCTTTTTATCAGCCCATTCTGTAATATTGTCTACAATTTATTATTTTGGAATATTTGGTATCATAGGACTTTTAATGGCTCTTAGTAAAATATGGCAAATTCTTAAAAAACGAAATGAATTTACTCATATTAAAGAATCACTAATTATAATTTTCCTTGTAACAGGCATATTTGATAATATTATTTTGGCTTCTCAAATAACTTTTTTTGTAGCCATTTTTCTAGGTTTTGTTGTTTCTGTACCTAAAAACAAAAGAATTGTTAAACGTAATTAATAAAATGAAATAATGAAAATATTGTCAATTCTATATGAGGTTTGTTTTATTTAAACTCTATTATGAAAGTAGCTATAATTCATTATTGGTTAATTAGTATGCGTGGTGGAGAAAAGGTTGTCAAATCAATATTAAAGTTGTACCCTGAAGCAGATGTATATACTCTTTTTTATGATAAAAATAATTTGAAACGTTATTTCGAGAAACATGCTGTTTATTCATCTATATTAGACAACAGACTATTCAGAAAACATTATCAAAAGCTATTTCCTCTTTACCCATCTGGTATCAAATCTTTGAAATTGAGGCATAATTATGATTTAATCATTTCTTCAGAATCGGGTCCTGCAAAGGGAATAAGTATTGAAGGCCATGCCTCACATATTTGCTATACTCATACTCCTATGAGATATTGCTGGGGTTTTACAGATGAATATCTGAAGGTATTGCCAAGGGTATTACGGCCAGTAGCTAAATTCTCTTTTAAAAAACTTCGTAATTGGGATTTGACAACTATAAATAATGTGGATTATTATATTGCGAACTCCAATAATGTAAAAAAACGTATTAAGATGTATTATCACAAAGACTCTAAGATTATTTATCCACCTATTGATCTGTCACTATTTGATGATGGATTCACTGTCAAAAGTGTTCAAAAAAGAAATTATTATTTATCATTTGGAGCATTGGTTCCTTATAAGAACATAACTCTTTTGGTTGATACATTTAATCAATCAGGAAAAAAACTAGTGATTATTGGAGATGGTAGCGAAAGAAAAAAATTAGAAAAAAAATCAAATAATAATATTTTGTTTACAGGTTCTTTACCTTGGGAAAAAATCAAACACCATATAATTGGCGCTAAAGCGTTACTTTTCCCGGGTGAAGAAGATTTTGGTATGATTCCATTAGAGGTGATGGCGTATGGTCTACCAGTTATCGCTTTAGGAAAAGGCGGTGCGCTGGAAACTGTAATTGAGAATAAGATTAAAAGGCATAAATCATCTGGCGTATTTTTTCATAAAAAATCAATCAAATCTCTTGTATCAGCAATTAATGAATTTGAAGATGTTATTGATAAATTCGATTCAAGATGGATAATAAATCATGCTAGGAAATTTGGTGAAGATATATTTATGGATAAATTTTCTAAAGAAGTTGAAAGAATAATGAAACTATGAAAAATTTAAATAATGTATTTAATATTATCTTTGGTGGCTCCGGTTTTATTGGCCAACATTTAGTTGATAAACTAAAATCAAATTATATTAATTTGGATATTCTTGTAGCTCCCGGGAATTATCAATATTGTGATGTGCGTGAACAAATAAACGTAGAACTTCCAATACTATCAAATTCAGTTATATTTAATCTTGCCGCGTTATGCACCATACCCAAATATAAAGAAAGAGAATATTTTGAAACCAATATCCTGGGTGCTGAGAATATCTGCAATTTCGCGCGTACACAAAATATTAATACAATTGTGTTTACTAGTTCAATTGCACCGTATGGCATGAGGGAAAATATTGTCACTGAAGAATCTCTACCAATGCCTACAAACGAATATGGTATATCAAAATTAGTTGCAGAACATATACATAGGACTTGGCAAGCCGAAAAACCCGATGAAAGAAAACTAATAATATTAAGGCCCGGTATTGTTTTTGGCCAAAATGAAGGAGGAAATTTCACACGTCTTTATAAATCAATGTCCAGGGGTCTATTCTTTTTCCCAGGCAGAAAGGATACAAAAAAAGCATGTATCTATGTAAAAGATTTAGTAAAAATTATGAAAAAGTTTTCTAATGACACCTCTCCCAGGGTAACTCTCTATAATGCTTGTTATCCTGAGCCACACTCCATCATGGAAATTTGCCAAACAATATCCAATGTTACAAACGTCAAAATGCCTAGGGTAAGAATCCCTTCCGTTCTTCTGAAAACAATAGCATCATTACTTTATTCATCCGGGAAATTATTTGGGATGGAATTCATTGGTATCCATCCTGATAGAGTTAAAAAACTAATGGTATCAACAAATATTTTAGGAAGAAAACTAAATGATAAATTCAAATTAAATTATTCTTTAAATGAAGCCTTGGAAGACTGGTATTCTGACTGCGATAATGATGGCCTTTATTAATTCAATTTTATCACAAATAATTTCAAAAAAGGACTTATAATTAGAGATGAAAAATAGAACTTTAATTACAGGTGGTGCCGGGTTTATCGGTTCACATTTAAGCGAAAGACTTTTGAATGACGGACATGATGTTTTGTGTGCCGATAATTATTTTACAGGTTCAAAATC
>ENA-OREN01004572-OREN01004572.1-marine-metagenome-genome-assembly--contig:-NODE-4572-length-11977-cov-8.128487_pt1 | contig 11977 bp, 11 predicted proteins | sample MGYA00248624_ERZ508555 | MGnify/ENA primary metagenome ERZ508555 (study PRJEB26222, sample SAMN06267773) | marine metagenome | isolation source: Saanich Inlet, British Columbia, Canada | place...
ATTTTAGTGATGGCCACACTAGTGGGATCTATTCATGGAGTTATTTACTTCATTTGGGAAGTGAAAAAGAAGAATTATGGTTAGAATATTGCGACCGTATTAGAAAGCATAATGATAATAACTATAATTATCGAAAAGTTTCAATTTAAACTAACATGTTAAATTTATAGTTAGATTGACAATAGACATAGTTAATTTGTTAAAATTACAATATTAAAGCTTATTTAAAAAAAAATCACGTATTTTAAAAAAAGTTTATTTAATTCCTACAGGCAACAACATGAAAAATAAGATAAATCAACTCATTACTATTCTTTTATTACTTTTTTCAATAAATGCAAGTGCAACTATCATTAATAAAATTAATTTTATTGGCTTAGATTTTACTTCTGAACAATTCTTGTTAGACATCATTCCGTTTAAACCTGGCCAGAAGTTTTCTGACTCTTCTAGCAATGAAATACTTCAGCTTATTTTTAATACTGGACTCTTTTCAGATATAAGTCTTGAAATAAACGGAAACCAACTTGAGATAACCGTCATAGAAAACCCATTTATTAAATTTCTTGAGGTAACAAACGTTAAAGATAAAGGTCTTTCAGCTTGGCTAAAAAATCAACAACAGTTCTTAACTTCTGAGCAAATCAATGAGTTTGCAATAGAATATAAACTATCTGCTGGAAATATTTTCACTAAGTCAAAATTTGATGAATTTATTGCACTGATAAAATCAAAATATATTCAAGGTGGATATCTTAACATTAGTATTAATTACGAAACAACTGTTGACTTACAAAATAGAGTTGGCATTGATTTATTAATTAATCAAGGTGAACAAGTAAAAGTTACCAATATTGAAATAACTGGAAATGAAGTATTTGAATCAAAAGAATTACTTAAGCTATTTGATATAGGCAAGCCAAACTTCTTAACTAATTATTTTACTAATAAAGACCGTTTTACTGAAAATGAACTTCAGTCAGGACTTGACCTTATAACTAAAAAGTACTTTGATTCAGGTTATCTAGATTTTCAAATCCTTAATGTAAATACTGATCTTAGTGAAAATAATGAAAAGATATCTATTGCTATTGATTTAACTGAAGGAATTCAATATAAACTTGGAACTATTTCTTTTACAGGGCAATTAGGAAACTTTGGCTCTAATGAGCTCAAAGGCCTTCTAAAAAACAAAACTGGTGATGTCTTTAATCGTCAAGCAGTTGTAGATGATATTCAAAAAATTACAGACGTCTATGCTGATCAAGGTTATGCTTTTGTTGACATAAAACCAATAACATCTGACTTTATTGATACTGTTGACGTAACTATTGATATTTCGTTAAACAAAAAAGTTTATGTAAATAGAATAATCATATCTGGAAATACTCGAACGCTTGATGAAGTTGTTAGAAGAGAAATAGGTATTTCTGAGGGAGGCCTTTATTCTAGAACACTTCTTAGAGAATCCATAGTTAATTTAAGAAGGCTTGGATATTTTTCTAATGTTGAAATGAATGCAAATGAAGTTCCTGGAATGAATGACAAAGTTGATCTCATTGTAAATGTCGAAGAAACTAAGACTGGAGCTATAAGTTTTTCTGTATCACACAGTAATAACTATGGAATTTCCTTTGGTGCAGGGATTAAAGAAAAGAATATTTTTGGATCTGGGAATACGCTTAATGCAGACTTTAAATTATCTGAATCATTTAACAAGTTGAGCTTTTATTTTGAAGACCCTAACTTCAATGATCAGGGACATAGCATAAGTTATGGTGCTTTTATGAGTGAAATTAAAGATGATGATGTTATGAAAGATTCTTATGAGATTAATACTAAAGGTCTTAATTTTGGCTATGGTATTCCACTCTCAAAAAATACACGGCTAAATTCAACTATTGAATATTCCAAAAATGAAATTAATTGTGGGTCAAGCTTCTCTTCTGCTAGCTACGAATCAGCTCAATGCTTAGATAAAAATAATGATGAATTAAAGCTAGGTTTTAATTGGAATGAGAATACATTAAATGACTTTATGTATCCGACAGATGGTAAGAGTAATTCAATTGATTTTGGGGTTGCCCTGCCAATTGGTGATTATGAATACTTTAATTTAAACGCAAGTCATCAAAGTTACGAGCCAATTAATGATAGCCTTACACTTAAACTTACTGGGGATTTGGGCATAGCTTCTGGCTATGGAGGAAAGACTCTTCCATTTTATAAACGTTATTTTGGTGGTGGAAGTGGCTCTATTAGAGGCTTTGGTAATAAATCTTTAGGCCCTTTATATCCTAACAAAAAAGCAAAAGGTGGAGAGTTATCAATTCTTGGAAGCGCTAATATTATTTCACCTGCTGTATTTTTTGACGATAATGAAAATATGAGGATGAGTGCCTTCATAGATGCAGGAAATATTTTTAACGAATCATCTAATATTAATATTAATGATCTAAGAATGTCTGCAGGTGTAGGTTTTGCATATCTAAGCCCAATTGGCGCAATAGGAATGCATTTATCAACACCAATTCTAAAAAAATCTGGAGATGTAATTGAAAACTTTGGCTTTTCTCTTGGAACTGGTTTTTAATAAGAAATGAGATTTATACTTTTAGTTTTTTTTTTACTGAACACATCTATCGCTTTTGCCAATGAATTAAAAATAGGCTATCTTGATGTTGATACAGTTATTAACAATATATCTAAATATGAAGAAGAAAATAATAAACTTCTGAGAGATTTTGAACCAAAAAAATTAGAGCTCTTTGATCTTTTTAACCATATAGAAATATTAAAAAAACAATTCTATGATGAAGAAAGCTCATCTAGCTTAAAGCAAAATGAAAATAGAATTAATAACATAAGCCAACTTGAAATTAATTTTCAAACAGAAACCGAGGCATGGCAAAATAAATTAAATATTCAAAAACAATTACTACTTCAAGAGATTGAAGAACTAATTAATCAATCGATAAATCAAATTGCTAATGAAGAAAACTTTGATTTGATTTTATATGATAGTGCAGCATTTGTAAGCGATCAAATCAATATAACTGATACTTTAATAAATATGATTGAATCCAAACTTGAATGATTTTTTCTTTAAAAACAATTGCAGATTTTATTGGTGCGTCAATTGAGGGAGACGCAAGTTATAAAATTCACGCCTTAAATACTTTAGAAAAAGCCACTAAAAAAGATATTGCATTTGCGAGTAATAATAAATATATTAAATCATTATCAAAATCTAATGCGGGTGCAATTATAGTAACCAAAAATAATAGTAAATATTGTAAGAATAATGTTTTAATCGTTGACAATGTTTATCTTGCATACTCGGTGCTTTCGAATAAATTCAAAATCTCTCAAGATATTTATAATTTAAAACCAGGCTCTGAATATTTTTTTAAAGATTCGATTATTTCGCCTAATAGTTATATTGGTTCAAATATTCTCATAGGCAAAAATAGTTCAATCGGTGCAAATTGTGTAATAGAAGATAATGTTAGTATTGGATCTAACTCAGTAATTGAACCAAATGTAACCATTCAAAAAGGCTGTCAAATTGGAAATAATTGTATAATTTCACCTGGCGTAGTAATTGGATCTGAGGGTTTTGGAAATGCAAGAAATGATGATAAAAAATGGAGCCCAATTGCCCATCTTGGAAATGTAATAATTGGGAATAACGTTTCTATTGGAGCAAATACAACAATTGATAGAGGTTCTATTTCAGATACAGAAATTCATGATGGTGTAAAAATCGATAATCTCATACATATAGCCCATAACGTTATTATTGGTGAAGATACTGCTATTGCAGCCAAAACAGGTATAGCCGGAACTACAGTTATTGGAAAGAGATGCATGATAGGAGGGGCTGTTGGTATTATTGGTCACTTAAAAATAACAGATGATGTTGTCATAAATGCCACAAGTACAGTCAACAGAGATATTACAAGGCCTGGTATATATACTGGCTTTATTCCTATTATGCTTCACTCTGAATGGAAAAAGGTCGGTATATGGTTAACAAAACTTGATAAAATTGCTCAATTCATAAATATTAAATTGAAGGATATTAGGTGACATTATGGAAATGAACATAAACGATGTAAAAAATTTTCTGCCTCATCGCTACCCTTTTCTTCTTATTGATCGAGTAATTAGTCTTGAATCTGGAAAAAATCTTACTGCTATTAAGAATGTCTCTTTTAATGAGCCACAATTTACTGGTCACTTTCCAGATCAACCAATCATGCCAGGTGTATTAATTATTGAAGCAATGGCACAAGCAACAGGAATATTGGCATTTAAATCAGAAGTAGGCAGGCCTGAAGTTGGTCAAATATATATGCTAGTTGGAGTTGATAAAGTTCGCTTCAAAAGAATTGTTGAGCCTGGTGATCAACTTGAAATCTATGCTGAAGTTGTTACCGTAAAGCGTGGTATGTGGAAATTTAACTGCACAGCAAAAGTAGAAGGAGAGCTTGTAACATCAGCTGAAATTCTTTGTACACAAAAAAAAGCAAATAACTGATAATGTCTATCGATCCATCAGCTATTGTTCACGAAAGTGCAAAAATTCATAAGGATGCAGTAATATCAGCTTATGCTCTTGTTGGCGCTAATGTTGAAATTGGCGCTGGAACAGTTATTGATTCCCATGCAGTTATTGAAGGTCCTACTAAAATTGGAAAGAATAATCACATTTACTCTTTTGCATCAATTGGAGGGGACCCCCAGGATATAACTTATCAAGAGGGTCAAGAAAGCAACCTAGTTATTGGTGATGACAACCTTATTAGAGAGTTCTGTACTATTAATAGGGGCACAGAAAAAGAGAACTCATTGACACGTATAGGCTCAAATAACATGCTTATGTCGTATGTTCATATTGCTCATGACTGTCAACTTGGAAATCACATTATCATGTCAAATAATGCCTCTTTAGCCGGTCATGTTAGAATTTCTGATTGGGCTATTCTTGGTGGGTTTGCATTAGTAAAACAATTTTGTAACATTGGCAGGCATACTTATGCAGGAATGGGGTGTCAAATAAATAAAGATATTCCTGATTATATGGTGGCTTCAGGAATTCATCCTAAGATCAGAAGTATTAACTCTGTAGGAATGAAGCGAAGAGGCTTTAGCGCCAGTTCTATTTCATCTGTTAAAAGAGCCTTTAAGGTGGTTTATAGAGATTCTCAAGGAAGACTTCTGGATCAAGCGCTTAGTAAGCTCGAAGCATCAGAGTCTGATAGTGCTGAAGTTATGCAATTTGTTAAATGCATCAGGAATTCAAGAGTGGGTATTATGCGTGGCCCAGCGGATGAGTAATTAATTACCGTAAATCATGTCCAAATCATTTATAAGGTCAAGCAGCATTGTTTCTGCAATGACCTTTGTTTCAAGAATATTGGGACTAATCAGAGACTTTGTTATTGCAAGGCTTTTTGGTGCCAATGAGTTAACAGATGCATTTTTAGTCGCATTTAGAATTCCAAACTTTTTTAGACGTTTATTTGCTGAAGGCGCTTTTTCTCAAGCCTTTTTACCAATCTTAGCTGACACTAAAGCCAATCATAGTGAAGAAGAAGTTCAACAAATAATCAATCACATAGCGACTAAACTTCTCAGTGTTCTCATGATTATTACGCTTATAGCTGTAATAACTGCTCCTCTTATTATCTTTTTGTTTGCATGGGGATTCTACTTTAAATCTGACGCAACGCAATTTCAACTAGCATCAAGTATGTTAAGAATAACTTTTCCATACTTATTACTTATTTCTCTGACAGCTCTATCAGGATCAATCCTCAATACTTATGATAATTTTACTGTTCCAGCATTTACACCTGTTTTACTCAATATTTCATTAATCTTAAGCGCAATTTTCTTATCAAGATATTTATCAACTCCCATTATGGCTCTAGCATGGGGCGTTCTAATAGGTGGTATCGCACAGCTTGCTTTTCAAATTCCCTTTTTAAGAAAAATTAAAAGACTACCAAAACTAAAGTTTGGGCATCATCAAGCTCTTACAACGCTCAAAAAACGAATGTTGCCTGCATTATTTGGTGTTTCAGTCTCTCAAATAAATCTTTTAGTGGATACAATGATTGCATCAACACTTATAGCAGGAAGTGTTTCATGGCTTTACTATTCAGATAGATTATTGGAACTCCCATTAGCATTAATTGGAATAGCGATTGCAACCGTTGCTTTGGCGAAGCTGAGTAATTATCATGCTCGAAAAGACTCCAGAGGCTTTACTGAAACCATTGATAAAGCGCTTATATTAGCAATCTTATTAGGTGTTCCAGCTTGCATGGGATTAGTCCTACTTTCAGAAGAATTGATTGTTACTCTTTTTCAATATGAAGCATTTAATATTGATTCAGCTATTAAAACCTCATACAGTCTTCAAGCCTATGGTTCAGGTCTCATGGCATTTATTGCCATTAAAATCTTTGCACCTATTTTTTTATCTAGAGGGGATACTAAAACACCTGTGAAAGCGGGAGTTGTTGCAATGGTTTCAAATATTATTTTGAATCTAATATTGGTGCAATTTTATGGTCATGTTGGCCTCGCAGTAGCCACCTCTATATCGGCACTACTAAATGCCTTGATACTTTACTTTTTCTTAATAAAGCAATCTATCTACAAGCTGCACATTAATCTATACAAAATGTTGTTTAAAGTTATATTATCAGTCATTATAATGTCCCTTTATATCATCTATTTTAGTTCGAGTATTGATATTTATTATGAGTCTTTACTGATTGAAAGATCCATGCTTATTATCAAGACGATAGCTATATCAGTAGCTATCTATTTTTTGTCACTTTTTATCCTTGGAGTTAGATTTAAAAATTTATGAGTAAAGTTTATTGCGTTAAATTAAATAAAGAGCTAGAGGGCCTAGAAAGAGCGCCCTACCCAGGTGAACTTGGTAAACAAATTTTAGATTCGGTTTCTAAAGAAGCATGGCAAATGTGGCTTGATCACCAAACAATGCTTATTAATGAAAACAACTTAAATTTATTTGAAGAATCGTCTCAAAGCTACTTAAAAGAGCAAATGGAAAAATATTTTTTTTCAGATAATGATCTTGATCAAATTAAAGGTTATATTCCAAAATAACAATGAAATCTCTATCAAAAAATGTCTAATTTATTTATCATTGCTGCTCCCTCTGGATGTGGAAAAACAACCTTAGTTGACGCATTACTCAAAGACTCAAAAGATTTATATTTGTCAGTCACGCACACTACCCGTAAACCAAGAGTAGGCGAAGTTGACGGTATCAATTATCACTTTATCAAGAAAACAAACTTTCGAAAAATGATTCATAATAATGAATTTGTAGAACATGCCGAGGTATTTGGCAACCTTTACGGAAGTTCGCGGGAGAAAATTGAGGAAAATCTAAATAAAAATATTGATGTAATTCTTGAGATAGATTGGCAAGGTGCTCGTCAAGTTAAGGCAAATATGCCTAATGCAATCAGTATCTTTATATTACCACCTTCAAAAAAATCTTTACTTGAAAGGCTAACGGGGCGTGGACAGGATGACGGTGAAACAATTAAAAATAGAATGGCTGACGCTGCAAATCAAATGAAGCACTATGACGAATTTGATTATTTAGTCATTAATGATATCTTTGATGAGGCGCTTTCAAATATAAAAACCATAATTCATAATACGAATGAAGATTTTAATAAATCTGAGCTGACACTTGAAAAACAAGCATTAAGACATAAATATTTACTTAAAGAATTGATATAAAACATTTTTTTGGTATAATTTAGCTCTAATTTATCGTACTTGGAAACTTAATGAGTGATTTAGCATTATCGATAAAAAACGTATCTAGAGATCTAGAGGTACAAAAGTACCCGCCTATTCTAACGCCAGAAGAAGAATATAACCTAGCTATCGAACTATATGAAGATGGCAGTCTATCTGCAGCCCAAAAGTTAGTCTTAGCGCACATGCGTTTTGTAGCGTTTGTTGCTCACGGCTACAAGGGTTATGGCCTCGAGCAAGCGGATTTAATTCAAGAAGGCACAATCGGCTTAATGAAGGCAGTAAAACGCTTTAATCCACACAAAAAAGTTAGACTCTCATCATTCGCTGTTTATTGGATTCGTGCAGAAATTCATGAATATATTTTCAAGAATTGGAAAATTGTTAAGGTTGCTACAACAAAAGCACAAAGAAAACTTTTTTTCAAACTCAAACAAGCTAAATCTAACATATTTCAATCTTTAACAAGTGATCAGGCAAAAGTAATTGCAGAAGATTTAGGCGTTAAAGAAAAAGATGTTATTGAAATGGAATCAAGGCTTCAACTCAATGACATTGCATTTGAAGTAAATGATGATGAAGATACATATACACCTGAACACTACATATCTGATCCTGGTAAAAATCCAGAGCAATTAGTGGTCAGCAATAAAAGTCAAGAAGACCAACACAATAGGCTTTATCAAGCTCTTTCTTCTTTGGATGAGAGAAGTATCGATATTTTACAAGCTAGGTACTTGAAAGAAGAAAAATCGACCTTACATACTTTAGCAGACAAGTATGGTGTTTCCGCTGAAAGGGTTCGTCAACTTGAAAATAAAGCTATCAAAAAGCTTAAAGAACGTCTAGAAGAGTAAAAACTTTTTTACGACAATTTTTTGTGTAATACCAGGAGAAAACATGGAAATCCGTCCCCTACACGATCGTGTAATCGTTCGAAGAGTAGAAGAAAAGAAAACAACAGCTAGTGGTCTAATCATCCCTGATTCATCAACCGAAAAGCCGTCAAGAGGTGAGGTTGTAGCAGCTGGAAATGGAAGAATAAGTGCACAAGGAGACTTAATCCCTTTGGATGTTAAAGTTGGTGACACGGTAATGTTTGGTCAATATTCAGGTTCTGAAATCACTGTTGGAGAAGAAAAGCTTCTAGTGATGAGTGAAGATGAAATTGTTGCAGTAATTGAAGAATAAAGGAGATTTATAATGTCAGCAAAAGACGTAAAATTTAGCTCAGAAGCTAGAGATTTAATGATGTCAGGGGTCAACACCCTTGCAAATGCAGTTAAAGTTACACTCGGACCAAAAGGTAGAAATGTTGTTTTAGACAAATCATTCGGTGCCCCTTCGATTACTAAGGATGGTGTTTCAGTTGCTCAAGAAATAGAGCTCGAAGGCAAGTTCGAGAATATGGGTGCTCAAATGGTCAAGGAAGTAGCCTCTAAAACTAATGATATTGCAGGTGACGGAACAACAACTGCTACAGTTTTAGCTCAAACTCTTATATCAGAAGGTGTCAAGTCAGTTGCAGCTGGAATGAACCCAATGGATTTAAAAAGAGGTATTGACAAAGCTACCGAAGTAATTGTCGCAACTTTACAAAAATCATCCCAACCTTGCAAAGATAGTGATTCAATTGCTCAAGTAGGAACTATCTCTGCTAACTCGGACGCTTCAGTTGGTGCAATTATTGCAGAAGCTATGGAAAAAGTAGGCAAAGAGGGAGTTATTACTGTTGAAGAAGGTTCAACTCTTGAAAACGAATTAGATGTTGTTGAAGGTATGCAGTTTGATCGTGGATACCTTTCACCATATTTCATTAATAATCAAGAATCTATGACTGCTGACTTAGAGCACCCATTTATTCTTCTTCATGATGCAAAAATTGCTAATATTCGTGATTTACTGCCAGCACTTGAAGCAGTTCAAAAGGCTGGAAAACCCTTACTCATTATTGCTGAAGATATTGAAGGTGAAGCACTTGCAACTCTTGTTGTTAACAACATGCGCGGTATTGTCAAAGTGGCTGCTGTCAAAGCACCAGGTTTTGGTGATCGTCGTAAAGCGATTCTTGAAGATATTGCAGTTTTGACAGGTGGTACGGTCATATCTGAAGAAGTAGGCTTATCTCTCGAAGGGATCACTGAAGAGCATTTAGGTACGGCTAAGCGCGTTGAAATTGGAAAAGACAATACTACAGTGATTGATGGTGCAGGTGCTAAAAAGAACATCTCTGCTCGTATTGGTCAAATCAAAACTCAAATTGATGCCACAAGTTCAGATTATGACAGAGAGAAACTTCAAGAACGTCTAGCCAAACTTTCTGGCGGTGTCGCAGTGATTAAGGTTGGCGCTGCAACTGAAGTGGAAATGAAAGAGAAAAAAGACCGTGTTGATGATGCGCTCCATGCAACTCGAGCTGCTGTTGAAGAAGGTGTTGTCCCTGGTGGTGGTGTTGCGTTTGTGAGAGCTATTTCATCATTGGATAAACTGAAAGGTGATAATAGTGATCAAGACGTAGGCATTAGCATCTGTAGACGTGCTCTAGAAGAACCCCTAAGACAAATCGTATCTAACGGCGGTGGTGAAGCTTCAGTAGTATTAAATGAAGTTTTAAAAGGCAAAGGTAACTTTGGCTATAACGCTGCAACTGAAGATTATGGTGATATGCTTAAAATGGGTATCTTAGATCCCACAAAAGTATCGCGTGCTGCTCTTCAACATGCAGCAAGCATCTCAGGCCTAATGATTACCACTGAAGCTATGGTAACTGATTTACCACAAGATTCTGCTCCTGCAATGCCTGACATGGGCGGCATGGGTGGCGGTATGCCAGGCATGATGTAAGTCTATTTGTTTTAAAGTCAAAAGCCCCATTTTTTGGGGCTTTTTTTTGGTATTATTATTGCCACTCAAATCCAAATCAAAATATGTCTAATTACGACGCATCTTCTATCGAAGTCCTCACTGGCCTGGAGCCAGTCAAAAAACGCCCAGGTATGTATACAGACACTGAAAATCCTAACCATCTTGCACAGGAAGTGGTTGATAATAGTGTTGATGAGGCGGTCTCGGGTTACGCAACCCAGATAAATGTTACGCTTCATAAGGATAACTCAATGTCAGTTGAGGACAATGGCAGAGGAATCCCAATAGATATTCACCCAAAAGAGGGTACGCCTGCAGTCGAAGTAATTCTGACTAAGCTTCATGCTGGTGGTAAATTTTCTAATGACTCTTATCAGTTCTCTGGAGGTCTTCATGGTGTTGGTATATCTGTTGTAAATGCCTTATCAAGCTCAATTGAAGTTTGGATTAAAAGAAATGCAAAACAGTACTTTATGAAATTTGATTCCAGTGTTAAGTCAAATGATCTTGACGAAATAGGAACTGTTGGTAAACGTAATACTGGAACTTTAATTAAATTTACTCCTGATGCACAATTTTTTGATTCTGTGAAGTTTTCGATAAAAAAACTGAGGCATAATCTTCGCTCTAAAGCAGTCCTATGTCCTGGTCTAGAGGTTAATTTTAAAAACGAAATAGATGAAACTGAAGACAAATGGCTCTTCAAGGAAGGAATAAAAGATTACTTACAGGCCTCTTTGGATGGTCTTGATTGCATCCCATCTATTCCATTTGTGGCCTCTTTTAAAACTAAAGAAGAACAACTAGATTGCGCTTTAACTTGGACTGAAAACTCCAGCAACGTTACTACTGAAAGCTTTGTGAACCTTATCCCAACTATTGGTGGAGGAACACATGTTAACGGACTAAGATCTGGGCTAACTGATGCCCTCAAAGAATTCTGTGAATTTAGAAACCTAATTCCAAAAAATATTAAATTAACACCAGATGATGTCTGGCAAAGAATTGCTTATGTTCTATCAATAAAGATTTTAGATCCTCAGTTTTCTGGACAAACGAAAGAAAGGCTATCCTCAAGAGAGTGTGCGTCGTTTGTTTCAAGTGTTGTAAAAGACTCTTTTAGCTTATGGCTTAACCAGCATACAGATATAGCTGAAAAAATTGCTGAATTAGCCATCCTTAATGCTCAGTCAAGATTAAAAACTGCTAAAAAAGTGGTTAGAAAGAAAATTGTTAGTGGGCCAGCTCTCCCTGGCAAACTTTCAGACTGCACTAGTTCAGACCTTGAGCA
>ENA-OREN01004579-OREN01004579.1-marine-metagenome-genome-assembly--contig:-NODE-4579-length-11974-cov-2.930739_pt1 | contig 11974 bp, 9 predicted proteins | sample MGYA00248624_ERZ508555 | MGnify/ENA primary metagenome ERZ508555 (study PRJEB26222, sample SAMN06267773) | marine metagenome | isolation source: Saanich Inlet, British Columbia, Canada | place...
GCCCTGCGCTGTGTTGAAGCGCTGGGAATGGATCCCGACGATGGTGTGGTGCGTGTGAGCATGGTGCACTACAACACCGCCGAAGAGGTGCAAAAACTGGTAGAAGCACTCGATAGAGTCTTGCCTGATGATTAAGTGGAAACGCTAGTAAGTAATGACATCAGTGCGATTTCTTCTTCTTGTTTTATCTAGAGATGCATTAGGTTTCCGATATCAAGAATACTCCTTGATTAGAAGATAGAGTTTATGACAGTAGTTTGAACTAGTTGGAGCGCAAGCGATGCCAAAAGCAGTTGGCGTGCAGTGTTTTTCGAGTAATTAGTCACGGGAAAGGTATCTTTGTGCGTGTTTTGTGCCCCTAATTTAATGAGATAATCTGGGATAACAGGTTAACGAAACGACGCCCGGTCGCCACACGGCGCAGGTGTTTTAGCAGGATGTAATACTGAATGAAAAAAACAGCCCTTATTACCGGTGTTACCGGGCAGGACGGCGCATACCTTGCGGAATTGCTCCTGAACAAGGGTTATATAGTTCATGGAATCAAACGGCGTTCGTCGTCGTTTAACACAGGACGCATAGATCATCTCTATGAAGATCCGCACGAATCATCAGGACGATTTTTTCTACACCACGGCGATCTAACCGATTCAATGAGTTTGGTCCGGGTTATTCAGCAAACGACACCCGATGAAATTTACAACCTGGGTGCTCAGAGTCATGTCGCAGTCAGTTTTGAAGAGCCTGAATATACTGCCAATTCAGATGCGCTAGGCGCACTACGTTTGCTTGAGGCCATTCGCGTGCTTGGACTTGAAAAGAAGACTCGCTTTTACCAAGCTTCGACATCAGAGTTGTATGGCCTAGTTCAAGAGACTCCCCAAACCGAGTCCACACCATTTTATCCTCGGAGCCCTTACGCAGCAGCGAAACTATATGCTTACTGGATTACGGTAAATTATCGTGAGAGTTACGATATTTTTGCCTGTAATGGAATTTTGTTCAATCATGAGTCCCCAGTTCGTGGCGAGACTTTTGTTACTCGGAAGATCACTCGGGCGTTATCTCGAATACACGTTGGGTTACAAGAGTGTTTGTGGCTTGGAAATCTCGATGCAATGCGGGATTGGGGTCACGCCAAAGATTACGTCGACGCAATGTGGCGTATGTTGCAGCTTGATGCCCCTAAGGACTTGGTAATTGCGACCGGCCAACATCATAGTGTCCGAGAATTTGTTGAAGTGGCGGCAAAGCAAATAGATATCGAAATAACATGGAAAGGCAAGGGCATAAATGAGATTGGATATGATTCTCAAGGCAATGCCATAGTCAAAGTTGATTCGAGATATTTTAGGCCCGCCGAAGTTGACCAGTTATTAGGCGATGCATCACAGGCCCATACTCACCTGGGATGGTCTCCACAGTGCTCTTTTGGTGAATTAGTCTCTGAGATGATGACTGAAGATCTTAGATTGGCAAAAGAAGAGCGGACTCTAGGAGATTTGAAAGTGACATCTGATAACAAGACCCGGAACCGATGCTAGATCGATCAACTAGAATATTCGTTGCGGGACACCGTGGTTTAGCAGGCTCGGCCATTCACCGTTGCTTGCAGAAAAGTGAGTTCACTCAAATCCTGACCCGATCTCACTCTGAGCTCGATCTTACCAATCAAGCAGCGACACAAAAATTTTTTGCTAGCGAGAAGCCCCAAGCAGTTGTGTTGGCAGCGGCAAAAGTTGGGGGGATCTTGGCGAATTACGAGTTTCCAGCAGACTTTATTCAGGAAAATCTCAGCATCCAGAATAATGTGTTTGAAGCCGCGTTCCGTAATGGCGTTCAACACCTTCTTTTTTTGGGTTCCAGTTGCATCTATCCAAGAGATTGCGCGCAACCGATCAAAGAAGAGCGCCTGATGAGCGGTCCATTGGAGTTAACCAACCGAGCGTATGCTGTGGCGAAGATTGCCGGAATCGAAGCTTGTTGGGCTCATAATCGACAACACGGTACGCGTTATATTGCGGCGATGCCAACCAATTTGTACGGCCCGGGAGACAACTACGGCCTAGAAAACTCACATGTCTTGCCAGCTTTGATACGCAAACTTCATGAGGCAAAGGAAAACGGTGCTTTGAAAATCTCGATCTGGGGGACTGGATTGGCATGGCGTGAGTTTCTGTACAGCGATGATTTGGGACAGGCGTGTCTGTTCTTACTGAATCTTCCCAAGAGGCAACAGGATTCGTTCTTTAATGATCGAAGACCACCGCTCATCAATGTAGGTACGGGCATCGAACTTCAGATACGCGATTTGGTCCTAAAGGTTGCTAATGTTGTGGGGTATGAGGGCGAGGTTAGCTGGGATCACTCACGACCAGATGGTACGCCACGTAAACTGCTGGACAATAGCCTCATAGCGAACCTGGGCTGGAAGGCTGCTATTGACCTGGATCAGGGAATACAAATGGCGTATGCAGATTTTCTGAGTCGTTACGAGTCCTGACTTTTCTATGTGATGCGACAGCACAACCATAATTTTCCCCACCAGTGACGCATCCTACCGAAATTGCAGAACCGCAACAGTCTGCCCCTCGCAAAAAGCATCTCGACCATGTGGCTGCGATTCGAGAGTGGGCAAGGACGAAAGCCGGACGGCAGTCGCGGTGGTCATTGTCTAATGACTTTTTTCGAAGAAGTTCTGAGGATTATCTGAAGTTTCTTGTGCCCGAGAATCAACGGATTTTGTCATTAGGATGTGGTGCCGGAGACACAATGGCGGGGCTAAACCCCGCCTTTGGATTGGGTATCGATCTAGATGCCTCTGCCCTGCAGATCGCTCAGAATAAATACCCGCGATTGCAGTTTATGGAAGGCGACATGGAAGATGCTGACCTTATTGAGCAGATTGCCCAGAATTTACCATTTGATGTAGTTTTGCTAGACGGGTCTTTGGGTTATCTGGATGATATTCAGACGTTTCTGACCCGATTGCAGGTGGTTTGTAACGAGGACACGCGAGTGGTTAGCGTCTACTATGGGTACTTATGGGAGCCTGTCTTGCGTCTTGCTGAGAAGTTGCAACTGCGCGAGCCATCGCTTGATACAACTTGGTTACGTATGGGCGATGTTGAGAATTTCATGACCCTAGGCGGGTTTGAGACCATTAAAAAGGAATGGCGAGTATTGCTGCCGTTTCGAATGTTTGGCCTTGGCAATCTTGTCAATCGCTATGTGGCGCCTTTGCCGTGGATCCGTCGTTTGGCTCTTAGTCATTATCTCGTCGCTCGAAAGATGCCTAAATATTCTTTACAAGAACTGAGTGTCTCGGTAGTAATCCCATGTCGCAATGAGCGAGGTAATATCGAGCCGGCAATCCAGCGCCTACCAAAGTTAGGCTCTGGTACGGAGATAATCTTTGTAGAAGGCCACAGTACAGATGGCACTTGGGAAGAGGTTAAAAGAGTTCAGAAAATTTACCCAGGGTTGGATATATCGATTCTGCAGCAAACAGGAGAGGGTAAGGGTGATGCAGTTCGCGCGGGATTCGACCTTGCTAAAGGAGATATCCTGATGATTCTGGATGCAGATCTGACAGTGCCACCCGAGGATCTGGAAAAATTTGTTGAAATAATCTGCTCAGGTAAGGGGGAGTACGTCAATGGTTCACGCCTGATATATGGCATGGAGGATCAGGCGATGCGTTTTCTAAATTTTCTCGCCAATCATTTTTTTGCTCTCGTCTTTACCTTCTTGATCAATCAGCGTTTGACCGACACTTTATGTGGAACCAAGGTGCTTACCAGAAAGAATTACCAAAGGATTAAGGCCGGTCGCACCTACTTTGGGACGTTTGATCCCTTTGGAGATTTTGATCTGATATTTGGTGCAAGCAAATTAAATCTTAAGTTTGCAGAAGTGCCCGTTCGCTATGCCAGTCGTCGTTATGGCTCCACCCAGATTTCCCGATTCCGGCATGGATTGCTTTTACTTCGCATGGTGGTCTTTGCTTACCGCAAACTCAAAGCGATCTAGAGGGGCCGCTATGCCTTCCGGGTGTTTCCAAGTGCTACGGCCGATCCGGTTGCGCTTGTTTTGATACAGTCGGGTGGTTGATTGCACAAGAACAAACAGTAATTATTCTGGCCCAGTTTGTACCGGGAAGATTGTCGCTTACAGAAATTGAGGCGCGTAAAGGCGGTGCACTGAATATTTCCTATGTCCAAGTACTCACTCGATCTTGCTCTGCCAGCGCCAGCTTCTGAGGGAAAACTTATCCTACTGGGCGCTACTGTTGGCGCGTTGCTTTCCTGGGTTTTCTTTCGGATTCAGGTATCAGGGTGGGAGATTATCGAAAATGAGGCCGTCGAAGTAATTCTGTATGTGGGCGCCATCGGCGCTGTTTCGGTTCTGACTGTGCTACGAGAAGGGCGACAGGTTATTCGTGGCTCCATGGCAATAGTTCTAGGTAGCGTAGCAATATTACTGTACTGGAACGCGCTTGAGTTATTTTGGTTGGTACCGCAAAAGAATTACTTCCTGATTGGTGGGCTGGTGCCATCCAGCGATGCGGACAGTTGGCTTTCAGGTGGATGGCGATTGTTGGAAACAGAAACTATCTCCGAGGGCGATCAGCGGCGTCCAGTCAACGCGGCACTGCATGCTTTGCGGTTATACATAGCGGGTAGTTTTCAAGGTAGTTTGATGTTGGGGGCAGTGGTATGTGCTGCAGCCTCACTATATGCAGCATATGCGTTGAAATCGTCACTCGGGTGGCCAGGCGCTGCAGTGTTTCTGGTTTTTTCTTTTTGGCTGATTCGCGAACATTTGCCTTTGGCGATGACGGAAGTGCATGGATTTATCTTCGGCTGTTTGGCATTCGGATGCTTGTGGCGAGCTGCACTCACCCGATCGTCGCTGTTGTTCGGTCTCGGATTGGTTTTGTTATCTATTGGCCTTAATGCGCGTTCTGGACCATTTTTTGTCTTGCCGGCACTGCTTTTTTGGGGAACCATGAATCTTGGGGTAGGCAAACGGTTATCTCTCAGCGCGCTACTTGTTGGTACCCTGGCAATTCTCAGTGGTTTCTTAGTGTCGACATGGTTTGTATGGCTGTGGGGTTCAGGGGAGAGCATCCAGCAATCCAATTTCTCACTGACTCTTTACGGAATGGCCGTCGGTGGCAAGGGTTGGCTCCAGGCATTTTCGGATTTTCCAGAGCTTTTCAAAAGCGGTTTTGGTAGCGGTCATGAGGCCGAGATTGCGCAGTTCCTTTATGCAGAGTCGCTGAAAGAGATAATCAGTAAGCCTGAGCGATTTATCAAATACTACCTGACTGAGTTGTGGGAGTTTATGCATCTTTTCCTGAAATACGATCTTGGTGTAAGCCGGGTTGCGATGGTACTGGTTGGGCTTTGGATTCTCGCACGCTGGCGGGACAGACTGGCGCAGATGGGTATCCTGATCTTTTTGGGGATTTTGCTGTCAGCGCCGTTTCTAATGGATGATGCTGGAGTGAGGCCGTTCGCGCCGGTCTACCCAGTCTTCGCAGCTGTACCAGCGTTAGTTGCAGGTATCGCATGGAGGATCCTTTTCGACCGCCACGCTTTTTCACCGTCTCTACGGCAGGTAGGGGGTTCGGCGTCTGGTGGTTTTGCGCTTGGGGTGTCGGGCTTTCTCGCGATTGCGATTCTCGGTCCGATCATGGCGGTTTGGGCATATGATTCACCCACAGCGGTTGAAATTGGAGTGTGCCCTAAGGGGTCGGTGCCGTTCCAGACGAATGCCTATGTTATGGCTTATGTTAATGTGGTGGATGATTCCGCTGTTGGTATTCGAAGCCCAGACATCCGTCACCGGGATTTTCTTCGCACCTTCCCGCGTAGCCAGGGAGCTACCAGCCGGGAACAGGTTACCGAGATGCCCCCGCCTTTCGCTCTGGTTTCTGGCATGAATGCCAGCATACAATCACGCCAGAGGATTTGGATAAAGGGCAGATTAGAACTAGTACCGCGAGAAGGGGTATCTTTTTGTGCCTATACCGACAACCCTCCCGGTTACCCAAAAGGACAAATAAATTCAGTGCAAGATTAGTAAGATTCTCCGTGCGGGCTTTGTTCACCGCATAGCTTACCTTGGCGTGGGCTTTCGTACGGGAGTAGTTTCAAAGTCGGAAGTCTCGTAATATGGGTTTTCATAATGAGCGTTAAAGTGAATTCAGAAAATTACAGAATATGGATAGAGTGAGCGAGGACCAAATCGTCATCACAGTAGTAGTGCCGACCTACAATGAAGAGTGGGCAATATTTCCTTTGTGGCAAAAACTTTCTCGTGTCGCTGCTATAGAGAGTCAATTTGAGTGGCACTTTCTATTTGTTAACGATGGCTCCACCGACCGCACTGGTGAGAGACTATCTGAATTGGCTGCTGAGCATGACGCGGTTTCGTGGGTGCAATTGCGACGCAACTACGGCCTTACTCAGGCGCTACAGGCGGGGTTTGACCACGCCAGTGGTGATTACATTGTCACTATCAGCGCCAACCTGCAAAATGATCCTGCTGATATCCCCAAGATGATCGCGAGACTGGAGGAAGGTGCTGATGTATGCGCAGGCTGGCGTCGTGACTTGGATGGTGGACGGTTGACCCGTCAAGGACCACGCTGGTTGATCAATTGGATAATCTCGAAAGTCTCTGGGGTTAAACTGCATGATTACGACTGTTCGCTACGGGCATACCGGCTAACGGCAGTACAGGATCTGCAATTGTCGGGCAATCTGGATCGATACATACCCGTATACGTAGCATGGCGCGGCGGACGGGTTGTCGAGGCGCCAGTTACGCAGCTTCCGCGAAGCCACGGCCTGGCGCGACGGGAAAGTGCTGCCCGTCGTAGCCTGAAAACTTTGCTCGACCTGGTTTTCTTGAAATTTCTGCAGCGTTATTCCTCCAAGCCCTTTTATGTTTTCGGCAGCTTGGGCGTAGCGAGCATTATGGCAGCTCTATTAGCTTTCGCTTTGGCACTGTTCTACAAGTTTACCGGTCAGGCAACTTTTATCGAAACTCCGCTGCCGCTATTGACCGCGTTGTTCTTTCTGTCTGGGGTGCTACTGCTGAGCTTGGGAATTATCGCGGAGTTTCTTATCCGCGTTTACCGATTGCAAGCGGGAAGAGAGTTTTATCAGGTTGAGCGCGGCAACGGTTCGGGTGACTGATCGGAGTTTTTGTAATGTGTGGCATTTGTGGTTTTACCGGAAACGGAGATCAAAGCATTCTTGAGTCCATGATGGAGGCTATGGTTTACCGGGGCCCTGATGCTGCTGGTAGTTGGAACGATGAGGAGGGTGTGTATCTAGGTCATCGGCGGTTGTCGATCGTAGATATTGCCGATGGGCATCAGCCAATGTTGACTGAAGACGCTTCACTGGTGCTGGTGTTCAACGGTGAAATTTACAATCATCGTGAGCTTCGCCGCGATCTGGAGTCCCACGGCTTTGTTTTTCGAACTGACCACTCAGATACTGAAGTGCTACTCCATGGTTACCGAAAATGGGGACGTTCTGTTGTTGATCGGTTAAACGGAATGTGGGCCTTTGCTTTGTTGGATCGGTCGCAGGGCGTGCTCTGGCTGAGTCGTGACCGCTTTGGTAAAAAGCCATTGTATTATGCCCAGCGCCATGGCGAATTCTACTTTTCCTCAGAGCTTGCCAGTCTTTGCCACCATCCGGCTATCGACCATGAGATAGATACTACATCTCTGGTCAGTTACTTTGCCCATGGCTATGTGCCGGCTCCCGGCTCAATGGTCAGTGGCGTGCAGAAACTTCCGGCTGGACACAACTTGATCTACAACCTGACAGATCACAGCACCGGGCTCGAGCGGTACTGGCGTTTTGAATTTGCACCCCAAATGAACTGGGTCAACCGGCCCCAGGCACTGAGTGAGGCCCTGATAGAGAAACTCTACGCTGCCGTTAGTACCCGGATGCAGGCGGATGTTCCGGTTGGGGTCTTTCTGAGTGGTGGCATCGATTCATCGAGTGTCGCATCACTCGCTATGACCGCAAGCAAATCGCAAAATGTGAAGACCTACTCGATTGGTTTTGAGGACGAAAGTTTCGACGAAACAGCTTATTCGAGCGATATGGCGGCCGTTCTCGGTACTGATCATACCAGCGAACAGTTAACAGCGGCTGGTTGCCTAGAGCTGCTTGATGATCTTTATACCCATCTGGATGAGCCAATGGCCGACAGTTCATTGGTCCCCTCTTTTCTTATGTGCCGCTTGGCACGTAACCAGGCGACGGTTGCCCTGGGTGGTGATGGCGCAGACGAACTCTTTGCCGGTTATGACCCATTTAAAGCGCTAGGTCCGGCCCGTCTTTATTCCAGGTTTGTGCCGAAATCTGTACATGGGGCAATTACGAATTTGACAGGCAAAATACCCGTGTCGCATCGTAATATGAGCCTGGATTTCAAGTTGAAGAAATTTTTATCAGGGTTAGGATATGAATCCAGAATTCGCAACCCAGTGTGGCTAGGCACTTTGCCGCCAGGACATCTATCCCGACTCTTTGGTAATCCAATGGATCCAGAAATAGTCTACGCTGAGGCGATTGCCGCCTGGGAAGCGAGCGGCGCGGAAAACGATATTGATCGCACGCTTCAGTTCTATGTGGAGATGTATCTTCAAAACAATATCCTCACGAAGATGGATCGGGCGGGTATGCTCAACTCTCTTGAGGTTCGCTCACCTTTTCTGGATATTGATCTGGTAAACCTGGTGCGAACTATTCCGGCAGAGCTCAAGTTCGATGGTCGTGAGACCAAGTACATATTAAAAAAAGCCTTGGCGAAGGTTCTGCCAGTAGAAATACTCTATCGGCGGAAAAAAGGTTTTGGAATACCCATAGGTCAATGGTTTAAGGAGGGTTCATTAAGCATCAATCCCGATGCTCTAGATGGACTGGTAGATACCGATTTTGTAAAGCGAATTTACGCTGAACACATCAATGGCCAAGCGGACTGGCGCAGTTTTCTCTGGGCACACTTTGTTTTGGAGCGCTGGATGCAGCAACCTCTGTTCACTTCAAGAAGCTGACTTCGGGAGATTATAAGATCAACTACCGATCTGGAGCCTTATTCGATGATTGAGGCATTCGACTTTGGCAGTAACTGGAAGCATTATTCTGCCCGCGCTCTGACAACGTCTCGTGTAGAGGGTGCTCGCGAGGCGTTTTGTGAACTGACCTTCGGCATAGAGCTGAAATCCAGATCGTTTCTAGACGTAGGCTTTGGTCAGGGATTGACAGCATTGTGCGCAGCGGACGCCGGCGCGGCTGTATGCTGTTTGGATGTTAACCCTCGGTGTGCCGAAGCGTTGGAGTTGACTAGTCAATTTTTCCCCCCTGAGGCCAAAGAGAAGCTGAACTTGATCGTAGGCTCAATTCTCTCTTCGAGCGACGTGAGGCAATTGCGGAAAAAATCGGGTAGTGGTTATGATGTCGTGCACTCGTGGGGGGCGTTGCATCACACCGGAGATATGCAACAAGCTTTCGCCAACTGCGCTGGTCTGGTCAAGCCAGGTGGTCAATTGATTGTCGCAATCTATAATCGTCACTGGTCATCCCCCCTTTGGGAGCGCATCAAGCGCCTTTATTGCAGGCTACCACGCATCGGGCAGAAAACGATGATCTGGTTATTTGTGCCAGTAATTTATCTGGCTAAGTTACTGGTCACCAGGAGAAACCCGCTGGAAAAAGAGCGGGGCATGGATTTCCTTGTAGATATAGTCGATTGGGTTGGGGGTTACCCGTACGAATATGCGACCGTCGATGAGATGCTGAATCTTGGCGCCAAAAATGGCCTACAGACGCTTCGAGTCACCCCGGCAGGCGTACCTACTGGATGTAACGAATTTGTCTTCACCAAACCGGCCTAGACGTGACTGCAAGTCAAATGCAGTGAGCGACGCGAACTCAGATCAAGCAACTGCGGCTGCATTTGCCACTTCCTGGAATTCCCTGTCTTCAGGCTCGGTCTACACATACGATCAGTTCAGGGATTGGCTTGCGCCATTGACAGAACAAGATGTCCGCGGACAAAGCGTACTGGAACTTGGCTGCGGTAACGGCAGCCTAATGCGTCACTCGTTGGACTGGCAGCCAAAGCATCTGCATGGCATTGATCTTGGTGAGGCTGTTCGCTCAGCGCGAGCCAATCTAAGCCAAACCCCCTACACGAATTGGACGGTGAAACAGGCGGATCTCGTAACCTACCGAAGTGAAGGTTTCGACTTGGTGTACTGTATAGGGGTTTTACATCATCTTCAGGATCCAGAGGCTGGGTTTCGCGCTGTAGTCGCGAACGTGCGCCCGGGCGGGCGCTTGCATTGCTGGGTTTACGCAAAAGAAGGCAACGGCTTGGTTATCCTGCTGGTTGAGCCTATACGCAAGATCGCCTCAAAACTGCCATGGCGTGTAAACAAATATCTGGTCGCAGCCCCACTTGCACTTTTTTTCTTTTTCTATGCCAAGTTGCTCGCCAAGGCGGCCCCGCACAAAGTCTTCTCGAGATTCCCGATGTATTGTTATTGCCGATGGATCGCAAAGCGCGGATTTAGTTTTTTTCACCATGTTGTGTTCGATCAACTCGTGACACCACAGACCGAATACCTTGAACGCTCGACTATCGAAAACTGGCTTGAGGATTCTCGAATTGATCCGTCTTCAACCTATATCCTGATGCGCAACGGCAATTCATGGAAGTTTGGCGGGCGGGTGGCATGAAAATCTTATTGATTAATTACGAATACCCTCCATTTGGCGGTGGTGCTGGCAATGCAACTCAGGAAATTGGCCGGGCTTTGACCAAAATGGGTCATGCAGTCACTGCGCTGATTGGTGGCAAGGGTGACCTCTACACCGATCCAGACGGAATCCGTGTAGTGCCCGTTGGCTCGTCTCGCAAACATTTTTCTCAAGCAAGTTTCAAGGAAATGTTTAGTTTTCTTCTGCGAGGGGTATTTTGGGCTCTGGGTAGCCGGAGCCGTGACTTTGATCTGACAATTGTATTTTTTGCACTGCCCTGCGGGCCCATTGCAACCTTTCTCAATAAACGTTGGCATGTGCCGTATATTGTCTCCTTACGCGGCGGTGATGTCCCGGGTCTGGTGCCTGCGATTGAGCCACTGCATCGATTTTTGGCCCCACTTCGACGATGGGTAAACAAAAACGCCAAGGCCGTAGTGGCTAACTCGCCGAGTCTCGCAGAGTTAGCCCAAGCTGCTGACCCTGTAAGTGTGACTGTCATTCCCAACGGAGTTGATACCCAGTATTACCGACCGTCTGGCAACAACATCAGGGTTAAAGGCGCGCCTCTGCGGTTATTGCTGGTAGGCAGGTTTCATCGACAAAAGTTAATTCCTGAAACCATACAATGGTTGGCGCGAGCGAAGAGCCAGGGGATTGAGTTTCTCGTAATAATTGTGGGCGATGGCCCCGAACGTGATGCAGTGAAAGCAACGATTGAAGAAGTCGACATGATTAAGTTTATTTCCCTTAAAGGATGGTTGGGAAAAGACGAGCTTATCAAGCAATACCAGCAGGCTGATTGTTATCTGAATCTTTCGAGTTATGAGGGCATGCCGAATACTGTTCTTGAGGCGATGGCATGCGCGCTACCGGTCATCGCGAGTGACATTCCGCCGCACCGAGGTTTGGTTGAGCACCAAGTAACCGGTTACTTGGTGGATCTTGACCGACCCGAAAGCCTTATTGACCAACTAACCGAATTGGTCACGGATAGGCACCGAGGAAGAGTAATGGGTGAAGCGGGTCGACAACTCGTATTGGCAGGTCATTCATGGACAGCCGTCGCAAACAGCTACATGGCGCTTTTTGCGCGGCATCAGAGGGAGCCTCTGGATCGTGTCGTCTAAAACTTCTGGACTAGCTATCGTCTGGTGGATCGACCATCT
>ENA-OREN01004580-OREN01004580.1-marine-metagenome-genome-assembly--contig:-NODE-4580-length-11974-cov-2.925696_pt1 | contig 11974 bp, 18 predicted proteins | sample MGYA00248624_ERZ508555 | MGnify/ENA primary metagenome ERZ508555 (study PRJEB26222, sample SAMN06267773) | marine metagenome | isolation source: Saanich Inlet, British Columbia, Canada | place...
TGACAAAATCGGCGGAGATCAGCGAAGACTTCAACCACCTTGGCGACATGAGCCACAGTGGCCGGATCGGCAATACTGTAACCATCAACGGCCGCGTGCCTCAGTCCTTCGGGGTTCGCAAGGGCGAGCGCGTTCGTTTGCGCCTGATCAACGCTGCCAACGCCCGTATCTTCGGACTGGACTTCACGGATCATGATCCGGTGGTGATCGCGCTCGACGGCCAACCGGTTGAGCCTCATACGCCAGACAGTGGCCGCGTGGTCCTGGGGCCGGCAATGCGCGCCGATGTGATCCTCGACATGACCGGAAAAGCCGGCGTGGGTCGGGAGATGTTCGACTGGTACCTGAAGCACGTGAAGCTCATGCCGTACGACGCGGATCAGATCGTTACGCTGGGCCTACGGGAATTGAGCCGCCTCGGGAGCGAGTATGCGCTGGAGCAGCATCGAAACCGGCACCTGGCGCCGATCGAACTTCCGGAATCGGCGGGGGAGTATGCGGCGCGGATCGATAGCGCCGACGCGCGGATCCGTAGGTTTCTGGTGAAGGAGGACATCATCACGATCCCGGACTACGTTAAGGATCTCGACACCAACGTGCCGTGGATCGTCCGTCCCGGGGGCCCGAACTTCTGGGAGCAGGTGCAGTTCCGTAACCCGACGCCCGATCACTTGCACGCCGTCATCCCCGGGCATCGTTTCGACGGATTGCTCGAACGGCACAACACACACCCCATCCGCGGCAAGATCACCAGCGCGGCGCGTACCGAAGGTTGGGGCGTCTATTTGGAAGAAGCCTTCATGAACGTTGGCTTGCTCGACGACGTGCCGCGGGTCCGCGAGCTCATCCACATCTTCGGTATCTTCCGGGCCGCCAGGGTGCCGGCGGATGTGTGGCTCCAGCTCAACGAGATGACGGTCGACGAAGTCGTAGCGTGGTGGATGGAGCGCACACCGTGGCTGGACGAGAACGTCGCGCGCGTCGACGCTGAGATCTACCTGCGCCGGCCACCCGGCTACGGGCTGGGATACACGATCGGCATGCTGCAGATGCAGCAACTCCTCGCCGATCGCAAGCGCCAGATGGGCGACGATTTCGACCTCAAGGAGTTCCACGACACGTTCATGGCAGCCGGGCGGCTCCCGATGTCGCTGATCCGCTGGGAAATGACGGGGCTGGACGACGAAGTGCGGGATCTCTGGAAGCGGGAGAGGCTCAACTAGGCAGGACGTGCAGGTCCGAATACTCTCCTTCGCGGACGACGCTGGGTGCCACGGAGGGGGGGCTAGTTGCCGTCTTCTAGGCCGGGAGGACAGGGGTCGGAGGTGACCGTCTCGTTACCACAACTGTAGGGGTTGGGCAGGCTGTATCGTGCCACCGCATCGTCCTCCGGCACGTCCTCACCACGGTGAGCGTCTTGCAGCGACCGCGTCACGAACCGTCGAGCAGCGTCTCAAGGTGGGCAGCAGCAGCGAGGGCGTTCCCTTCCACGTTGTAGCCACCTTCGAGGAGTGAGACCAGCCGCCCGTCCGTGAAGTCTTCGGCCAGGTCGAGCGCAATCCGCGTCATGCGCCGGAAGGCATCGTCCGTCACGTCGAAGCAGCCGAGAAGGTCGTCGCGTCGGCTGTCGAAGCCGGCCGAGACAATGATGAAATCCGGCTGGAATCGGCTCACGGCCGGCAGAAGCGCTTCATCCCAGGCGCGCAGCATGTCCACGTCCCGTGCGCCGCAGTCCAGATGCCAGTTGATATTGGAGCCTGTGCCCTCGCCCTCGCCCGTCATGGCGGGATCTCCCGTCCCTGGGTACGCCTGCCAGTCATGCGTGGAGAAGAATAGAACGCTCGGGTCATCATAGAACGCATTCTGAGTTGCGTTCCCGTGGTGGTAGTCCCAGTCGATGATCAGGATTCGCTCGAACCCGTGAACCCGCTGTGCGTACCTCGCCGCAATGGCCGCGTTGCTGTAGAAGCAGAAGCCCTCTTCCGCCCCCGTGTTGTTCGCGTGATGCCCTGGGGGTCGGCTCGCGCAGAAGGCGTTCTTCACTGTTCCGCGCGCGACGGCTTCGACCGCTCCGAGCGCCCCGGAGACTGCAAGCTCCGCGATCCGGCCGCTGACGTCGATCGTACTGACCGAGTCGACGTGCTCGGCTGTGTGCGCGTACTGCACGTGGGACAAAGAGTCATCCAGAAGCGACAGAGGAAGCACTGCCTGATCGAGTCCGCGTTCAGCAAAGACCTCCATCATTCGAACGAGCCGAAGTGGGCTCTCTGGGTGTGCCTCGCCTGCACGCTCCGGCAGGACGTGGTCGAGATAGCGCCTGTCGTAGACCAGGCCCGTACCGCTGGCCGTTCTTCTAAGGCCTGGTCTGATCGGACCGAACGCGGGAATCGCACTCGCGCCCAGAAGTCCCTTCGAGGCCGTAGCGATGAAGTTGCGGCGTGTGGTCATAGCGAGCCTGCTCCTCGTAGCGTTGAACACGTGGACATCCCTAAGGATTATCCGCAGCCAGCATCATCGTGAACCCGTCCTCAATCGCCTGACGGCCAAACCACACCTCCTGCACATCGCTGTTCAGACGTCTCCCTTCCGGATGAAACTGGGTGGCAAGCCCCGTAGCATCCCCCGCATTCCAAGCGCTGATGAATTCTTCCGAGATGGTCGCCAAGTGCGATTCCATCTCAGCTTCAGTTGGCAGGGGTTCTTCTGCAGAAACACATGCGAACAGTGCACATGCGAATAAGACAGCAACCAAACGTGAGGCCGTTGGAGGCTACTCCTAGTGAGAAGAATTCAAAGCAATGCACATCCTATACGCGAGTCTAGTCTAGTGCAAATCTCGGACGTTTCACCACGAACTCCTCATTCTCTCAAACAGCAAAAGGGTCCCGCACGGCTTTCCGCACGAGACCCTTCCGAGCGGTTTAGCACCTTGTTAACCCGGTTGCAATCGCAACAACTCGCCGGGGTGCAGGGTCATTCTGCACGATATAAATATCGCGGAATTTCGGCCCTATTCCAATGTGAACACAGCACCGGTTAGGGCAGCTCAGGACGAGCAGAACAGTGCCGGCCGCTCCAGTATGCTTGCCGAAGTCTCTACCGATAGCTACGGTCTCCCGTCACGCTCAACAGGGAGAGGAAATAGATGGCATTGTACATGATTCATTGGAGTCTCAACTCCGACACAAAAATGGATGCAGCGGCCAATTTCGCCTCGATGACTGCGGAGGACGACGCCGCTGACGCTGGCGATGTCGACGTGATCGGTCGCTGGCACGATTTCGCTGGCGAGCAAGGGTGGGCAATCTGTGATTCACCTACCGTCACGGATGTCCAGGCCTGGATGTTTAATTGGGGCCCACTCATTAGCTCCACGATCACTCCGGTACAGAATGACGCTGAACTACGGGCGATGTTCCAAGCCAAACTGGGGTGACAACGACTTGATCTAATGACAATGGCCGTCCCTTCGGGGACGGCCTTTTGTCGTTTTTAGGCGGTGCCACGGGGGGGAGCTAGGGGCCGTCTTCTAGGTCGGGGGGGCAGGTGGGGTGCCGCCCATGATCGGGTCAGCCGCGCGCCGCCTTCGAAAACAGCACGGCCGATCCAACGAATAGCGCAACGAAGAATCCGTTAATGGTCACGATCTCCAGCGGCGCGCTATACGGGGAACCCATCTGCCCGACCAGCGCGACCACGGCAACCAGCGTCTGAGCGAGCGCCGTCGCGAACAACGCACGCGCCATTCCTTCGGGTTTGAAGCGCGCGATGACGGCACCAATTGCTCCGACAACGAGCACCCCGCCATACATCAGGTTAGCGTCGTTGTCCTCGGATCCGATGATGCCAACGGCACCGTTCACCCAGCCGAGGAGCACCGCTGAGCCTAGCGCAAGACCAACGGCGGCTCGGTATGCGGCTTCGCCGGTCTTCCTTGATGCCAGTTCAACAGCGATCCCAACTCCGATGAGCAAGGTCCCGGTCTGAGCGAGATTGTCCACCCAGCTCACTTCACCGATGAACTGCTGCGCAACCAGGGCCAGCAGCAGCATGAACGCTCCGGCGGTCCAGCCGGCCATCCTCCAGCGGCTCCAGCGCCGTGTGCCACCCTTCTCTGCATTTCCTGCCACGGGTTTTTACCTCCTTACTGGCCTCATTCTATCCACAAGGGAGTAGCAGCACGGCTATTCGCTTCCGCACGCTGGCCGAAACCCTCCATCGCAGGCTTGTTTGCATAGGCTTGCAGCATGAGTCGGGGCCCGGGGAGTTTCTTCATCGGATGACCCTCGCGTGCGTCGGGCAGTACTTCTCCTAATCCTGCCCAACCCTACTCAGGCCCGCAACTCAGGACGCGCAGAACAGTGCTGGAAGCTAGGTGTGGCTAGGTGCCACGCCTTCCAGGGAGACGCAAAGGCAAGGATTATTCGATCGGATACATGTCGAACGATTGATTGTCAAAATAGGCAATCCGGTTTGGCATCGTCTGCATTATCGTGTTTGCAATCGACTGGGAAATCCTATCTGATCGGTATCGGATGGCCATATAGGGCAGGAAACTCTCCGCGATATCCTCGCGGTTCGGAAAATCGCGTGCGTAGGTAGAGATGAACGTGGGATCGGCGGACTGGGCGGCAAGCCAAGCAGGTGCTGAGGCATGAGCCGCGTCCAGCGACGTGTGGGCGGCCTCATGCACAAACGTCTCCTCCAGTATGCCGTCCGCCGTGTAGAGGTCGGCTTGGCCTGTGTGGATGAGTAGGTTGTTGTTCCCACCACCGAACGGCTGAGTGCCCTTGTGGATCCAAACGGTCTCCACATCCTTGCGAAGCGCGGTCGGCAATCGACCGATCACCTCGGCGTACTTCTCCGCCTCGACCAATGCCACACCGGGTCCGCCGAACTCCGGATTGACCTGAATTTCAGCAGCCAGACCGTCGTCGAAGCTGGCGTTGAACAGGTAGGCGTCGACCGTGATCCATCCGTCGACCCGTCGGTCGAACATCGTTCGAGAACCCTGCCCGGCGAACGACAGGTCCTGGAACGTGGTCGGGTCCGAGGACGTGATGATGTTCGGATCGATGAAGATCGTGCCTCCGAATGGCGGGAGCGTCACTGCAGGAGGGGGCACGGTAGGAGCATCTTCTCCCCCACAACTCCACAAGAGCAGTGAAAACAACACGGCACTCAACTCAACTGCTCTCTTCATGCCCTGATTCTGCCCCACTCAGACCCGCAACTCACGACGATCAGAACACTGCTGGATCGCTGGGTGTGGCGGGGTGCCACGGAGGGAGGGCGAGTTGCCGCTTCTCTGCTGGCCTGTTTCATCTGCAATCGGCTCATCCCTCGCGCTCCGCTTCGCTTCCTTCGTTCTTCGGGGAGATCCCGACATAGAGAAGTGTCCGTCCATCTTTGGTGACGCACCCATCCGCTTCCGGAGCTTCCGGGGCTGAACCCCGAGGTCGAGCGCCTGGGCGGACCGGTGATCGTGGTCCGGTGACTGCTGGTCTGGTGAGCGGAGATGACCCTTCGGTCAGGAAAACACGAGCAGACCGTCCACTCGTGGCTTCCAGTCCGTGATCGTTGCATCGACGCCCCAGTACAGGGTCGGGTTGTAGAGAAAAATCCAAGGAGCGTCGTCGCGGATGATCGTGTAGATCCGTCGGTAGATGGCCTGGCGCTTCGTGTCGGAGACGGTCGCCTGCGCTTCTCCGATCAAGGCATCAACCTCCGCATTCTCGTACCCCTCCCACCAGGGGCCCTTGAGCCCGGAGTGGATCTTTTCCCTCAGGACCCGATAGGTGCTGCGCGGACTGGAGTCGAAGCCAGCCGCATTGTTGATCTTCTTCTCCCGGACCATCTGGGAGTAGGCCGACCGGTCCTGGTGCTCGACGATTTCCACTGTGATTCCGACCTGGCCGTACTGCTCCGCCATCATCCGTGCCAGCTCCGGCATCTCATCAGGCATCACCTGAGGGATGTCGAAAACCAACTCGAGCCCGTCCGCGTAACCGGCTTCGGCCAAGAGGCTTCGCGCCCTGTCGGGATCATAGGGGTATGGGGGCGTCTCGGGGTTGTAACCGAAGTGATTCGGGGTCAGGTAGCCACTCAACGGCTGGGCCGCCCCATGCTTGATCTCTTCGATGATCCCATCGACGTTGAGAGCGTAGTTCAAGGCCTGCCGCACGCGGCGATCACTTCCTGCCCCTTCGAGGCTATTGGCCATGAAGATGATGGCCAATCCGCTGTTCGCTTCGTGAGTCAGAGCCGTTCCATCCTCCGCGATCCGATCCCGACCCTGAATGCCGATGCCAGCTGCGATATCGGCTCGACCGTCCAGCAGGGCGTCCACCCGCTTTTCTGAATCGCCTTCGGCAACCCAGTGGATCTCATCGTAGTCCGGGGTCTCTCCCCAATAGTCATCATGCGCGGCGATGACGAGTCGCGTGCCGCTCTGCTCGATGATCTCATACGGGCCACTCCCGACGTAGGCCTCGGGCAATCGATGCAACTCGCTCGCGGGGCTGATCGGCATATCGACGACGAGGTCCAAGAGGTCCGCCATAGGGTCCACGGTGACGATCCTTACCGTCATGTCGTCGGGAGCCGATATCTCCGCCGTTCCCAGATAGCTGATGTAAACGCCCTGGGTCCCGAAGGCACCCCCAATCGAGGGGTCCAGAACCCGACCGAGGGTAGCGACCACGTCGAAAGCGCTCAGCACCTCACCATTATGAAATGTCACACCGTCGCGCAGGTGGAACGTCCAGCTCCGCGCATCCTCTCCCACTTCCCATCGCTCAGCCAAGGCTGGCTGGTAGTTGCCCAGCTCATCCAGTCGCACGAGAGCCTCGTAAACGGAATAGATGATGCTCCGACGGGCGAGAGCGTCACTCACGATATGGGGATCACCGATCGACGCGGATGATTGATATACGGTCAGCACTGGCTGGCGGGTGGCCGTAGGAGCGGGGCTGCAACTCGCGGCGACAAGTGCACCGAGAACGACGCCACGGAAGCACAGATTCAGTCTCATTCGCTGAGGCCTCCAAGGGCCGTGTTCAGGTTGTCGGAACGACACGGTCGGCGGGCCCGACCGAATCGTCTCGGGTCTATTCCGTCGGTGACCACACCCTCCCTTCGGCGGTCCCATCGGCATCCGGCGTCTCGGGGGTGGAGCCTTTCGCTTCGGCGCTGGCGGCTGCCTTGTCGCTGATCTCCTTCTCGCATTCGTAGCACGGTATCAGGGCCACGCCCTGATTCTGCCCCACCCCACTCAGGCCCGCAACTCAGGACGCGCAGAACAGTGCTGGATCGCTGGGCGTGGCTGGGTTCCCGCAACCACACCCGGCCAGGCTAACCTACGCCTCCATGGTTGGGCAGCTTCAATCCTTCCACCGTGGTCAACCCGCTGAGGTCGAGCCACCCGCCCACACGCTCGGGCAACTCAAGTCCCTGTGCAGAATGCAGTTCACAGAATTCACAATTTTGAGGACGTGAGCCGGCCTCGTCCTTGTTCTTCTGACGAAGACAAATCGAGATAAGCAGTAAGAGCAGACTCCCAATGATCAGTACCACATGCGAATGTCCCCGAACTGATTTGCCCTCCTGTTATGGTTTGCGGCATTATTCCATAATTACTAAATTATAGCGTTGTCGATCCCAGTACATTCTTGTACAGGATTTGCAGGATCGTTCCGCTGCCACTTATGGTTTGATTAACTAGCGATGGCGTGGTAAGCACAGCCGCCTGCCGCTCGTCATTTTACAGGAGAAGCAACGATGATTCAGTCCCGTCTAGGTGTATTTTGTTTATCTCTGGCGGTTGCAAGTGCGGCGTGCAGCGGACAGGACGAAGCATCGACTTTTGGTTCGGCAACCACCGTAGGTACCGGTGATCAGTGGATTTCTTCCACTTCGTGTACCGAGCAGGGTCATGCTTTAGTGAATGAAGCTATAATGGCATCTCTGAATATTGAGACGGGAAGAGCTTGGGGCCTCTCGCAGGCGGCGTTGATGATTGACCCAACTTGTACGGCTGCCAAGATCACTCAGGCTGCAATTGCCTTCGACTTTGGAACCGAGTTTCCTGATTTGGGATCTCAGGTTTCGAGACTCGACAATCTTAGTGGAGCGCCGATGACAGATGCTGAGTCTGCTTGGATGGATATCCTTCAGTCTGAAGAGCGGAGGGCTACCTGTGCTGAAGTGGCGGCTGACTTTCCTCAGGAAGGTCTTTTCCAGTGGTGTGCGATCACTCCAGATCTCCAGGGAATAGAGGCACTTAAAGCATTTGCGATGGAGTTTTCTGGATTGGCTGCACCAGCCTACAACATGTTAGCCTATGGTTACGGACAGGCTATGTGGGGTTTGGAAGGCGAAGACGAAGCAACCTCCCGCGAATATCTCACCTTGTATACAGAGGTTTACTCTGGACCTAATGCCTTCGATTCAAAAGCTGAACTACTTGCTCAGTTCGGAGATATAGAAAATGCAATGGAAGCTCAGCTAGGGGCTATAGATCGAGGTGGCAATACCACTTACGGAAGAAATGCACAAATCTATTCCAGAAAGAATGACGAAGAAGATATGAGGCAAGCCGTAGTCGATGTCTTAGAAGGATTGATGGAGGTGATCGCCTCTGAAGAGGAACAACGCGAAGCCATCAATGCTAGCATGGCCGAAGAAGTGTCGATGTGCCTGTCAAATATGGCTCCCTGCAGTCATATGTCGCGAGATGACTATGTAGGTCTCGTGTCGGGCATTGATTGGATCGAGGGATCGGCCAGAGACATTGATGTAACTTTCAATGACGACATGAGTGGTGCGATTTCCCTGCACATTCAAGAGGGAGCGTACATGACTGACGAAGGTCGAGTTGAATATTCTACTCGCGTTTCGTCAGTATGGAATCTGACGTCTGGGACGCCGAGAATAGTTCACTCGAACTACGCACCTATGGGGGGTTCAGGAATTCCTGCTAGTCAATAAGGAAGATTCGAGTAAGGCAGCCAACGTGGCCGCGGTGAAGAGCGAGGTCGCGACGTTCTTCCCCGCGTTTCCCGACGAGACGGCTTGGGGCAACACCTACAGTGGCGAGGGCTATGGCGTCGTGCTGGCCGCGAAGAACAGCGGCATCAGAGTCGACGTGGACAGGTTAGCGGAGCGGCTGTAGTCAACGCACCACAGGCCACCGCGACACTCGACCCGCTTAGAAGCGGCCAAGGCGCCGGCGGGGCTGAGCGGGAGACCGGAATACGATGTCTGGATGGAACGGAAACCCAGTCACTGTCATGCAAGTCCATCACCTCGCTTCGCTCGCTCCTACCTGCACAACCCACCTCGGCACTGAGTCAACCGGAGATCAGGCTGGGCTCCGCAGCGTCACTCGTAAAGCTCAACGCTGCAAGCATCCACTCACCATCGATCTTCTTCCATATCGCCAGGTACTTGCCCATATCCAGAAGGTCTCCGTCCTCTCCGGCCAAAACCATGCGATTGACGCCGTACTCGTAGGCGAGATCGCCTCCCGCCGACATCTCCATATGCGAAGACGAGCCGGAAAACTCCCGCACCAATCCACTCTCGAAATACTGGCTGAGTAGTTCGCGAATCGCGTCCTTGCCCTCGATCTGCGGTGAACCGGCCGGTTGCATGATCGCGCCCTCAGCCCAGTAGGTCAGAACTTCCGGTACGTTGAACGCCGCTTCCGCTGCGACCACCCCTTCCATGCGCGCATGAAGGGCTGCCTTTTCGGCGGCGAGATCTGGCGATGAGGGAGTCGTACATCCAGATAGGACGACGAGTACAGCTGCGATCAACCCTGACGGAATCCGCATTACTTTCTCCTGAATTCGGAAGTGTTCTTTCAACGTACTAGCCTGATCGGGCGAGCAAAACAGTGCTGGATAGCTAGGAGTGGCTGGGCGCTAATGAAGAGAGCGGCCCTCTAGGGCTGCGTTCAGGCGGGTGATGGGGTCAGACATGCGAACAAGATGCGGTGCAAGTCACCGAATCGCGAGCAGATCCTCTGGCCGATGCCCGCGCCGACGTCTTCGACTGCATCGAACGCTTCCACAATCCCAGTGGCTGCATGAGTGCGCCCTATCCGCTCACAGCGGCACACAGGGCTGACGAGAGGGGCTGAGGTGGGCAAGCCCCCACGGTGTGGGTTGCTCGCGGAGCGGGCCGGCCTAGCGGCTACTAAGTACGGCGGCGTCCGAGACGACATTCAGAACTTCCGTAGGATCTTCGCGGAGTCGGGATTAGCCGGAATCCGTGCCGCCCGCGACTCCGGTGTCGCCATCCCCGCGTGGGTTCTCGCGTTCCTCGGAGCGAATGAGCTTCGTGGAGAGAGAGAGGGAGGGTGACGAGATAGGTGGACCACCTGCCCCACTCGCCCAGAACTCGTCGCACTCCTTCTTGGAGCCCCCGTCCCAAAGCACGAAACCGTTGTCGAACACGATCCTTTTGAACCTTGGCATATCTACTCCTCGAACCGATAGCAGTCCCCGTGCAAGGACCGAATCCTGTGGCAATCATCGCAGTCGTACTTGATAGATCCTGTCAGGCATGGCGTTCAAGCCCCTACTCACACCTCGGGCAGACCGACCCTTTAGGTGGGTCCTCACCGACCCCACCCCAATACCACGGCCCTCGGCAGCTCGGGCACCGTCTCGTGCCCGCCAGTTCCTTGAGGCGCAAGATTCCGTTCATCGGATCGTTGTGTGCTCCCTTCGCGTCGGGGCGGAAGCGTCCGTCGATTGCGCTCCGATTCCCTCCGCACGCTGGGCACCATGCCCAGGTGTCGTTGGCTCGATCCTGAATCAGGCCCGTTCGGTCGCACAGCTCGCACGCCACGAGACGCGCGATGATGGCCTGGCCTTCTGGCGAAGCCCTAGCAGGACCGTAGGGGGGGAGCCCGGTCGCACGTGAGAAAGCATTCTGAGCCTCGTGCATGGACAGTGCCCAGCCGACATAACGGCCACGGGCACCGCACTTGAAGCAGGTGGGGCTTCCGCATCTCATCTTCCCGGGATAGCAACAGTCGTAAGCATACCGTCTGTTGGGCATGGCTCTTGAGCCTCCATACAAAAGGGTCCCGCATGGCGAACCACGCGGGACCCTCCCGAGCGGTTTAGCAATTTGTTAACCCGGTTGCAATCGCCTCAAATCACCGGAGAGCGGATCGGCCGCTCACCTTCAAATCTACATACAGACCTCGACGCCAGTATGGCTCACGCGACGCGATTGTCGATCGTGACAAACCCAAGCCGCTGGAGATCGAGAAGGAATGCCTCAGGATCTTCGCAGCGGACCTGCTCGCCAGTCATTTGCCCCACCCGATCCGCAACCCGGGCCATCCAGCCCTCGAGCTGCTTCGGCGGGTGCCACTCATCTCGCCACATGGCGTCCGCGGCTTGCCGGTAGTCCGGGGCGATGAACACCGCGCCATCAATTGCTGTGATCTTTAGCATGTCGATCCCTCACTCCCCTCTACGGTACAGCTCGATTTCCCTGCGCTTGCTCCGGTCCGCCGAGTACATGCGCTGCTTCATATACTTGATGTCCCGCAGCGAGAGGCTCCGGTCCTCGAACGACTCTGCGCTCATGGCCAGGTCGGCCATCTCCTCTTGGACCACGAGGTCGTCGAAGCCCATCGCCTGGGCTTTCGCGGAAGCCTGAGTGAGGATCTGGTGTCCCCGCTCCCAATCTCCCGCATCACGGGCATCAAGTGCCTGCTGCCTCGCGCGGGCGACCTCCACGAGCAGGGCCTCTCTTTGCACTTCCGGCTCTGCCTTGCCGCCCTCTTCAGGCGAAAGCGTGATGGGGAGGCTGATGTTGTGGAGTTCGACCCCGCCATCTGCGGTGAGCACGTTGGCAACCACCGAGAGGGTCGCGACATCCGCGTCGGTTCCGATCCCGGCTTCCGGCCCAAGCAAGAACTCCATGATGATCCGGCGCGGCTCGCGGCCGT
>ENA-OREN01004581-OREN01004581.1-marine-metagenome-genome-assembly--contig:-NODE-4581-length-11973-cov-3.440484_pt1 | contig 11973 bp, 17 predicted proteins | sample MGYA00248624_ERZ508555 | MGnify/ENA primary metagenome ERZ508555 (study PRJEB26222, sample SAMN06267773) | marine metagenome | isolation source: Saanich Inlet, British Columbia, Canada | place...
ATCCCGGAGGAGGACCTCAGTGTTGCACCAAACCTAACACCACATCAGGCAAAATTGTATGGAAACAGCATTCTAATCTAGATGCAAGTGTTGTTATCACTAATAAAAAAGATAATGTATTGGCTTGTAATAGTGATGTGTATACGGCTAAAAGAGATACTTGTACAGGATGTGCAACTAATTGCGATGATCCAGATAATATACTTACAGTTGGGTTCCAAGATTATGATTTTTGGGGCTATGATAATCCAGTGGGCTCATCGTCAGGAGATTTAGTTCCAAATACCATAGATGGTTCAGGAATCCGCTATATGGGTTATCAAACGACTGGTAGTTTTCCAAACCAATTTTATATTAATTTTGATACTTCAGGAGGAGTTAATACTCCACCACAGAATTTGTTCAATTCAATTACATTTGCTAATTGTAACGATAATAGTACACGAACATATTATACCGTTGATGCATCATATAATTCACAAGATCCTTCTGGTTATACTGGACCTGGGTCTGTTCCATCATCGAATCCGGGAGGTCTTGGTTGCCCTACTTGGCGGTGGGATGCATCGACAAATCCAGTAACACCCGGCGGCGGTTACTCAGGGTATACCAGGGCGGAAGAAGTAGCGTATTGGGCTGGTGTAAGCGGTGAAAACTTACAAGTATATATTGATAATCCGAATCCTGACTTTTGTTGTGGATGCAAATGTTGCCCTGTGAAGAAAAACATTTGTGGTTGTCGAGCGACTGATTTAGTTCGTTATACAAGAATTAATAAATCGTTTGGATGTCAGACTACAAAAGCTGTCCGCCAAGGTCGTTCGGCTAGTGAGCAAATTGCTCGTAATAGGGCAAAGGTTGACTGTATAAAGCCTATGCATAGAACTATTTATATGACAATAAATTTGTCGAATGTTTTATCATTTGATGGGTGTTGTGGAAACCAATGTTTAATACCAGGGCAACAATATACATTTGTAATAAATAACTTATATACTAGTTCATACCACTTTAATATCACTTGGTGCACGGGAATTACAAATACTTTTACAGCAACAAAGGAGTTGGTAACGAGTGTGTCTTTTACTGTTCCAAAATTTAATACTAGTTCCAATTGTATAGCACCTACACACGCTTCTATCGAAGACACGAATCTCACTCTAGACTACTGCAAACAAGCATTCAAAAAACCTCAGATGTTAGGGTCCTGTTCCGGCAGATAAAAATTGATTATAAACCTATTAAAGTTAAATAGCGTTATAATCCCATAATGTACGTACTTAAGATTTGCGTTCTCAGTAACGACTCTGCGTTGAAGGACCTTTACAGAAAGGCTGTAAATAAAATCAATGATGACGAATATAAGAATAATCCATATAAGGATGCCGGTTTTGATATATTTACCCCAACTGGTGATGTAGAGATAATTCCTGGCGAAACAAAGCTTGTTGATTTGCAAATTCAGTGTGCAGCGTATAAAATTGTTTGTACTGAAAATACTTGTGTTAAAGTGCCGACTGCTTTCTTCATGTATCCTCGTTCTTCTATTTATAAAACCTACTTGCGCCTAGCTAATAATACGGGAATTATTGATAGTGGCTACAGAGGTAATTTGATGGGAGCATTTGATAATATTTCTAGGATTGGGCCGACTTTCCAAGCGGGCAAATGGTGTCAACAAGAGCAAGCGTATGGTAGACTTTTGCAGATTTGCATGCCGGATTTGTCTCCTTTTAGTGTTGAGATGGTAACAGATTTAGATGATACAATGCGTGGTGCCGGAGGATTAGGTTCCACGGGTTTCTAAATGGTCCTCTATAAATTCATTGCATTTAGTATTAAAATCTTCCTTTTTTTCTTCTTTAGTGTCGATTAGTTTTTTGCATAATGGACATAGATATACAATGAATTTATAGGTAAGTTTATTTTTAGTGATTTCCTTATATGTTATTAGTCTGCTAGTAATTGTTTCACATTCCCAGCAGCCCTGCAGCCATCCACGTGTTGGGAGATGTGTATCACTATACAGATGTATTTCTCGGATTATCTTCATACATAAATACATTATTTCTAAAATGCCAATATTACATTTCTGATGCGAATTTTATACTTTCGTTTTAATGCGGTATAAATACCACGGTTCCTTTTTCTTAGTGCCTTTTTTTTGGTGTTTTCTTCAATGATTAGTTTTAATGGAGGACTTGCTTGTTTTTTAGAGCGTAATAGCATTTAAATGTATAATATTAATTTCTGTTTAATATTATATTTGTTATAATTAACGACGTGTTTTGCGACCGCCTCTGCGTTTTCTGCTGCCGCCTCTGCGTTTTTTGCTACCTCCTCTGCGTTTTTTGCTACCTCCTCTGCGTTTTCTTCCTCCCTTTTTGGTGGAAGATGAGTCGAATGCTCCTGGATTTAATTTTGCACAACAACCAGTACCTCCTCCCCGTAGACCTGGGAATTTGCGTGGTTTAAGGACTTCTTTTCCGACTTTTCTTAATGCTGCCAATGGGTATTTATCAATACCACGAGCAACTTTGCTGGTAATAGCTGTAATCTGCTTGACACCTTTAGCTATTGGTTTGGGAACAACTGAACGATGCTTTCTTTTACGGCCTGCTTTTCTTGTTTTTGTCATTATATAATAACCAAATACTTTATTTTCCGCACCTGCTAAATAAAGTATTTAATTTTTTGCACCTTCCGGTAATTGAAACCGGGGCTTCTCCTTGGAAGGGAGAAATGTTACCACTACACCAAAGGTGCTTATCTCCGGCTTAAATAGAAAATTTCTCCTCTCAATGAGATCTCCGGCGAGGGTGAGTTGAACACCCGACCAATCGATCTACAGTCGATCGCTCTACCAACTGAGCTATCACCGGTGATAACTTTTATACGAATACTCCTTAATTTATTCTTATTAATTTACACTACTCTCGCTTCACCACTCTCGCTTCACCGCTCTCGCTTCACCGCTCTACTCTCGCTTCATCTCTGCTGCCACCAAAAGGTCTCAGTCTTTCCTGTTTGTCATCTGTCTTTCCAGAAGTCCTTCTGTCTTTCCAGAATGTCACCAAATCACAAGTGGCTCGAGCGCTCCACTTCATTTTTTGGATTTATTAATATTATAATTATTGCTGTATTTTGGCGTTTTACTGGAATCGTTTTTTTTTATTGAAAAAAGTATATCGCTGTATGATTCACACAAACAGATATAAGGGTTTGTCTTTAAGTTATCTCGGAAAGCTTTAAATATAATATAATTTAAAAATACAATTACTTATTAAATTATATGGCAGCAAACATATTGGATAGTCCTCCGCCAGAGCAAGATATAGATAAATGTATAATATGCTTAGAGAATCTATCTGCAGAACCAGAATATTGTTTACCAGAGTGCTCACATAAATTTCATCAAAACTGTATAATGCACTGGTTTAGAGGAGGTAATTGCAAATGTCCGTTATGTAACAATTTAGGAATCAATGATAAAATGGATCAGGTTAGTGGTCGTCGTTGGGGTTGGTGGAGAGGTGGTAAATATAGATATAAAATGATTAGACAATATTCGAGAAAGAAAGAAGCCCCTGCAAAACTCAAAAAAGAAATAGCTAAATTAAAAAAACTAGAAAAGAAGAAAAGTGAATTGAGTAAGAGCATTAAAGACTTTAAAAGTAAAACGGGTGTTTGGAAGGATTTACATAAACAATATGGTAAACTTCGTCGGGATAGATGGCGACTTGATAGTAATATACGCACAAGAAAAATGGCTATTGCTAATTTTAATATTGTGCCAATTATTATTGCTAAAAAGGTTAATATTCCTTAAACTACTAGGCCATCATTGCGAACTGAGACAGAACCATTTGCTATGGCGGCAATGATTGCATCAAAATTCATACCTTCCTGTGCGCGAATCATAGCAAAATGTTCACTTAAATCGTCTATATCTACCAATGGTGGCATATCATCCTCATCTTCCAAGGGGGGCATATCATCTAGGTCATAATCTTCTAAATCTACTAGTTTCTCGCAAAATACACCCCTGCACAAGGGGCAATGGCTTAAAGGTCGTGATGACTTAACCGAACGTCCAAAACACGACCAACAAATGTGATGACCGCATTGTTCGGATTTAACCAAATTGTCAGTGGGGAAATCCTCTTGACAAATTGGACATGTCATTTCTTGCTTTTTATTACAACACGCGCAGTTTTCGAAACCAGTTTTGTTTTTAGCATCAAAACAAGTTGCACACATTCCGGAGCAATCGTGATGAATACATTTTTTTATTTCTGGTTCAAAAGCACCACATTCTGTGCAAAATTTATCCTTATATTCTGGATTGTCTTTTAACCAATCGGCTCTTTGGTCAGATGATAACGTCAACATCAATGATTCAATTAATTTATTAGTAGGATTTGATGTTTCAGACATTTCATCTTCTTGTGGATGAGGTATAGAATCACAAATGAGATGTCTATAACGCATCCATAAAGTCGCGCTTAAGTCGTCCAACTCAATCCATTCATACGTATTATACCTGTGGACACAAACAAGGGGTTTGTTACGATTGTCAACAAATTTAATAGTACCTTCATTCTCTGGTCCACTACCCCATGAAGAATTAGTTGAGGTAAGACGTGATGTCATAGTAAAGTATGTTTGTTTGTATTAATTTACTATCCTTTTTCTAATTCAATTTAATTAGGTCCAAATCTTCAATTGTTCGGGTTTTCCAAGATGAGATTGATGAAATTTTAATTTTTTTATTATGAACATTCGTTAATTCTACTTTTGAACCATTAAACATTTTTTTAGTTATTATCCATTCGTTTATATGTTTTTTAAAGTCTTCCCTTCCATCATCAAATGTATGTATGGTTACGATTCTGCTCATTATGATATAGTTATCAGTGTATTTATATATTTTATACACTTCAATTTTTTAAATATTTTATTTAGTTAATGTATAATGACAGATACTTCACAATTAGCAGTTTCGCTTTTCAAGTTGAATGAAAAAATAGGTGATATGGAAATTAATGCACAAACAATTATTACTGTTACTAAATTTTCTATGGAAGTTGTCGAAGCAACAAAATTAAAAGGTGCAGCACAAAAAGAATTGGCCATTAGTCTTGTTAGACAAGTAATAGTAGAAGCCCCAATTTCAGATGAAAAAGAAAAACTGTTATTAGATATGATTGATCAAGGTATATTGGCAAATACTATCGAGTTAGTGGTAGCTGCTAGTAAGGGAAACTTAGATATTAATATGGTTGTTGCAGTGGCTACTGGATGTTGCAAACTTTTTTAAGCATTTGTTAAAAAAATTAAAGAGAATATAAGAATAATAATATAATGAAGTTTATTATTATTCGACACGGAGAACGGTTTGACTCAACTTTGTATTTTACACCTTTAACAGCTAACGGTTTAAAGCAAGCTGATAAACTCGCTGGTATATTAAAAGCATACAAAATTGATATTATTTATTCATCTCCTTTTTTAAGAACTCTACAAACAATATATCCTTACTGTATTGAAAATAATAAGAAAGTGAACATAGAGAATACATTTTATGAATGTCTCAATAGTAATGAATTTAATTACCATAATTATAGACATAGCTACAAAGAACTAGAGAATGCTTATCCCCATCTTGTTTCGATAATTGATGGAAATTATAGAAGTAAATTATTTGTTTCTAATATTAGTTATGTGGAAGATTATAAACAAGTAAAAAATCGTGTATTCCCTTTTATCTACAATCTATGCCAAGAGCATAAAAACAATGATACTGTGATTCTAATTGTAACTCACGCAACAATAGTTAATACAATTAGAAAATTTTTTGATTCAGATGTTCATTTTGGAGAGAACGTAGAAGAAGCGAAGCCGTTTATAATTGATGTTCCCGAAAATTTCATTGGCCATGTTTGATATTGTTAAAAGCCGCTAATTCATTGCCAAATGAATAAATGACTTGATCATCTAGTTCTGTATCCGAAATAACGATATTGGCTTCGATGCATCTCACGTGTATATTCTCCCTAGCTTTTAAAAGCTTCTTAATATATCGTTCTACTTGAATAGTTTGAAATTTAAATCTATTACAAGAGCAAAGAATAAGCTTTTTATTTGGATTCTGACCCATTTGGACGCATAAGTCTTCGAGGGAGATTTTTAATTGTTCTTCGCCTATAAGCTTATTTGTCGCTGCAATAACATCGAAATTATTTGCCAAACAAGCTTCTCGTATTCTTATGTCAGAAACTTCCATATAACCACCATCTTTTACCTGTTGGGAAATTCGTTTTAAGCAACAAGCAGAAGATAAACTCATCATTAATATATTTCTCACATAAGAAATATATTATCATTCAATTTATTCAGATACTGCAAACTGAATTGTCCATAACTGCGCAGTTCTATTGTATTTATCCCTGTCATTTTTATACATTCTGGCTATATCTGGTACTAGGGGGTCATCTGGGTTGGGATCACACAACAAAGAACAAATCGATAGCAGTACCTTGGAAATTGTTAGGGCCGGACTCCACGCTTCTTTTAAAATATCTAAACAAATTCCGCCTGAAGAATTAATATTGGGATGAAAGATTTTGGTTTCAAATGTCACCTTGGGTGGCTTAAAAGGATAGTCGCCTGGGAATTTAATGTTCATTATAAAAATACCACCTTCATACGGTGAGTCATGTGGACCCATTAATGTTGCTTGCCAATGAAAAATATCGTCTTCCAAAGGGCCGGCGGAACAATTGGCCGGTGGGTCGGCAGTTAAATTCTCTAACTCTTTAGCTATACGTTGTGCAGTTGACATTTATCTTAACATAATATAACCCCTTATCTCTAAGTCCCATTTCAACAATAAAAATGGAGGAGAGGATTTTTATTTGTTTTTGTTTTTTTAACTTTTTATTTGTTTTTATTTTTTGTTTTTATTTGTTTTTGTTTTTTTGTTTTTTATTTATATAGCTTCTATTATTGACCCATCGCTATGATAGTGGTCTTGTTATGTACAATTGACAGAGGAATTTGTCTATAGGCCGGCAAGTTCTTCTTCGAGCTCTGCGATTGAGGTTTCAATATCATCAATATCTCCAACGTCAGCCCAGCAGCCAGAGCTTTTTTGAGTCTCTTCTTGAAGCTCAGCATTAAGCTCGGCTAACTCTGCGACGATTTCAGCTTTGCGAGGAAGATTTGCACTCTTTTTCACCTCAACGCCAGTAGAAGCTGGTTTCGTTGCTGGTTTCGTCGCTGGTGCTGTTTGACTACTAAATTTGGTAGTCCAAGCTCCCTGGGGAGCTTTAGCAACGGCTGTACTTGGTCCTCGGGAGTAAGACATTTTGACCTCTTCTTCATCATCGCTACTGTCAAGTGCAGCAAAGGCGCTTTGAGAAGTGAATATGGTGCACGGTGTGTGCGGCAGGACCTTGGATTGCATCTTGGCTGCGACAATTGCTTCATCAAGTTGCTTGGAAACAGCGACTGGCATCCAGTTTCCTAATTCGAAATTCTGCCGGCGGTTGGCAGTACGTCTTTTGGTGTTACGCGCCTTGTCACATTTGCGTTCCTCGAGGACAGGACAGTGGCTCTTAAAGTGACCGTTTTCGTGACAGTAGCGACATTCAGTTAAGAGGAGGGTTGGACAGACAACTTTGCCGTTAGGACCCGGGCGGTCTTTCAGGAAGTGACCAGTGTACTCTTTTTCAGACTTGCCAGCATCAAAGCAGACTTTGCAGAAAGTCTTTTTTTGAGGGCGACGATTGTCTCCTTGACGACGATTGCCTCCTTGCTGGCGGCGGTTGGAACGACTGGTTGATACAGTGAATGTAAGAGAAGCCATGATAAGATTAGACTAGGCGTGTAAGCTTAAACGAGTTTGTTGCGAATTTGTTTGCAGTTGAATTTGTCTGTGGGAATATCTATCACAACAGGCAGAAAAAACTTTTCAATTTTTTTATTACTTTTTTTTTAGTAAGCCATTTCTGGGTTATTAAAAAAACAGATTTTATATCACAACAGATGATTATGATAATAACTTATTAGATATTTATACAATTATACAACAAGGACACTGTTTCTTTGATTTTATTTTTATTATTCCGTCTGTATCTTCATACAGTCATGCAGAGGAATAATTGTGTGGGAGTGTCACATATAATTTTCGTGCTCTTTTTCCTGCGATACGTTCAATATCGCCAATATGAGGTGCGTATCCTGATTCAAAAAGTTCTAAGAATGCCGCTGTATAAAGTTTTTCCCGTCGTTCTGGTGCAGTAAGAGTGAACAGTTCTTGTTTGCCCGAGGCAAATCTCTCCACGAGAGCGAAAAAATTTGCTTTGAGGGCTGTTTGAAATTTATCTTTTTCTTTTTGCCATCTACTTTCATAATGGTCTTGTAAATTTCCCCAACTAGGTATGGATTTATCAACATATGTACCGGTTTCTGCACCTTGTAGCAAACCAATCTTTTCTGTCACTTGAGCTTCATTTGCGTATTCCATTATACTTTATAGAAAGGTTTTATTTTTAAACGGAATAAATTGAAATATAATTAAATACTTAATTAATTATAATAAACACCAAAAATGTCAAAAGAAATTTACGATCCTATTCATGATTTTATTTATGTAACACCTTTAATGAGGCAGGTTATAGATACGCCCGAATTTCAACGACTCCGGGAATTAAAACAGTTGGGTGCTACTTATTTTGTATTTCCGAGCGCAACACACAGTAGATTCGCACATTCATTGGGTGTTTCCCATTTGGCAGGCAAATTAATGGAAACCCTACAAAAAAATCAAGAAAACCTTCAGATTTCAGAAAGAGATATTGAATTAACTCGGATAGCAGCCCTTGTTCATGATATAGGACACGGACCGTTTTCACATCTTTATGATGATCATATCCGGTCGTGTGAGGAAGATGACCACGAAGTGAGAGGCTGTAAGACTTTTAAAAAAATGGTTACAAAATATCAACTACCTCTAGAATCGGCGGAAGTAGATAAAATAATTCTAATGATTAATCCAGATGATACAGTGAAAAATATGTGGTCTTATCAAGTTGTAGCTAATAAAATGTGTCAAATTGATGTTGACAAATTGGATTATATTCGACGAGACTGTTATCATCTTGGGATTAAAATGAGTTGCGAATTCTCGCGTCTAATTACCTCCGCTAGGGTGGTGGTAACACCTGAAGGAAACGAAGTTCTTGGGTGGCCCAAAAAACTCGAATTTAATATATTTAACCTGTTTGCTGCAAGATATCGATTGCATAAACAAGTTTATAATCATCACGCCATAAAAGCACACGAGTTCGTCATTGTACAAATTTTAAACAATATTAAATGTTCTTTAAAATCAAAGACTTGGAAATTGACAGATGCGTCCATAATGTGTGGTTTACAGCATCAGTTTTCAGAACTTTATGAGAAATTACAAACTAGACAAATTGCTAAATTGGTTGGTGAAATTGTCGTAAAATTACCTCATCAATCCTATAGACCAGAAGACCCCAATCCACGAACCATAATTGACCATATAATTCAAGTCACAAAAATTGGATTTGCAGGTGGCAATGAAAATCCATTGAATCAAGTGTATTATTATACAAAAGATGAACAAAATATAGGTATTAGAATATCACCTCAAAATAATAGCTTTTGTGTACCCGCGCGACATCAAGAACTCATTGTTAGAATGTATTCTATCGGTAGTTTAAGAACGGAATCACATAAAGAAAGTTGGTTGGATGTTAAGGAAAAATGGTGTTGAATAATGGTGAATTTATAAAACTTAAAAAGAACAGGTTATTTATACTATCTTTTATATGAAAATTTGTTTAGGTATAATCGGAGGACACGGCTCTAATGCCGCAATTGAACTACAATATTATATTAATGAGGAAATTAATAAACATGCAGATACAAGAAAATATATCAAAACATTTGTAATTAATGATGCTACTGTTAACAATGATAATGAGACCATATTTGATTTATACGAAAATACAAATGAAAGGGTAGAAAAATCTATATATGATGCCTATAATAATTTGGTAAAATTGGGTTGTAATATTATCACAATTCCTTGCAACACATATTCAAATATATTGTCCAATATACCGGATAGTAAAATTATTAATATAATCGATGTTACATGTAATTGGATAAATTTTTTTGCACCAACAGTAAGGAAAATCGGATTGATTGCCACTCAACAAACTATTAATTCTAAGTTTTATCATAATAGATTACAAAATCATGAAGTTATATGTTATGAGGATTTAAAATTAGATATAAATACTATTATTTTATGTGCGCAATATGGCTATTATAAATTACAACCCACTAAAGAAATTTTAGAAAAATTACATATTGAGGAGACTGATTTAATTAAAACAATGAATAAAATTATAAATAAATTTACCGAAAATGGTATTCACCATCTTATTTTAGGATGTACTGAACTGCCATTATTTGTAAAATATAATAAACAATATTTGAATGATATCACGTTTATAGATACGATGGAAATATTGGCAAAGAACATAGTAGAATAATCTAAAACTTAAATATTTTTATTAATTATAGGTATATGGACGAAAAAAAAAAGAATTGTGGACTGAAATTCGCACGAGTTGCATGGTTTAATAGAGATAATAAAGAACATAATTATGGGACATGGCAATCGATGGAGACAAAAACTCCAGAAGAGTATAGTAAATTAAAGGCATGGATTGCAGAACAAAATAAAAAGTATCCTAGAACCAACTATTGGGTTGATATCAAAGATACAGAGGAGTCATTATCTAAAAATAGCGAAGCTTATGAACTGATGCCAATTGTAAAATCAGATTCAGAATATACTGACTGGTTAGCACTTTAGAAGTCGAATCTATCTTCATATAATAAACCTTGTATCATCAGTACAAGTAACATACCGTTGATAATTAACAAAAAAGGATTTTTATTTGTTATTTGACATGGCACCAAAAATATTAATAATGTAAAACAAATAAACCAATGATGTACATGAATATCATTAACAAAAATACTTCCATTTCTAATATACGGGTACCAATTAAAAGCCAATGTGGGTGGCGTCCCAGTTTGATTTCTAAAATTTACATTTATAAATATAATAGCTATTAATGCACCTATTATATTCCAATTATTTAAAGGTCTCATTGATGTATAAACCTAAGAAATTAATGTTTGCGTTTTTTGCGTGTTCTGCGTTTACCACCTTTAAACCCTGATGGAATTTTAATCACAGGTACTTTATATGATCTAAAGCACATAGATGCCAAAACTGTTCCATGTTTCTTCTTAACATCCATTTCTGACCATATCCAGTGATAGCCTGGATGATATTTATATCCTTTACTTGTTTTAATATCTGTTCCATATTTTGGGTTTATAGGGTTACCATATCCACGGCGTTCAATCATTCCGTTAATTGATTCCAATAAACTTTGTTTTGCTTGATCTTCCGTACCTTCGCCTGAATATTCACAAGCGAATCCACCCAAATATTTTCCTTTGGGGTTGTGTACCGATGTAATCATAACTGCTGCACCAATATGTTTTCCTTTTGTTCCGTTGGATTGCGCCATTATTGACTCCAATACTTCACCCCAACGAATAGCTTTTGTACCTTCTTCTCTAGATATTTCTTTTGCTTCGGTTGGCATTACACTTGTATATTTGACCACATTAGCATCTTGTATACCCGCACTGTTAAGTGCCGCATCATATGAGCCTGTTTCGGCTGGAAGATGTTTAGAACCAGCATCTGATTCACCTTTTCCGGTTGTCAAAAAATACTTATGGGGAACACGATTTCCTACTATTGCAAATTGAACCATTTATATATTACTTACATAAATTTATCTGCCAATTTAAAATATTTGATGGCGCCAAAGAAGATTACACTGG
>ENA-OREN01004584-OREN01004584.1-marine-metagenome-genome-assembly--contig:-NODE-4584-length-11966-cov-3.695517_pt1 | contig 11966 bp, 10 predicted proteins | sample MGYA00248624_ERZ508555 | MGnify/ENA primary metagenome ERZ508555 (study PRJEB26222, sample SAMN06267773) | marine metagenome | isolation source: Saanich Inlet, British Columbia, Canada | place...
TACAGGGACCATACACTGTAAAATAGCGAACCACAGAAATATCTAGACCGTACAAATTATGGTACGAATAAGCCATCACCTCGGCTGCCTTTTTGCTGGCGGCGTAAGGTGAGATTGGCGTGTTGACGGGGAGCGTCTCGACAAACGGCATCTCCTGTCCCGCGTAGAGGGAAGAAGTGGATGCCAGCACCATTTTTTTAACCCCTTTGTGCCGCATTGCCTCCAACAAATTTAGAGTACCAACTGTGTTCGTACTCATGTAAATGTATGGATTTTCCATGCTGTGCCACACACCGGCGCGGGCGGCCAGATTTAGGACGGAAACGAATTTGTGGGCCTCGAACAGCGCGTCGACTGACTGCTGGTTTTCGATGTCGAGGTGGTAAAAATGAAAGCGGCCATCCGCCGATTCGGCCTTGGCCAAGCCGGTTGACGTCTTGGCCAAGTTGGGCGGGGCGGCCGGGGTTTCCGCCTGGCCAAGCAGGGTGTTGGTTCGGTAGTTTTTCAGGCGGACATCGTAGTAGTCGTTGAGGTTATCAATCCCAACGACGGTGTGGCCGTCGGCCAACAGCAACTCAACAGTTTTAGCGCCGATGAAGCCAGCGGCACCGGTAACTAAGATAGGAGCTTGTGATTTGTTGCTCAATCCGTTTGACACCTAATTAAACCTTCCTTCAAATTTTGACGTTAGCCATTGGCTAGGCAGCGTAAACTTTAGCATTTGGTTCAACTACACTTGCCATGGCGTTCCTTGTATCGACAATAATATTAGCCCATCGACCGAGTTCATCAAAGTTAACTGCATCATGTGCAGTTGAGATAAGCACCAAATCGTAACCAGCAATAATTTCCTTGCTCCAGTTTACTGATTTTTTACCCTCTAATTTAGGATATTTTCTGATTTTCGGGATTGCGTTTATGTGCGGATCGTAAAAATCAATCAACCCACCTTCTGATGCGAGCAGCGCAATTAATGCAAAACTCGGAGATTCTCTTGTGTCATCAATATTTGATTTATACGCCAAGCCAAGTATTAGAATCCGGCTTCCATGAAGAGATTTGCCTTCCTGGTTCAACGCCTTTGTCACCGTGTTAACCACATATTGTGGCATTGATTGATTTATTTCGCCGGCCAACTCAATAAAACGAGTTCTTGTATCCACTTCGTGGGCTTTCCAAGACAGATAAAATGGATCGATGGGAATACAGTGACCTCCCAAACCTGGGCCGGGATAAAACGGCATAAACCCAAATGGCTTGGTTGCGGCCGCCTCAATGACTTCCCATACATTTATGTCCATCTTCCCATAAACCATCTTTAGCTCATTGACCAAGGCTATGTTAACACATCTGAAAATATTCTCAGTCAACTTGGTCGCCTCCGCCAACCTTGTAGAAGAAACAGGATAAACCTCGTCCATTGCAATTGAGTACAGATCGACACATTTGTTCAAGCATCCCGGAGTGTAGCCTCCCATCACTTTTGGAATAGACTTAACGCTATGCTCAACGCTGCCGGGATCTTCCCTTTCGGGAGAGTAGGCCAAATGAAAATCTTGACCTGCTACTAATCCGGAACAGGTCTCAAGTACTTCACGAAGATTCTCATCTGTTGTCCCCGGATAGGTTGTTGACTCTAAAACAACCAGTTTTTTTCTTTTGCTTGAATCCGCCTTGAGATATCGAGCAATTGATTTACCCGTTTCCAAAACATAGGAAATATCAGGTTCCCTGTGCTGGCCCAACGGAGTTGGAACGCAAATCAAGATCGCATCACATGATCGAATCTCTTCAAATTTGGTGGATGCTTTAAGCCTACGTTCTGATGTAAGTTTATTTATTGTGACTGAATCAATGTGCTTAATATAGGACTTCCCATCATTGATGGCATCAACTTTGTCTTGATCCACATCTAATCCAATAACATTTATACCAGATTCACAAAACCTGATACACAGGGGAAGACCAACATAACCCAGCCCAACAATCGCTATTTGATTAAAATGGCTTTCGCTCATTCCTATAACCCTTATCGAGAGCGTGAATGCAAGATGCCCCTTATTTCCAAAAATTAAACCGAGATTCGCAATAGGAACCTCGGTTTAAAAAACTCGCTAATATAAATATTGGCCACCCGCTAAAGCTTCCAAGGCCCGCGCATCGGTTGGTTGATGTAGCTGTTGGCGTTTTCGTCGTTGATGAAGCGTTGCTTGGCGTCATCGAATCGCAAGCGACGGCCGGTGCGCAGGGAGATCTTGGCCAAGTTCACCAGTGTGCAGGAGCGGTGCCCGTTGGCCTCGTTGAGGGCGAATTTCTTGCGCTCGCGGACAGCTTCAATGAAGTCGGTGACCATCGGCTCGGGGTCGGGGAACTCCGCCAGCTTCTTATCCAAGTTCGGTATGTCCGACTTAAAGCCCTTGAACAATTTGCCGTTGGGCCCCTCCAGGAAGGCGGCTTCCTTGTAGCGGTTTTCGCCGTCGAGAATGAGGACTGTGCCGTCGGCGTATTTCATGCGGATCTCGCGCCACGGCAGCACGGCGTCGTGGTGCTGTTTTTGGCTGTCGCACTCGATCTCCACCGGGCTCTCGTTGTCTTTGCCCATGATGTACTGGACCGGGTCGAGGTAGTGCTGGCCCATGTCGCCCAAGCCGCCGCCGTCGTAGTCCCAGTAACCTCGGAAGGTACCATGCACACGATGCGGGTGGTACGGTTTGAACGGGGCGGGGCCAAGCCACATGTCGTAGTCGAGTTGCTTGGGCACGGGCTGCGGTGTCAGGTCGGTCCGACCGCTCCAGTTGTGTTTCCAGTTGAAACCGGTGATACCGCTGACGGTGACCTTGAGCGGGCCACCGAGGATGCCGCTCTGGACGAGTTTCCTGAGCGGCTTGACCTCTGTGCCCATGCCATAAAAAGAAGATCGGAAGCGAAACCAAGTGTTCAGGCGGAAGATGCGTTTGTGCTTGTTGACTGCCTCGACGACTTTTTCGCCCTCGTAGATTGTGCGGCTCATCGGCTTCTCACACCAGATGTCCTTGCCGGCCTTGGCGGCGGCGATGGAGATCAGCGCGTGCCAATGCGGCGGAGTGGGGACGTGGACAACATCAATGTCCTTGCGCTCCAACACCTCGCGGAAATCCTTGTAGGCCTTAACGTCCGGGCCGCCCGCTTTTTGGGCTGCCTTGAGATGGTTTTCATCGACATCACAAACCGCCAAAAGCTTGGCCTTTGGGTTGACGTTTTTGAGGTGTCCCCGGCCCATGCCGCCGGTTCCAATAACGGCCTTGGTGATGATCTCGCTGGGAGGAATCTGGCCTTTGCCGATAACATAACGAGGGACGATGCTGATGGTTGCCGCCGCGGCCACAGCGCGACTGGCAAACTGCCGACGGGTGAGTTGATCTGTTTGTTTCATATGCCTGCTGGGGAAACCTACACCTACTGGCTGTGAAAATAAAGGATTCGAATGTCCTGCGGAGAAACCCGGCGAAGCAGCGAGATGTACTTGCGCTGTTGAGGGCCAATTTTGGCCGTCACCTCGACCTCGAAGGTCGCGCTTTCGGTGGCCAAAAACTGCTGGATCGAGCTGCCGTCCATCCCAAGCGGTCGCAGTGGCTCGCTGATTTGGTTCGGGTTGCGGTACGGCATGTCGTCACTCGTACCGATGGCCCCATCCAGGCCTGCTCGATACATGACGATTTCACGGACGATCTCCGGATCCATCCCGGGCAGCAGTTCCAGCACTTGGGGCGAGGCGGTGTTGACGTTGATCAAGCCGCCCGAAATGGCAGTGAAGTGCTTGGCAAACACGCTGTACAAGCTTGGTTCATCCCTGAATCCTTGGATCAATTTCAACTCGGTGATGTGGTCCAGCGGGCCATTCTTCGAGTAATACGGCGGAGACTCGCTTAGGTACACATCGCTTTCCGCGCCGTTGAGCCCGGGGTTGTCGTCCGGATCCATCCAGTCACGCAATGAATCGATGTACACATCCAAATCGGTGGCGTCTACGCCGCCGTGCATCTCAAGGATGTAGCGCAACAACGGCTCCGGCGCGCTGTTGATGTTGAGCTTACGCTCCATGTCGGTGATTTTTATGGAGAATGTCCCATTGCCGAGTTTCACGTTAGTCATCGGCAACTCCTCCCACGGCTCAAGCTCGGCCATCGCATCCATACCGATGCGGCCCGGACCGCCGGCCCATTTTTGGTGAAGGGCATCCATCTGCTCCTCACCGCGTGCGCGCTTGGAGAGTAGAAAACGGGCCAACTCCACTCCGGAACGCCCCAGCCAATCCATTTCCGGATTGAATCGTGTATTGCGGGCCAGCTTGGTCTCGACCCGCATCGAGTAGGCAAAACCGGTCACGATCACCGTCAGCGCCGCGACCATGATCATCACGATAATCAAAGCGATCCCGCGATCGTGCTTGGCCAAGCGGAGGGTCATGGCCTACCGCCTCCCCTGGAGCCGCCGCGGTCCCTGCTGTCGCCAAAGTTTCCATTCGGGCCTCTCCTGTTTCCGCTCGAGTTGCGCGAGTTGCCACCTGGCCGGTTAAACATGTTTCCGCTTGGGTATCTCGGGCCGTCTCCGCGTCCGCGAGCGCCGGCGTCCCTTGGGTCTCCGCGGCCTTGGCCTCGCGGACCGCCGCGCCCCCCGGCTACGCCAAGCTGAAACTCCGCCGGGACAGCCGACGAAGCCAGCGCGATCAGCTTGTGGTTTTCGTAAACCGACTCGCCGTGCCGGAACGACAGCGTGACGTGCGCCATCACCGGCAGCTCGTTTGTGTACAGCCACTCCTCCTCCCACTCCTCCGCGCCGTCGGGCAAAAATTTCACATTGAAAGCCACGACGTCGTTGGCCAGCACGAGCGGGTTCTCCGAGTCGTCGACGTTCGCCTCGAACAGGAACGGCTGCTGGCGCAAGACCAACCGGCCCAGGCCATTGGTGCCCGGCTCCACCGAGAAGTTCACGCGCCGCATCGGCTGGTACTCAAACAGCGCGCTGCGAGGGAATGTCTCCGGCAGATGTGCTACAAAACTCAGGTAAGTGGAGTCCCCGCCGCCCTCGGCGATGAATGTGTAGTTTGTTTCGTTGGCGAGAAAATATTTGACCGATCCGAGTGATTGCTCGAGCGCGCGCATGGCGACCCGTTTGCGCTGGGCATCCGCCGCGGCCTCGAGCCCGATGCGCGTGGCACGATGAATCCCGGACCAACTGGAATAAATGCCGGTGATGATCAGCGCAAAAATCGACAAAGCGATCAGCACCTCGATCAACGTGAACGCCAACACCCCCCTACGCTTGGCCAAGCGCTCTTGTCCAAAAATGAAATTATGGCAGTGAATTTTCATCTTCCTCGAGACCGCGTATCAGTGCGGTTTCGGCTTGAGCTGCTGGAGCCTCGACTCGATGTCGATCGGGATGAACGCGAATTGCGCGACGAGCCGGTGCGCGACCGCGAGATGCCGTTGGCGCCATCCCCTTGGCCGCGGTACATCAGCACGCTGTGCTTTTGTGACGAGCCGCCGGGACCGTTTAGAGTGATGTCCACCTGATACAACCCCTGTTCACCGGGTTGACCCGTCCCGAAGTCCTCCTCGAGCGGCGGGTAAACATAAACATCACGCGCCCAGCCCCAGCCGGGATAATGGTCGCCGAAGTCGCCCGTCTCGAAACCCTCCTCCACCACATTGGTCAGCGACAACTCGGACGACACCCAGCCGATGTCCGGCTCGACGAATTCCAGCCGCCGCGCCGTGTTCAGGCTCAGCGTCGTGAGCGAGAGCAGTGCGAACATGCAGACGAAAAAGATAGCCATCGCGATCGTCACTTCGATCAGCGAAAAGCCGCTCCGCTTGGCCAAGCGGTCTCTGTTAACGCTGCACAATCTCATACTCTGTCTTGATGTAGGCCAGGCCGGTCACCGAATCCAATTGCACGAACCTCAGCACCGCGTCGCCGTACTCGTGCCGCATCCCTATGGTAAACTCATCCGACGTTCCGTTGGAATAGAATTTGACCTCGACCTGCTCCTCGTCCATCGGGTCGTTGAAGTTCACCGAAATAAAAGGAACGGACACATCGTCGTGAATCCGGCCGCTAAACCCGGCGCCCGAACTTGGCTTGGGACTAGGCACCCCATCCTCTGGCCCTTCCGACGTCTTTGGCCGCGCCCCTCCGGAGCCGGCGTTGATGAGAAAACCAACGCCTTCATCCGCACCCCGGATCGTCACCCGGGAGGTACTGCCGGTGAGGATCGCCTGCCGGCGGGCCGCCGCGCAGGCCTCCATCACCGCGTTCAGGCTTTCGCCAAGCGGCGACCGGTTGCCCTGCACCATTTTAGGCACGCCGATCGCGAGGATGATCATCATCAGGCCCATGACCACCATCAACTCAATCAGCGTGAAGGCCGAAACGGCTGTGCGGCCCGGGTTGGCGCGACGCGGATTCATCACCGGGCGATGTTGTTGGTAATGGTGAAGAGCGCCTGCAAAATACTGAACAGCAACCCGCCCACGCCGACAGCCATGATAATGATCATTGCCGGCTCGATCAGGTTGGTCATCACCCGCAACTCCAGCTCGAGGTCGTTCTCGTAGGTGAGCGCGAGGTTCTCAAGCGCGCCCGGCACATCGCCGGTGTCCTCCCCGATGCGCACCAGATCGATCATCAACTTGGGGAAAAGCTCGCTGCGGGCCAGCGGCTCGGCCAGCGATTTTCCATCCGTCACCGCTTCGCGGGCCATGACGATGGCGTCCTTGATGACCACGTTGGGGATCACGTCCCGGGTGATTCGCAGCGCCGTCAGCACCGGCACGCCGTTGGTGAGCAGCGTCGAGAGCGTCCGCGCGAATTGGCCGAACAGGTTCAGCCGCATCACCTTGCCCAGCACCGGCATGCGCAACTTCATGCTGTCTATTTTTCGGCGGCCATTGTCGGTGGCCTTGTACCGTATGAACAGGATGCTGCTGGCCATCACCACGACGAACAACACGATCCAGAAAACCGGGTTCACCGCCAGCTCGCCCACGCTCATCAGCAACTGCGTGGACTTGGGCAGCGTGGCGTTGAAGCTATCAAAAATCTCCGTGAACTTCGGCAGCATGAACGTCATGAAAAACAGGACGATCACAAAACCCACCAAGCCGACGATGGCCGGATAAATCATCGCCGCCGTAAATTTAGACTGCACCTCGGCGAACCGCTTGAAGTGCTCGGCCAGGCGCCGCAGCACCTGCTCCAGCGCGCCGCTCTCCTCGCCGGCCCGCACCATGTTGACCGACATCTCGTTGAAGATAATAGGATTCTTCGCCATCGCCTCGGACAGCGTCTTGCCCTCGTTGACATCCTGCTTCAGCCCGATCGCCACCTCCTCGCTGATGCCCTTGCCCGAGATACTGACCATACTGTTGAGCGCCATCGTCAGCGGCATCCCGGAACGAAGCAGGTTCGCCAACTGCAACATCCACGTCGCCGAGTCCTGCAGCTTGGGCTTGCGGTTTTTCCGGCCAAATAGTCGGCCCTTCCGTTTGCCCTCCTTGAGCGGCTTGGGCGCGGCGGCCTTGGCGGCACGCGCCTCCTTCTCCGGCTTGCCCTTGCCCTTGGCAGCCTGGACCGACACCGGGAACAGCCCGTCGCGCTGCAACATCGACAACGCCCCCGCCCGATCCGCCGACTCGAGCACGCCCTGCTTCACCTGCCCCGAGCGGCTCCGCGCCTTGTAACTGAATTGTGCCATGAAAAAGCCGCCGGCTGGCCAAGCGGCTCAACCGGCATTCGGCTGGATGAATCACCAAAAAAGAGGAAAAGTTGCCGAAAACCTCGCCCTTGGCCAAGCTGGATCAGCCCAAAAAACGGTGCTTTCCGACCCGAAAAACCAATGAAAACGCCTCCGCAACGTGCTGCTTGGCCAATTCCACCGCCCTCGGCAGCGGCTCGCCCTTGGCCAAAAACGCCGTGATCGCCGCCGAATAGGTGCATCCCGTGCCCGGCGGCGACACCCCGCGAACCCTCGGCGCGGACAATAAAAACTCCTTGCCCCCATCGTAAAACAGGTCGATCGCCTCGGTAGTTTTCATGTGCCCGCCCTTCACCAGTACCGCGCAGCCGAACTGTTCGTGGATCGCCCGAGCCGCGTCCCGCATCTCCTCCGGCTCGCGCACCCGCCGCTTGGCCAAGGCCGCCGCCTCGTCGAGGTTCGGCGTCACCAGCTTGGCCAAGGGGAACAGGCGGTTGGCCAAGATGGTCGCCGCACTTGGCTTGAGCAGCGGCGTGCCACTGCTCGAGAGCATCACCGGATCCACCACCAGTGACAGGCGCTGGCGCTTGGCTAAGCGCTCCGCCACCGCGTCGATGATTGCCCGTGAGTACAGCATGCCGGTCTTCACCGCTCGGATCGGTAGACTGCCGAAAACGGAGTCGAGCTGCGCGGCGACGACCTTGGCCGGTGTCGGGTGAATCGCCGTGACGGCACCGGGGTTCTGCGCCGTGACACACGTCACCACACTGGCGCCGTGCACCCCGAGCCGGGCCAACGTCCGCAGATCCGCCTGCAGGCCAGCGCCACCGCTGCTGTCCGAGCCGGCGATCGTGAGCGCCGCGGGTTGGCTTGGCCGCGCCGCCATCAGATCGTGAACACCACCATCCACGGCGTGAGGAACAACGCCAAGTACATGTGCGTTCGCCGGATGAGCTTGCTCCAAGCAGTTTTTTTCATGGTCGAGTCAGCCGCCATCACAATTGAAAAACTCCGCGCACCGTACGCCCCCAACCCACCCAGCCAACCAAAAAATGCCCAGAACACAGACGTAGCCAAACTTTGGAGTGCGATGGCAACTCGGAATCCACAGGGCACCGAACGGTTTGGGAATTGGAGAAATTGGGCTTGCATTGGTGAGGCGGCTTTGCGATCATTTTTGGCTCTTTTGGAGAAAAGAGGGTTTATTTTGAAAGCTGAATTAAGTGAAAAAGCGTTGAAATTGGTGGGCAACCCCAATGTGTTGGTCAATCTGGTCTCGCGGCGTGTGCGCCAACTGAGTTCTGGCGGTAACCGGCCCTTGATTATGGAAACCGCCGGGTTGAGCACCGCCGACATTGCCCTGACTGAGATCATCGAGGGCAAGATGAAGTGGGAAACGGATCTTCCGAAGCCCAAGAGAAAATCCCGCCGCCGGGTTCGCAAGGCCTGAGCGCGGCAAAACGATTTGACATCAGCCAGGGGCCGCGTGCCTCTGGCTGTTTTTTTTGATGGAAACCATCCTCTCAAACTCGAAAGCCCGCCACGAGTATCACATCGAGGAAACGTTCGAGGCGGGCATTGTGCTGACTGGCACCGAGGTGAAGTCGCTCCGTGCCGGTAAAGGGCAGATTCGTGACGCATTCGCCCGCGTCGAGAACGATGAGGTGTGGCTGCACAACGCGCACATCTCCGAGTACTCGCACGGCAACACCGCCAACCACCAACCCAAGGCCGCGCGCAAGCTGCTGCTGCACAGGCGCGAGATCCGCAAGCTGTTCAGCGTCGCGGCGATAAAGGGCAAGGCACTGATCCCGCTGGCGTTCTACTGGAAAAACGGGAAGGTGAAAGTGCAGCTCGCCGTCGGCAGTGGTAAGGGTGTCGCTGACAAGCGCGAGACCATCAAGAAGCGCGACAGCGATCGTGAGTTGCAACAGACCATGATGCGCCGCCGCTGATCGGCCCGCGCTTGGCCAAGCCGATGTTCACTTCGCCGACTCGATGTTGACGGCTTGCACTTTGAATTCCGGACATCCGGTGAGTCCGTCGGCGGAGGAACTCAAGACGCCATTCAGACCAATCTCAGGGAAGTGGAAGGTGGTAAAAAGATTGCCCCTACGTAATTCTGCGCTGTGCTTAGCCACCATCTTGATTTTCTTTCTCGGACTCGAGAGCCAAACCGATGAACCATCGTCGATCCCCAATCCAGTCGCATCATCCGGGTGAATTTCCAGATAGTCCGTTGAACTGTATTCGCTCAATGGAGTTCGGCGGGTCTGTGTGCCAGCATTGTAGTGGAACAAATGACGGCCTGTGATCATGATGAACGGATAGTCGCTGGAAGTCTTTTCGTTTGGCTCCTCAAATCCAGGCGCAGCGAAATGGCCACGGCCACGATTGAACACGGTGTCGTGCATGACCATTGTGCCTGGATGGTCCGGACTCGGTGCTGGCCATTGAATTGCTTCTGGAGACTCTAATCGTTCATAGTTAATCCCGGCAAAGTTGGGAGTCAGTGCGGCCATTTCATCCCATATATCTGACACGTTTCGAGACGAAACAATGGGGTGCCCCATCGCCTCCGCCAGCTCAGCGACAATCAACCAATCCTCCTTGGCTTGGCCGGGCGGATCAAGCGCCTTGCGAATTCGCTGGATACGCCGTTCGCCGTTGGTATAGGTGCCATTTGATTCTAGAAAAGTCGCAGCCGGTAGAATGATATGCGCGAACTTGGCGGACTCAGTCATGAAAATATCCTGTACAATAAGCAGTTCGAGTTGACCCAAGGCCTCCTGCACGAACTGGTTGTTGGGATCGGTGTGGGCAATGTCGGAGCCGATCATGTACATGCTACGCACATTTCCTTCCTTGATGGCGTGAAGCATCTTCGGGTATGTCATGCCCTCTTTAGTAGGCACCTTCACACCCCAAGCGGCTGAGACCTTTTCCTGTTGCTCAACATCATCAGCAGATTGATAGTTGGTGTAAACATTCGGCAACGCACCCATGTCACAGGAACCCTGCACGTTGTTTTGACCACGTAGCGGGTTGATTCCTGTGCCGGATCGACCGACATTACCGGTCAGCAGAGCCAAGCTGGCCAGAGCCATCACACCTTCGCTGCCATGACTGTGCTCCGTCATACCCAGCCCGTGGACACTCATGGCGGCATCCACCGAGGCATAAAGTTTGGCCGCAGCTTCCAATGTCTCGACAGGAATCGTTGTCAACTCAGAGCAACGCTCTGGCGTCATCTCCGCGATCATTTCCTTGAATGGCTCAAGATTCTCTGTACGCGTTTCCATCCACTCGGAAGATGCCTCCAAACCATCACGAAGAACAATGTGCGCCATGCCCTGAAACAGGGCGACATTGGTGCCTGGACGCAGTTGCAGGTGGATGTCTGCCATTTGCGCAAACTCCGTGTTGATTGGGTCAGCGACAATCAATTTCATGCCACGTTTGCGGGCTCGCATAATGCGTGAGCCCGTAACCGGATGGCCGTGTATCGGGTTGCAAACAGAGGCCAACAACAAATCAGTGACATCAATATCCCTCAGGCTATTGGTACCAGCGCCCGCACCGAAGACCTTCATCATCCCTTTGACGGTTGCTGAGTGACAAACGCGGGCGCAGTTATCGACGTTGTTGGTGCCGACGACCGCCCTCATCAGCTTTGAACCGAGATAATTCAACTCGTTGGTCGAGCGCGAGGAGGTAATTGTGCCCAAGGCATCCGCACCTGATTCTTCAAGAATCTGTTTCCAGCGCTCAGTTATGAACGCGTAGACTTCCTCCCACGAGGCTTCGCGGAATTCGTCGTCGATCGACTCACGAATCAGGGGTGTAGTAAGACGTTCCTTATGGTTGACATAGGCTGATGCAAAACGACCCTTAACGCAAGAGTGGCCGTTGTTCACCGGCGAGTCGGAGGCCGGCTTCATCGCAACCAACTGGTTCCCCTTGATACCGGCATCAAACTGACAACCCACTCCGCAAAACCCGCAGGTGGTGCGTACCCATTTGTCAGGATTACCAGCAGCGCGTAGCTGCTTTTCTTCCAACGCTCCAACCGGGCATTCATTCACACAGGCACCACAACTCACGCAATCCGATTCTTTAAAAGATTCATCGGCACCTGCAATGATTCGGCTATCAAAACCGCGGCCATCAATTGACAGCGCATGGGTCACCTGCAAATCGTCACAGGCCCGGATGCAGCGCGAACAGA